>Ga0257114_1001494_pt1 | contig 16646 bp, 14 predicted proteins | sample SI112_10mmetaG_FD_190149 | JGI IMG/M metagenome (GOLD analysis project Ga0257114, IMG submission 190149) | Marine microbial communities from Saanich Inlet, British Columbia, Canada - SI112_10m | ecosystem: Environmental > Aquatic > Marine > Inlet | place: Canada: British Columbia | collected...
TACATAGTTTTAAGAGTCTTTAATATAAAAGGACAACTTGTTACTACTTTAGTAAATGAAGAGCAAGGAGTAGGCTATAGATCAGTTACATGGGATGGAACAAACGATGATGGTGAACAGGTAAGTTCTGGAGTCTATTTCTGTCAAATGTATACATCTTCCGATTCTAATAGTGGTCAGTTTATCAAATCTATCAAGATGTTAAGACTAAGATAAGTATTGAATCCGTTAAAAAACTTATATCAATGGGTATTATCATGGGCTGAAAGTGCTTATGGCACAGCAGTACTATTCTTTGTTGCTTTCGCTGAATCTTCATTTTTCCCTGTTCCTGCAGATCCATTACTAATGGCTTTGTGCTTAGGTAGAGTTAAGCGTTCAATGTATTATGTTTTTATGTGTACACTAGGTTCAGTCTTAGGAGGAATTTTTGGTTTTATTATTGGATATTTTCTTTGGTATGCACCTTCAGGAGAATTAACGGGTATTGCTAACTTCTTTTTTAGAGTTATTCCTGGGTTTACAAAGGAAGTGTTTGCTAATGTAGGTGCTCAGTATGATGCACATAATTTCCTTGTAATTTTTACAGCAGCTTTTACTCCAATTCCATACAAAGTTTTCTCAATTACAGCTGGTGTTTTTCAAATTAATCTACCCACTTTTATAATAGCTTCAATATTAGGAAGGGGAGGTCGTTTTGTAATTATCGGATTATTAATTCGTTCTTTTGGCGACCCAATTAAAAAAATGATGGATAAGCACTTTAATACTTTTATTATCATTTTAACAATCATATTTGCCTTAAGTTATCTTTTGATTGGATATCTATTCTAAATTGTTATAGTTTTTGATTATGAAAAATAAACTATACCTATCTATACTATTTTTAGCATCATGTGCAAGCAATATGCCTGGTGTTACTACCCCAGAAATAAAACCTACTAAAAGCGATATAACTATTGAGGATTTTAAGACCCATATAGAATTTTTATCTTCGGATGAACTTCAAGGTAGGGGCGCAGGAACTGAAGGCGATAAAATAGCTGTCAGTTACATTAAGCAAAGATTTTATGATGCAGCACCAAATAAAGGGACAGTAGAGGTGCAAGAACATTATGTGTTCAAAGACCGCAGACAGAAGAAAGACAAAGTGTTAACTTATAATGTCATTGGTTATTTGATTGGTAACGATGAAAAATTAAAAGATGAATTTGTTGTAATTGGTGGACATTATGATACTACCGCAAATGTTCTTGGAAAGATAAATAATGGTGCTGATGACAATGCTTCAGGTACGTCTATGGTTATTGAGCTTTTTGAAAAATTTGCTGCTACAAATAATCATAAGAGAACATTGGTTTTTATGGCATTCGGTGGTGAAGAATTAGGTTTATTAGGTTCAAAGCATTTTGTAAATAATCCTACAATCGATCTTGACAAGGTACATTTAATGGTGAATTTAGATATGGTCGGTAGGATGGAAGAGAATAATGTTCAACTTGGTGGTGCCGCTTCAGCAGAAAATTTTTCTTCAAGATTACATCCATTTCTAATGGAAGATGATGTAAATGTAATAGAATTAGGAGAAGGTATTTTCAGCAGGTCAGATCATTATAATTTCTACAAAAAAGATATTCCTGTACTTTTTTTCTTTACTGGAGTTCACGAAGATTATCATAAGCCATCCGATGACTCTGACAAAATAAATTATGATGGAATGAAATCTATTTCGAATATGGTTGAAGGAATAGTTGAAGAGTTTGCTAATACTTCAGATAGGTTAGTATTTAAATCTGTTGAGCAGGAGCAAACAATGCAAACACCCTCAAGAATGAAAGTTACCTTGGGAGTAATGCCAGACTATTCTTATGATGGAAAAGGTGTAAAAATTGATAGTGTAATAGATAATCGTCCTGGAAAAATGTCAGGAATGCTAGATGGAGATATTATCATAAAAATACAAGATATGGTAATTGTAGATATCTATAAATATATGGAAGCTTTCTCAATTATTGAACCTAGCGCTACAGCTGAAATAACAGTGCTTAGAGGTGAAGAAGAAGTAGTGTTAAATGTACAGTTCTAAGAAAAATTATTTTTATAAGTCGTTCATAGTTTTCTCACTTTTTTTCTTATCATGCAATCAACCTCAGACGTTCATAATTTCAGATATCCAGCAACTAACTTTTACCGGAGATAATGGAGAAGGATATTTCAATGAGGAAGAATCACAGATTATATTCCAGTCTAAGCGAGATGGCAATGAGTGTGACAAGTTATATGTCGTAGATGTTGATGGTAAAAACCTCAAAGATTTTCCAGTTAAAGACGGCGCGTTCACTTGTGCGCATTATGCTCTTGATAACGAATTTATTTTCTTCTCATCAACAATGAAAGATGGGCCTGGATGCCCAGAAATTTATAAGCATCCTAATCCACGTAAATACATTTGGCCTTTAAGAAATTATGAGATTTATAGATGGGATGGCACTACTGCAGTACAATTAACTGATGCTCCAGGGTACAATGCCGAGACAACTACACACCCATCAGAGAGAAAGGTAATTTTTACATCAATGCGTGAAGGTGATATAGATCTTTATGAAATGGACTATGACGGCAAAAATATAAAACGTATTACTGATGAATTTGGCTATGATGGAGGCGCATTTTATTCGCCTGATGGTAACAGTATTGTATGGCGCGCATGGTATCCTAGCAATGAAGAAGAAAAAGAAAAATGGTCTGTAAATTTAACTAATCGTTATATAGATGCTGTACCGTTAGATATTTATGTAGCTAAGAGAGATGGGTCTGATAAAAAGAGACTAACGGATAATGGAGCTACTAATTGGTCTCCTTCATGGCACCCGGACGGTAAACATATTATTTTTTCATCTAATAAGGATGATTGGAGAGATGATTATAATGCCTATGGAAGTAACTTTGAGCTTTATATGATTCATATTGAATCTTTAAAAATTCAAAGATTAACAAATAATGATACATTTGATTCGTTTCCAGTAATATCCAAAAATGGAAAGATTACTTTTTCCTCAAATCGAAACGCAAAAAACCCACGTCAAACAAATATTTTCATCGGTTCTATCGAGTATAAATAACCACTATTGAGATTAAATCTCAATTATTCTTGCATTTAGGATTATTTTACTATAATATTGCGACATAATCTCAATAAAATAGAAGGGGAATTATGAAAAACGTAACAATATTATTAGGATTTTTTAGTCTGATTTTTGCTCAGAATACTGTTTCCGGTGTTGTAACAGATGGAGATAACAATCCTGTCGCTGATGCTAATATAGTTCTTTCAAACGGTTTTGGTACAACAAGTGGTAGTGATGGTAGCTTTACTTTTACTGCATCAGTTCCTACAACAGCAACATTTTCAGCAATTGGTTTCGCAGATAAAAGCGTAACCGTTAGTGGTGGAAGCGTAACTGTAGAACTTTCAAACAAACCTGTGGCATTAGATGCTGTAGACGTATTAGCAGATGCTGCTAGTATTACTTCAGGAATGTTTTTAAGATCTGTCAGACCAAGTTCTATTGTTTCAGAAACAGAATTAAAACAATTTAATCATACGGACATTCACCGTGTTGTATCTCGTATTCCTGGAGTTTATGTTCAGGAAGAAGATGGTCTTGGATTAAGACCTAATATTGGGATTCGTGGTACTGGTTTAGAACGTATGGAAAAGCTTAATGTAATGGAAGATGGTATTATTATCGCACCAGCTCCATATGCATCACCAGCAGCATACTATTCTCCAACAATGGGGCGTATGCAAGGACTTGAAGTACGTAAAGGTTCTACTCAAATTAAGCATGGACCTTTTACTACAGGTGGATCATTAAATTATATTTCAACTGCAATTCCTTCATCATCACTTAATAGTGTTGACTTTATGGCTGGAAGCTTTGGTAAAACAGTATTACATGTTAAATCAGGTAACACAATGGGTCAATGGGGATATTTATTTGAAGTATACAATGATATGACAGACGGATTTAAAGAGTTAGATGGCGGGGGAAACACTGGTTATGCTAAAACTGACGTAATGGCTAAAGTTCGTTATTCAATGAACGCTAATCACGCAGTAGAAATGAAATATTCTATGACTGATGAAATCTCAGATGAAACATATCTTGGATTATCTGATGATGATTATGCTGCAAATCCATTAAGAAGATACCGTGCGTCTCAATTAGATGAGATGGATGCGGATCATTCTCAAATTGTACTATCATACGCAGGTAAATTATCAGATAATTTAACTATGGCAGTTAGTGCTTATAATAATGAGTTTGCAAGAAATTGGTATAAACTAAATAAAGTTGATGGTTTAAGCCTTGGTATAATTGAAGACCCAGCAGGTAACGCAGCTGCTTTTGCATTAATGGATGCGATGGATAGTGATGCCGATGCATATAGAATTAAAAACAATAATCGTGAATATTTATCAAGCGGTGTTCAAGCAGTATTAAACTGGAGTATTGAAAATCATGATATACAAGCTGGTTTACGTATTCATGCAGATGAAATGGATCGTTTTCAATGGGAAGACAGATACCAAATGGTTGGTGGTAAGTTAAATATGACTACAGCAGCAACTCCTGGTACTGACTCAAATAGAATCGATTCAGCTGAAGCTACTTCACTTTATGTTGAAGATAGAATGACATCAGGCAATTGGATTGTAACTGGTGGATTAAGATATGAAGAAATCACTGTTAAAAGAGAAGATTGGGGTAAAACAGACCCAGCTCGTGCAGGAGATGCATCAATCAAAGAAGATACATTTGATGTGATTGTTCCTGGTGTATCAGTGGAATATGCACTTGAAGATGGAACTACGCTTGGATATGGTATTCATAAAGGATTTGCTCCTCATGGACCAGGTGGTACTAAGGTAGTAGATGGTGTTACTCAAGAAGTAAAATCAGAGGAAAGTTGGAATCATGAATGGACTGTAAGAACTTATGAAGGTCTGAATGGGCTAGAGTTAACATTCTTCATGAACAAATATGATAATCTTCTTGGTGCAGATACTGCAGCAACAGGTGGTACTGGTTCAAACGAATTGTATAATGGTGGTGCTGTGGATGTATCTGGATTAGAATTATATTTAAGACGTATGTTAATGGACAATGGATCTATTCAATTACCAATTGAAATTGCATACACAAAAACTAATACTGAGTTTAGAGAATCATTTGATGGTTTTTGGGGTGATGTATCTCGAGGAGATGAACTTCCTTACATACCAGAAACAATGGTATCTGTAAACTTAGGCGTTAACATGGATAAAACATCTGTTAACATTGGCCTAAAACATTCTTCAGCAGCAAGAACAACAGCAGGGTCTGGTCGTTTAGATGACGCAAACTCTACTGATGCACTTACTCTAATTGATTTAGGTGTAAAACATTCACTTCAAAATAATGTGACTCTATCTATGGGTATTAAAAACCTACTAGATAAAGATGCTGTTGTAGCAAGAAGACCATATGGTGCTCGTCCTACAATGCCAAGATCCATTACACTTGGAGTAAACTATAATTTTTAAGGCTATCTTCTACTTAGTTGCTTTCAATTAGACCTTAAAATAGAGAGAATGGCGCCCGACGAAACCTTCCTGTCGGGCGTTGTTTTTTTATAGAATAAAATAAGTATGAAATATTCATATCAAATTTCAACAATAATTATTGTTAAATTATCTTAATTAGTAAATAAAAAAGGAACACATAAAATGAAAAAAATATTATTAATGACTATTTTCTTTTCTTTAGCTTTTGGACAGGCGTATCATATGCAAACTGTTCTTGGTATTAAAGATGGTATAAAAGCAGCAGATTTTGAGAAGGCAATGATCCATCATAACAAAGCACATACAGGTTTAGGCGCTATAAATACATTTTCGATTGTAAACGGACCTAATGCCGGTAAATATGTTAGAGTTGCAGCAGCACAATGGCCTACGCCTTTAGATATGGTAGACAGTGTTTATGATGCCATGAGTAATCACCCACCAGTAGCTTACGATAAATGGAATAATAGTATGATTGAGCAAGTTGGAGGTATGGAATTTTGGACTTTAAGACCTGATCTTAGCAGAAATATGCCAACAGTAGAAGATTCTGATATAAATGGTCAACAGCCTAAATACATTACTATTTACTACTACGGTGTTCAGCAAGGTGGAAATAATAATACAGAGCAAGTTTTTGCTAAGTTTAATGAAATTGCAAAACAAACAGATAGCACAAGACCTTGGGTCGCAATGACTAAAACACTAGGTGGAAATGTTAATGTTTATTCGTATTCAACCCCCCATATGACAATGGCTGAAGTTTTAGCGCCTGCACAAGCTGAATTTGCTACTGTCTTAGGTCAGATGTATTCTGAGGATTCAGATTTAGATACTAAAGTAAGAAACGGATGGTCATGGATTTGGAGTGAAACTTGGAGATTTAGACCAGAACTAAGTACAACAAATTAATAAATTTTTAAAAGTACTTAAAAATAAAGAGCCTATTAATGATTGTTAATAGGCTCTTTTTCTATTAACATTCAAATATGTTCAACAAAAAGTCACAAATTGAGCTAAAAAGAGATTTAGAGCAAGAATCTTTTAAGCGAATAACGTGTTCATTCTACCGATATGTAGATATTGTGAATCCTAAAGAATTTCGCAATCGCTTATATCAAAAATTTTCACATTTAAACATTTTAGGTAGGGTATATGTCGCCAATGAAGGTATAAATGCACAAATAAGCGTTCCAGAGCAGAATTGGGCTAGATTAAAAGATTACATTAATTCAGAAGATCTATTAAGCGGAATAAAGCTAAAAAAAGCAATTCAAGAAGGAAGTTCTTTTATAAAATTAAAAATTTTAGTAAAGAATGAAATTGTAGCTTACGGTGTGCATCAAAATAGTTATGATATGGATTATGTAGGTCAGCATTTGTCTGCAAAAGATTTCAATGAATCAATTAAGCAGAAAGGGTCTATTGTCGTAGATATGCGTAATTATTATGAAAGTGAAGTTGGAAGATTTAAAAATGCAATTACTCCAGATATTCATCGATCTCAAGAATTATTGCCAGAAGTAGCAGAATTAATATCTGATAGTAAAGATAAAAAGGTTCATTTGTATTGTACAGGTGGGATTCGTTGTGAAAAAGCAAGCGCCTATTTGATTAAAAAAGGATTCAAAGACGTCTATCAGTTGGAGGGAGGAATTATCCAATATGCTCATGATATTAAAAAAGAAAATATCCCTTCTGCATTTATCGGAAAGAACTTTGTTTTTGACGACAGGTTAGGTGAAAAAATTACTGATGATATCATTGGAAAATGTCATCAATGCCAAGAAGTTTGTGATCATCATATTAACTGTAGTAATGATGCTTGTCATATTTTATTTATTCAGTGTATAGATTGCGCAACAAAATATGATAAATGTTGTTCGGATAACTGTAGAGACTTTAAAGCGCTAGATATTGAAGAACAAAGAAAACTAAGAAAAGATATAGATAAAAAAGTTTCTAGTGCTAAATTATCCACGAAATTTAGACCAAAATTATATAAACTATTTAAATATTGGAAATAAACATATGTCACTAGCAAACAAAGTAAAAGAAATGATAAGTAACCCAATTTCAGTCAGCTATAAAGAAAGAAAAGATTATAGTAAATTGGATATGATTGTACTTAATCCTATCTTTCTTTTTCTATTTGTTACCTTTATTACCTGGTCAGCTTGGGATGTTTCAAGACCTCAAACTTCTTCACCTGCAGATGCAGCGCTAAGTAATGCAATGATGTATTTTGAAAGAGGAGACTTTGATAATGCAATCTTTCAATTAGAATCAGTAATAGAAAATCATGGTGGAACATCAGCTGCAACACATGCAAAATTTTATGTAGGTAGAACAGCTTTTATAAATGGCAATAATGATAAAGCTATGGTTTTGTTATCTGAATCTGCTTCTAAACTAAGGTATCCTACATTAAAAACTGAAGCATATATAATGTTGGGGCAGCTCGATTCTGATACAAGTAAGGCTATGAGACTTTTTGATAAAGCAGCAAAAAATGCATTATCTAAAAATGAGGTAACTTACGTATTAATATTAAAAGCCAAACGCCTAGTAGCAGACAATGACAAGGTAAAAGCTTTAGAAATTCTAAATAGTTTAGATACAGAAAATAGCCAATATATAGAGTTATTTGAAGAAGTGTACGGAACAGCGCTAACTTTAAACTAAGTTTCTTGTTTAAACGGTTTTTAATAAATATATTTACGCAGTATTTGAATGGGCCACGGCCCATTTTTGTTATAATAAAAAAACTATAAGATTTGAAAGGTTGATATGGTAAACAGAGATTTAATTGAAATTTTTATTGAATTAGCGAGAGAGAAAAATATTGAGCGTTCTGAATTAGGAACAATCATTGAACAGCTTTTTTTATTCATAATTGATAAAGAAAAAGGTGAATCTGACAATTGTAGTGTAATTGTAAATCTAGATAAAGGTGAAATTGAAATTTATGTAGAAAAAACTATTGTTGAAGAGGTAGATGATGACCACTTCGATATTACCCTTGAAAGAGCCCTAGAGCTTGAACCTGAGCTTGTAGATTTAAAGCTAGGAGATACTTTTGTAGAAGTTGTTGATCCAGCAAATTTTGGAAGAAGATTGGTTGCTAATGCTAGACAGTTCTTAAATAAAAGAACGCGTGAGGTGCAACAGCAGTATATATATGAAGACTATGTGCAAAGAATAGGCGAAGTAATCATTGGTACTGTTCATCAGGTGCATAGGGAAAATACCTTTGTAAATATTGAACAAACCGAGCTAAGAATGCCTAGAAATGAGCAAATTTTCTCAGAAAGATTTAGAAGAGGAGATACGATTAGAGCGCTTGTCAAGGCTGTTGAGGTAACTCCTAAAGGCCCAGACATTCTAATATCCAGAAGTGATGATTTATTTCTTTATAAATTATTTGAAATGGAAGTTCCTGAAATTGAAGATGGCATTATTGAAATTAAAGGAATTGCTAGAAAACCTGGAGAAAGAAGTAAGATTATTGTTCATTCTATTGATAAGAGGATTGATGCAGTTGGTGCTTGTGTAGGTATGAGAGGAAGTCGCATTCAATCTGTTGTAAGAGAATTAAACAACGAGAAAATAGATATTGTCAACTATACAGATAAATCTGAAGTATTTATTACCAGAGCTTTATCACCTGCTAAGCCTATTGATTTATATATTGATGATGATAGAAACTATTGTGTTGCAATTTTTGATGAAGGTGGTTTAGAAAATGCTGTTGGAAGAAGTGGTGTAAATATTAATTTAGCTTCTAAGTTAACAGGTTTTACTATTGACGCATACACTAAAGAAGAATATGATGAAGTGCTAATAAATCAGAAAACTAATCTTGATACTTTTAAAGGTATCAAAAAGGGTGTTTTGAAGAAATTAGCTGGCGCTGATATAGTTAGTGTCGCGGACTATTTAGGAACAAAAAAGTTTGTTCTTGTGGATGAGCTGGATCTTACTGGAGATGAAATTAACTCCATAAGCGCTGTTGTAAATACTTTTATTAGTAGGAATGATGAGCCAGAAGAAGTTGCGGTAGAAGAAACTCTAGCTGAAGAACAGGTTGAAGAAGTTGCTATTGAAGAAGAAGTTGTAGCTGATGAAGCTCCTGCTGAAGAGCAAGTAGAAGAAGTTGTAGCTGATGAAGCTCCTGCTGAAGAAAAAGCTGAAGAGGAAAAATAATACATGACTGATTCTATAAGAATTTTTCAGCTTGCAAAAGAGCTGAACATATCTCACAATGATATTGTTGATTTTCTTAAATCAAAAGGAATATCTGTTACAAGTCACATGTCACCAATTGACGGCAAAACTCAACAAGTTGTATATACTGAGTTTGCAAAAGATAGACAGTCAGCGGAAAGAGATAGGAAAGAACAGGTTAGAAAAGAAATACATGACTCTAAAGTAGTTATGGAGACAAAATCTGTTAAAAAATTCAAAATCATGTCAGTTCAGGATCAAAGAGAACAAGACAAAGTAAAAAAAGCCAGAATCAAAGAACAGCAAGAAGAAGCAAAGACAATAGATGCAAAACCAGAACAGGTTTCAGAAGTTAAAAAACCTAAGAAAAAATTAAGAAAAATTACATTAAGAGAGCCTTCTTCGTCTGTAGATAAAAAAGAGATAAAGAAAGATAAGGAAGCAATTAAAAAAGATACTTCCGCTGTAAAAAGATTAAAAAAGACTTTAGCGTCAATGGATTCAAGTCCAAAAAAGAAATCTTATAGAAAAGCTAAGAAAGATTCTGATGCAGATTTAAATGATAGTCCTAGATCGATAGAGTTGGCAGAATATGCTAGTATTGATGAGATAGCAAAAGTTTTAGATGTAAGTACCAGTGAAGTCATTGGAAAATGCTTACAAATGGGAGTTTTGGCTACTGTTAATCAACGATTGGAATGGGATATAATTGAGTTAATTGCAGGTGAATATGATGTGGAGCTAAGTAAGTATGAAGAAGTAGTAGATGATTTGTTTGTTATGGCACATACCGAAGAGGAATTAGTAGATGCAACTAATCGTGCGCCTGTTGTAACAATCATGGGTCATGTTGATCACGGTAAAACATCCATTCTAGACTATATAAGAGAAACAAAGGTAGCAGCAGGTGAATCTGGTGGTATAACTCAGAGAGTTGGAGCGTATCAAGTTGATCATAATGGTAATAAAATTACATTTTTAGATACTCCTGGACACGAAGCTTTTACAGCAATGAGAGCAAGGGGAGCACAATCTACTGATATTGTAATTCTTGTTGTTGCTGCAGATGATAGTGTTATGCCTCAAACCTTAGAAGCTATTAACCATTCTAAGGCAGCAGAAGTACCAATTGTTGTTGCTATAAATAAAATTGATAAGCCTGGATCTGATCCAGACACTGTTAAAAGAGAATTGTCTGAAAAAGACGTATTAGTTGAAGATTGGGGCGGTAAAATTCAATCCGTACATACTTCTGCTATTACAGGTGAAGGTATAGATGCATTAATGGAAGCAATTCTATTAGAGGCTGAAGTATTAGATCTGAAAGCAAATGCTAAGATTGAATGTAAGGGAACAGTAATTGATTCAAAATTAGATAAAGGTTTAGGTGCTATAGCAACTGTTTTAATTCAAAAAGGGACTTTAAGAATAGGAACCCCATTTATTTGTAATAATTATCCAGGAAAAGTTCGTGCAATCATGAATGAAAAAGGCGAACGTATTAAAACAGCCGAACCGTCTGATGCAGTGCAAATCCTTGGATTTGATCAAGTTCCTCAATCTGGAGATATCTTCGCAGAAGTAAGCAATGAATCGGACCTGAAAAAGATTGCAAACGAAAGACAAAGAATTAAAAGAGAGATTGACTTACAAATGGTTCAAAAAACCTCGTTAGATAGTATATCTGCTCAGATTAAAGAAGGTGATGTTAATAATTTGAATATTATTATAAAGGCAGATTCTGATGGATCCATTGAAGCTCTTATACAGAGTTTAGAAAAAATTAACAATGAAGAGGTTGGAGTTGATATTGTACATAGTGGCGTTGGTAATGTAAGTGACTCCGATGTATTATTAGCTCAAGCATCTAAAGCTGTAGTAATAGGTTTTGGTGTTCAAATACCATCTAATACAAGATTGCTAGCAAATCAAAGCAATGTTGAAATTAGAGCATATAATATTATTTATCAGGTTGTTGAAGATGTAAAATTAGCTGTTGAAGGTCTATTAAGACCAGATCTCGTAGAGGAAGTTCTCGGAGAAGCTATTGTTAAGGAGTCATTTAAGATTCCAAAAATTGGTTTTATTGCTGGTTCACAAGTTGAAAGTGGAAAAATCACTAGAGACTGTTTCGTTAGGCTTATAAGAGAAGACGAAGAATTAATATCAAAAGGAAAGTTAGTATCATTGAAGCGTTTTAAAGATGATGTTAATAGCGTTGATTCCGGCTTAGAGTGTGGAATTGCTGTGGAGGGTGTTAAAAAATACTTCCCTGGAGATAGAATTGTAGCATATAAAATAAATGAGATTAAAAGAAAACTGTCATAAAGTTGAATACTAAACCATTTTCAAGATCAGAGCGCGTAGAACAACAAGTTTTAAAAACTATTAATCAAATTTTATCTAAAGATTTAGATTTGAGAAAATATGGTTTTTTAACTTTTTCAGACGTTAAAATGACTTCAGATTTAAAGCACGCAAACTTATTTTATAGTATTATAAATCCCACCAAGGACTTAAAGATTATCAACAAAGAATTGAATTTATTGGTTCCTACATTTAGAAAGTACTTATCAACATCTCTTAAGTTAAGGTCTACACCTACATTAAGATTTATTTATGACGATTCTTTTGAGCAGTTTCAAAAAATAAATGAATTAATGAAAAAGATTGATTAGTTATGATATATAATATTTATAAGCCTAAAGATTTTTCTTCTTTTAGCATTGTAAAACAAGTTAAAAGAATTACTCGTGAAAAAGTAGGGCACTCTGGTACATTAGACCCATTCGCTGACGGTGTTCTAGTATTGGGTGTTGGAAAATCAACTAAAAAACTTTCAGATATAATACAATACGATAAGACATATAAAGGTATAGTTAGATTAGGAAAAAAAACTGACACAAAAGATCTTACAGGTACAGTTATAGAGGATAAAGAAGTTCCAAATTTTGATAATATTAATTTTGAAAAAATAGCTGAATCGTTTTTAGGTGTTCAGATGCAGGAAACTCCAATGTACTCAGCAAGAAAAGTAAATGGTGTTAGGCTTTATAAGCTGGCTAGAAAAAATATTTCAGTAAAAAGAAATCCCAAGCAGATTGAGATCAAGTATTTAAAATGTATTTTAATTGATAGTAATACCTTAGAAATACAAGTAGAGTGTTCGTCTGGTACTTATATTAGAGTCTTAGCAGAGGACATAGCAAAAAAGATCGGTACTATCGGTCATTTAATAAAGTTAACTCGAACGACAGTAGGAGCATTTTCATTGGATGACTCCCTAACAGTAGAAAAATTTGAGGAACAATGGAAATTATAAGATCAATTAATGATATGAAGGCTTTGGATTCTTCTGTTGTAACTGTAGGTAATTATGATGGAATTCATCTTGGCCATCAAGATGTATTGAAACATATTATATCAGTAGGTAAAAAAGAGAACATTCCTTCTTGTTTAATTACATTTGATCCAAACCCAGCATATGTATTGTCTAAAAGTAGTAAGCCAATGAATTTGCAAGATATTGATTCAAAGCTTGTAGTACTTGAAGAGATGGGTCTTGATAAAGTTTTAGTTATTCCATTCACTTTAGATTTTTCACGTATGTCTGCAGAAGATTTTTCAGATAATGTCATTAAGAAGTTGTTTAACCCTAAGTTGATTTCTGTAGGAGAAAATCATTACTTTGGATTCAATAAAAAGGGAGATCTAGCTTTTTTAACTGATTTTTGCCATAAAAATGAAATTGAACTACATACTCCTGAAATAAGAATGTTAAATGGGAAACCAATTTCTAGCACACTAACTAGGGGATTGATTTATGATGGGTTACTAGATCAGGTTCCATCATTATTAGGTAAATTTTATGGCTTTAATGTAGTAACAGTGCATGGATCAAATAGGGGAAAATCCATGAATTATCCAACTGCAAATTTTATACCCCTAAGTAAATATCAGATGATTCCCGAAGGCGGAGTGTACCTTTCAAGAGTTTTTATTGACGGAGAACACTACTTTGGAATGACTAATATTGGATATAGACCAACATTTAATGAAAAAAAATTTGTTATGGAAGTTCACATTTTATCTGATAAATTCAGCGACTTATACGATGAAAGTTTTTATATCGAATTTTTACACAAGATTCGAAATGAGAAAAAGTTTGAAAGTAAAGATTACTTAATCAAACAGATTGAAGACGATAAGGAAGTATGTATTAAATTGATAGATTCTTTTAAGGAGAAATATGAAGTATAGTAAAGAAACAAGTAAGATTATTCAAGACGCAGGTCTTGATGCTAATAACGTTGGTAGTAGTGAAGCGCAAATTGCACTTCTTACAGATCGTATTATATCATTGACTGAACATGTAAAGTTACATAAGAAAGATGTTCATTCAAGACATGGTTTAGTTAAGCTCGTATCACAAAGAAGAAAACAATTGAAGTATTTAAGAAAAACTAAACTAGATAGCTATGATACATTAATCACGAAGCTATCAATAAGAGGATTATAAAGAAGAAATTATGATAAAAGTAGAAAAGAATATAGCCGGCCGACTATTAAAAATTGAATCAGGCCAAATAGCAAGACAAGCGGGTGGATCCGTATTTATTACGTATGGAGATACTGCAATGCTTGCAGCAGTTTGTTGTTCATCTGAACCGAGAGAAGGTATAAACTTTCTTCCAATGCAGGTTGAATATAGAGAAAAACATTATGCGGGTGGAAAAATACCCGGAGGTTTCTTTAAAAGAGAGGCGAAACCAACAGATGCTGAAGTTTTAACTTCACGTCTAACAGATCGTCCAATTAGACCTTTAATTCCTAAGAATTATAGAAACGAACTACAGATTATGTTAACCACAATGTCTTATGATGGTGTAAATACACCTGATGTAGTAGCAGCAATTGGTGCTTCTGCGGCATTGTTATTATCACCAGTACCATTTGACGGGCCAATAGCTTCTGTTAAAGTTGGATTAGTTGATGGAGAATATGTTTTAAATCCTACGCTAGAACAAATGGAATCATCTGATTTAGATTTAATGGTAACCGGTAAAAAAGATAAAATTTGTATGATCGAGGGTGGTTCTAACTTTGTTCCTGAAAAAACAATTTTAGAAGCATTAGACATTGCAATGGATGGTATTAATGACATCGTTGATCTTCAAATGGAATTTTCAGAACATTTTGATAATTCTTATGAGATTGTTGACAATACAGTAATAACTGACGAAGTAATGAAATCTCTTGAAGATTCGTTTTCAAGTCAAATAGAAAAATTACTTGATATGGATTCTAAGCAAGCAATGGATGTTGCATACAACGAAATTGTAAAAGAAGCTTCGACTCCACATGAAGAAGATGAAAAAATGTATTCTGAAGTTAAAGAGTATGTTAAAACTATGTTCAAAAATGCAGTTAGAAAAACTGCCTTAGAGAAAAAAGTGAGAGTTGATGGTAGAGGATTAGATGATATTAGACCAATTAGTATTGTTCCATCATTATTACCTCGTGTTCATGGATCTGCATTATTTACTCGAGGTGAAACGCAAGCAATTGCTGCGCTTACTTTAGGTAATGCTAGAGACGAACAGATTATCGATTCAATGGCAAGTGATTATAAAAAATCATTCATGCTACACTACAATTTTCCTCCTTACTGTGTAGGGGAAACTGGAAGAATTGGTTTCACAAACAGAAGAGAGATAGGACATGGGCATTTAGCTGAAAGATCGCTAAAACCTATACTACCTTCATCTGATGAGTTTCCATATACAATTCGCGTTGTATCTGAAATTACAGAATCAAATGGATCTTCTTCTATGGCATCAGTTTGTGGTGGCTCTTTAGCTATGATGAACGCTGGAGTGCCTATTAAAGAGCATGTTGCTGGTATTGCAATGGGATTAATCACCGACGGTGAAAATCATGCAGTATTAAGCGATATCTTGGGAACTGAAGACTTTTATGGAGACATGGACTTCAAAGTTGCTGGAACTAAAGATGGTATTAGCGCTATACAATTAGATTTAAAAGTTCCTGGATTACCAATGGAAATTTTATCTATGGCATTAGAACAAGCAAATAAAGGTAGATTGCATATTCTTGATGAGATGAATAAAGCAATCAGTACTCCGAATGCATTGTCTCAATATGCACCTCAGATTGAATCATTTAAAATTGATAAAGAGAAAATTGGAGCCCTTATTGGTCCAGGTGGAAAAAACATTAAAGCTATTCAAGAAAGAGCTGAATGTGTTATTAATATTGAAGATGATGGAACTGTTAGTGTATCAGCAGCAGATAAAGCAGCGCTTGATAATGCTATCGCTCAAGTTAAAGCGGTTACTGAAGATCCAAAAGTCGGTACAGTTTTTGACGGTAAAGTTACAAAGCTAATGGAATTCGGTGCTTTTGTAGAATTTGCTCCAGGACGTGAAGGTTTAGTACATATATCACAATTAGCTTGGGAAAGAGTTAATAAAGTGAGTGATGTATTGTCAGTAGGAGATGCTGTAAAAATCAAATTATTTGAAATTGATAAGCAGGGTCGTTTAAACTTTAGCATGAAATTGCTAATGGATAAACCTGAATAATTAAAGATATTTAACCTTAAATAATAAAGTTCAATATGAAAATTGGCGTTCCTAAAGAGATTATTTCTCAGGAGTATCGTGTATCGATTAACCCTGAGACAGCAAAGCTTTTAATCGAAAGTTCACACCAATTATTTATTCAAAAAAATGCTGGAGATGGTAGCGGCTATACTGATGAAGAGTATGCTAATCTTGGTTGTACT
>Ga0257114_1001496_pt1 | contig 16624 bp, 12 predicted proteins | sample SI112_10mmetaG_FD_190149 | JGI IMG/M metagenome (GOLD analysis project Ga0257114, IMG submission 190149) | Marine microbial communities from Saanich Inlet, British Columbia, Canada - SI112_10m | ecosystem: Environmental > Aquatic > Marine > Inlet | place: Canada: British Columbia | collected...
CGCGGGCGCGATTGAGTTCTACGTCGACGGCGATCTCAAGTACACGAGCTTGACGTCGCCTTCTTTCCCGCTCTACGCGGACACGTCGTTTCACAACCACCTCGCAGAGCTCGCCAACGCGCGCTGGGTTCACAAGGTTGTCAAGGGCGCGAACGACTTGGCGGCCATGGAGTTTGAAGACGCGGAAGGCGTCGAGTCTTCCGCGGGCCAAGTGACGCGCACAATGGCAGGCAGTGGCTGGAACGTCGGCGCCACGAGCAAACGTGCCATCACGAAGATCGGCGACGAAGTGCGTGGCGTCTCCGCGGATTGCGACCAAACGGACAAGTCCATGATGATTGGCTTGAACTCTGGCTCGACGAACTCCGTCGACGAGGTGGTCGACTTCGGCATTGTGTGCGACAACGGCGTGATCCGCATCTCCGAACACGGCGTCGTGCGCGACGGCGACTTTGGCGATTACTTCGTCGGTGAGACGTTCCAAGTGGTCGTGCTCGACTCGGGCGTCGTCACGTACTACAAGGATGGCGCGGCGTTTGCGACGTCTGATGAGGCGCCTGCCTTCCCGCTCTACGCCACCGCGCGCTTCAACACTGCAGGCGCGTCTTTCTCTCGAGTCTCCTGGATACAGACTGTCCACGAGGGTGCGAACGACTTGGATCTCATCGAGTGGGTCGGACTTTCGCAGGGCATGACGACGGACGGCAAACAGGGCTACCTCAAACGTACTCAAGGCGGGAACAACTGGGCAAGAGGCGCGTACAGCGCGCGCGCCATCACGAAAGTCGGCGACGAGATTCGCGGCATTTCCGGCGACTGCATGCGCACCGACAACAGGCACTTGCAGTTTGGCTTGTCGAGCACGCCCTCGGGCCACAGCCAAACGACCATCGACTACGCCGTGTTCTGCAACGGCAATCAGGTCCGATTCCAAGAGAAGGGCGTGAACAAGTTCGATGCCGGCGTCTTCGTCGCGGGTGAGACTTTCCAAGTGATCGTGAACGACGCGGGCGCGATTGAGTTCTACGTCGACGGCGATCTCAAGTACACGAGCTTGACGTCGCCTTCTTTCCCGCTCTACGCGGACACGTCGTTTCACAACCACCTCGCAGAGCTCGCCAACGCGCGCTGGATTTCGGCCGTACCGACGCCAGCGTGAGCAATAAATAATACCCCCGCCGTAAGTTATACTTGCGCAGTTAACAGAGATGAACCGAAAAAATCGAAAAATTGAAAAGAGTCAAACGTGTAAGCAGATCTTAAGTTCAATTCCAAATCAAATCGCGTCGCTTTCCACTAAGTCGTTGAGCCATCGATCGAGTCTCATGCAACTAGTCGCATTCAGTCTCATCAAGCCGTCACCCATCGGCTGGTGGGTGCGGAGGCATCACAGTATTTTGCTGAGCCGCATAGTACGCCTGCCATTGCGCGTAATACGCGGCAGTCTGCGGATCTATCTGCTGCATCTGCGATGAATTGACTGGGATTCCCGGAACGGCGGCGTATGCGTTGGGCATCGTTCCGTATCCGTACGCATACATTGGCGGTACCACTGGAGCGGCTTGCAACTGCGCTTGGTTCATCTCCTTCAAGAGTTGATGAACAATTTCGACAGCTTTTTTAACTTGCGCCGGCGTGCCGATTATGCGGCACTGATCGCTCGCTTTGCAACCGTCCGCGCCGCGCTCGATGTCAATCGCCACTCCAGTCGTTTCGCGAATGTGCCGAATCGTCCCACCGCTTGGACCGATGATAGCGCCAGCCTTGTACGCGCACGGAATCACTTCCTCGACGATGGTAATATCGCCATCGGCACCTTCTTCCCAGGAATCCGCAATCATTTTCTCCACGATGGCTTGCGCCACTTTGACGCGATCGCCCGGGCCCGTGATGACGCACTCTTCGACGTCTCGCATGACTTCTATACGACAGCCAGTTTGCTCCTTAAGGGCTTTGATCGTTTGTCCAGCGTTACCTATGATCAGACCCGATCGCGCCTTGCACTTCACCTTGACAGTCTTCGATCCTTTTTGCTCGAAGAATTCATCGAGCATCTTCCGCGCGTACTCAATTTTCTCTCTGGATCCTTTAATTTGTAATTTCCCTTCGCCACGTACGACCTCGATGGACGTCCCGATGTCCTGCTGCAGCTTACGAATCGTAGCGCCTCCCGGACCGATGATTAAACCTTCGTACTTGACGTCCATGTCGTAGTGCTCCACGCAATACGTCGCCTTTTTACTATTCGCGCCATCTCCGACGACGCCCGCGTCTTCATCGTCGAGCGCGCTTTTCGGCGCCGCCTTCGCGACATTAACGGCCATCGTCCGAACGGGCGCGCGCGCATCCCCACCACCACTCGCACTTTCACCGCTCGCGTCACCCTTCGCCGCCGCGACGCGCGCCGGCGCCGCCTTTCCCATCAACGTCGCCGCCTTTTCTCGCGCCTCTTCGATCGCTCGCTTCACCCCATCCTTCGTCGTCGAGCTCAGCGCTCGCATCATCTCGATCTGCGTCTTCAACTGCGTCGATTTCTCATCACCCCTCCCCGCGTCCCTTCGCGCGTCGTCAAAATCCACCCTCGTCTCCCCGTCCCCGTCCTCGTCGCCGTCCTCGTCCCATCGCGACGCTCTCGCTCGTCCGCCGCGTCGCCGCGTCTTCGAATTCGACCTCGATCTCGACCGTCCTCGCCGTCGCTCGCGATCCCGGCTTCTCGATCTTCGTCCTCTTCGTTCGTTCCGCGCGCTTTCGCTTCGACTCCTTCGCCGCCTCGTCCTTCCCTCTCGTCGTTCGCGATCTCGACTCGCGCGTCGCGTCCGCGCGCGCCCGTCGTCGTCGTCGTCGTCGTCGTCGTCGTCGTCCCGTCGTCGTCGCCTTCGTCGCGCGTCGTCCCTCGATCGCGACCGAGACCGAGACCGAGACCGTCGCGCGCGTCGTCGCTCGCGCGCGTCGTCGTCGCTCGCGTCGTCGCTCGCGTCGTCGCGTCGTCGTCGTCGTCGTCGCGAATCCGACCTCGACCGTCGTCGTCGTCCCTCGCTCGACCTCGAGCGCGCGCGGCGACGCGCGCCGTCGCGTCGCTCGCCGGACACCGTCGCGCGCGCGTCCGCGCGTCGTCGCGCGTCGTCGTCGTCGTCGCGCGGCATTGTGCGGCGCGAATCGAATCGCCGGCGTCGCATCGCGCGTCGTCATCATCGCGTCGCCCGCGAACGAGCGCGCGCTCGTGCGCGTCCGCGGACGCGCGTACAGAGACCTGCGAAGCTCGAGCGCGCGGACGCGCGCCGGCGACGCGGACGCGGCGCGCGAGCGCGCGCGCGCGACGAATGAAGATTCGAGAATGTGGCGCGACGACGCCGCGTTTCGCGACGATTCGCGGCGCGACGCGGACGCGGACGCGGACGGGACGTGACGCGTCGCGAAACGCGTCTTCTCACGACGCGTCGTCGAGCGCGACGGACGCGCTGTGCGAAGGCGTCGCGGCGTGGGCGATTCGACCGGCGCGTCGACGCGACTTCGACGCGGCGACGGCGCTGTGCGCGGACGCCGACGTCGATTGGAGCGAGGCGACGGTGCGAGACGATCTCGAGCGAAGCGTCGACGCGGAGACGTCGAAGACGCACAGAGCGCTGGTGGCAGTGCCGGCGGCGGGCGAGGCGAGCGAATCGGACGCGCGCGTCGTCGGCGCGATTGGATTTTGCGTCTGCGTGGCGGGCGAGACGCAGGTGACGCAAATCGCGACCAGACGATCGCTGCGACGCCGAGGCCTGGGCGCGCGCGTGTTAAAAGCCATGTTAGGTCTGCAGCCGACGAGCGTGGCCGCGTTGGAGGTGCGCGCGACCAACGTCGCCGCGTTGGCCATGTACGAAAAGTGCGGCTTCGAGACGCGCGGCTCGCGTCGCGGTTACTACGCCGACGGCGTCGACGCCGTGTGCATGACGCGCGCCCCGGGCGAGCGTCCCGTGAGCACGCGAGAGCTCACGCGTTTGCTCGCCGGTTTAGACGTCGACGCCGCGCGCAGACCCGCGCCGCCGCTTCCCGAGCGTCCCGAGCGCGTCCGCCGCGCCGTCGTCGACGCGCCTCGCGACGTCGCCTTCGAGCGCGCGTCGCCGGACGACCGCGCGTTCAGAATGCGCGATCGCGTGCGTCGCGCCCGACGCTAAGACGCGTCGACGCGAACGCACGCGCGATTAAATGAATTAAATTCATCAACGCATCGCACGCATCAATCAAAGCGTCGCCCCGTCGCGTCACTGCGCGTCGCGAGCGCGCGTCGCGCGGCGGTCCGCCGCGACGATGCGCGACGCGCGCGACGCGCTCGACCGCGCGCCGAGCTCGCGCGCGCGCTCGACGCGAAGCGCGACGCCGAGCGCGTCCGGCGCCTCGACGTCGCGCGACGCGCCGACGCCCGCCGCGACGCGCGCGCTCATCGCGCGGTGCTCGTGGTGCTTCCACGAGACGTCGCACGCGGCGGTGACGCGGTCGAGCGCCGCGCGAGCGCCGCGCGCGTGCGGGGCGTGCGCGGGACGGACGCGGGCGTGCGCGCGGTTCGCGACGTGTCGAGCGATGGCGAGAAGCGGCGACGGATGGGACGACGACGCGTGCCTGGCGTGCGCGAACGCGGTGACGAAAAATAATAATGGATTCAAGTGGTCGGACGCGGAGGGCGGGGACGGGGTGGAGAGCGTCGCGCGAAGGATGTCGCCGAGCGGGCGGTGCTCGTGGTGCGGCGAAGAGACGCGACATCGAGTGACGCGAGCGACGGGGAGAAGAGGGACGTATCTGAGTCACTGCGCGCGGTGCGCGAGGGCGACGCACAAGTGCGAACGATGCGCGGAGGGATTCGCGAAGATCGGGGACGGGAGGTGCGCGAAGTGCGCGGGATGGGTGGAGACGTGGACGACGAGCGAGGCGTTCGCGGCGGCGACGAGACGCGTCGCGTGGTGCTCGTGGTGCGGGGAAAAGAGTTCGCACGTCAGGCGTGGGACGCGCGGGAGCGACGCGTACGAGTGCATGGTGTGTGGGGGGGGGACGGCGGCGTGCGAGCGGTGCGGCGAGGACGCGGAGGTGATGCGCAAGCGCTCGCGGCCGGGTGGGGGATCGTGCGCGAGGTGCGCCGCGGCGGAGACGACGACGCGCAGAATAAACATCGGTGGACACGTGTCCGTGCCCACGATCGGGGCGTTGGCGAAGGCGTTTAAGCGCGCGCTGAGCCGCGGGGACGACGCGGCGACGGCGACGGCGTCGGCGGAGGAGATCACGCGCGGGTGGGATTTGCGGCTGGCGAAACGCGAAGCCGCGGACGAGCGCGCGGGGTTCATATTTGACGTTCTCGACCGCGAGAGCGATTACCGAGACAAGGCGTACCGCGCCGGTTTGATACGCCCGTTCTTACTCCTCGCCACGCTTCCTCCGCGCGAGCGCGTTCGACTCGGCATGCGGTTGGGAGTGACGCTGTGTCGAAGCTCGGCGTACTTGGATCCGCACGCCGAGGCGTGGAAGTTGCTCAGGGATCCGATGTGCGGACTGCAGACGAGAGGCGGGAGCGTGTCGCGCGTCGTCGAAAAAGTCACCGGCGTCGGACGCGGGGCGAATTGGATCGATATATTGTACTCCGCGCTGACCCTCGGCGCGGACACCGGAAAGTGTCCGGCGACGGATCCGAGCGAGCTCGACGCGCTTCCGAAATTTCGTTCAACCGGTCACGCGATGTTTGCTCTTCGCGTCGCATCGCACCCGTCGTTGAGCGCATTTGAAGTCGCGACGCTGCGTCTGGTCGGTCGCGCGCAACGCGGCCGACTCGCACCGGCGTCGACGATTGTTCTGGACGGCGTGTGCCGACATCCTCGCATGGCGACGCTGCGGTCGCGATTAGCCAAGGCGTATCCGCGCCACGCGGACGAAGTTTCCCGACACGCCGTGACGTGCGCGTTCGCTTCGTCAGAATGGGCGTCGACGATGCGACCATCGAGTCCGGGAGATGTCGAAGAGACGGCGGAAGAAGTGTTCGGAATGTTGCTCGACGGCGCGCCGTTTTCGCGCCGCTGCGGCGCCGCGGACGAAGACGTACTCGACGAAAGCGCCGACGCGCACTTGTCGCGAGGCGCACCTTCGTTGCTAGGATCTTTAGCCTCCGCGACGTCGATTGGACTCGCATCTTACGCCGCCGCTCAATTTGCGCCGAAGAAATTCGCCGTGCTCACGCCCAGGGACATCATGGATTTGACGACGGGCGTTCGCACGCCGACGCTGACGTCGTCGGGCATTTTCGAACCGGTGGCGGTGATGCTCATACACAACGTCCTTCTCGCCGCGAGAAACGTGCATGTGGACGAGCACTTGCCGGACGAAGCGTCGCGATTGTCTAGAGACGCTCTGATGTCCGCACAGTCGCCATCCGTTGCCGCGCCGACGCCCGAACCGGCGAGCGAGACGAGTCCAGGGTCGCCCATTGACGACGAACCCGGTTCGCCCTGGGCGTCTAAATACGCGCATCTTCAAGACGAGGACGCGAAAGTGCGTTTAGAAGAATTAGAAGAGGCTGAGGAGTCCGCGGCGATGCTCGCGAGATACATCAACGCGTTGGATACCTCGGATCTGTACGTCGACGATTCCATTCTTAGCGGCGAGCTCAGTAGCGACGACGGCGACTAGTTGTGCGGTTTGTGTAACAAATGTTAAGGTTGTATGTATTCAACAAATCTATCGTCGGCCGCGACCCCGGCCGCGACCACCTCCTCTACCTCCCATCGGCATGCCCCGACCACCGCCGCCACCCATGCCTTCATCCGCGCCTTCGCTTCGCGGGTTTCTCACGGTTTCGTCCACGGAGAGAATCAAGCACGTCGCTTCGGTGGCGGCGTTCAGGGCGTTGATTTTCACCAGGCTCGGTTCCCAGATGAAGCGTTCGTGCGTGTCGCAGATGCCACCTCCGTTGACATCGACGCCGAAATTCGCCCCGTCATCGCCCGCGTGCTTTTGTCTGAGCTTGTTCAACACGTCGGTCGCGTCGTGCCCGGAATTGTCGCAGAGCTGTCGCGGGATGATTTCTAAAGCTTTGGCAAAGGCGTTGATGAAGAGCTGAGATTTGCCCGCCACCGTGCGCGCGTGGTTGCGCAAGTACTTGCTCAACTCCATATCGATCGCACCGCCACCAGGGACGATCGCCGCGTTCTTCACTGCGCGGCGAACGATTTCGATGGCGTCGTTGAGCGAGCGCGCCGCCTCCTCGATGAATTGCTCGGCGCCGCCGCGCAAGATGAGCGTGCATGTCTTCGCCTGCGGACAACCTCTAAAAATGTTGTACCGTTCGTTACCGACTTGAATCTCTTCGAACAACTCGCACGATCCGAGCTGGGCGTCCGTGATGTTGTTCACCGTGGTCTGCACCGGCGCGCCGGTGGCACGCGTCACGCGTTCCAAATCCTGCGCGTCTACGCGACCGGCGCAAAACAATCCGCGGTCGGCGAAATATTGCGTCGCCAAGTCCCCGATCGCGAGTCTACTCAGAACGATGTTCGCTCCCGACGCCACGCATTTGTCGAGCTTCTCGTAAATGATGTTCCATTCAGCGTCAACGATTTCTTGATACTTGGTCGGATCGCTCAGGCGCACCTCGGCGTTGTCTTTTTCGCTCTTCAGTTCGAGCTCCATGTTGAGCGCCAAAATCTTCGGCTTTTTGAAGCTCTTCGTCATTTGCTCGAAGCCGGCGTAGGCGAACGTCTTCTTAAACGCCACGCCATCCACCAAGAACGAATCCGTCATCCCTCCGCCCATGACCTTTTTCACGCCAATCATCTTCGGGTCCAACAAGTCTTGATCGAGCGAGCGCACCGCCTTGACGCACATGTCGGCAAAGAAGTCCTTCTCCCCTCCTACAAGTTTGGAGCTCAGCGTCGTCATCGCGCATTTCTTCAAAAGTTCATCCTTCTCCTCCGCGCTGTTCCCTTCGATAGACGTCGCCAATTCGCGCACGCGCGCCGTCGCCAAATCGCATGCCTCTCGAAACGACTTGATGACATTCATCGGGTGCACGCCGTCCTCGATGAACGTCTTCGCCTCCTTCAACAGCTCCCCCGCCAGTATCACCACCGTCGTCGTCCCGTCCCCCACTTCGCTATCCTGCGCTCTCGCGATGTCCACGAGCGTTTTCGCCGCCGGATGCACAATCTCCAACAGTTTCATAATCGTCGCGCCGTCGTTGGAAATCGTCGTGTTTCCTCGCGCGTCTCGCACGAGTTTATCTAATCCTCGCGGTCCAAGCGTCGTTCGCACCGTATCCGCCACCGCACAGCACGCGTTTATGTTCGACACGCACTGTCCGCGTCCTTGCGACGTGTCCGTGCCTTCCCTGAGCAGCACGATTTGCGGTTGCTGCGTTCGCGCGTTCGTTCGCGAGCGTCAGTCTTCAGTCTTCAGTCTTCATCATCACCATCATCGCCGCCTCGCGTCTCCCGCGTCGCGCCGACGTCCCGCGCGACGTCCGCGCTCGAAGCACACAAATTCTTCGCCCCCTCCTCCGTCGCGCGCCCCCCCCCTCGTCGTTCGCGCGACGTCGCATCGCTCGAAATCATCCTCTTCATCCGCCGTCGCGAGCCATCGCGCGCGCGCGTTCCGATCGCGTCTCTTCGCGCGTCGCGCGTCGCGTCGTCCGCGCCGTCGCCGTCGCGACACGCACTATTAATCGCCCATCGGGCATGCGCACCATCGGCGCCGCCATCGCGTTCGCGCGTTCGCGGCGTCGCGGTTTCGCGCTCGATCGCGCCGCGGCGCCGCGTTGACTCGAACCGAACCGTCCGCGGCGCGGGTCGGTTTCGACGAACGCGACGCGAACCTCGAGGTGAGGTTCGAGCGCGCGGCGATCGATCGATCGATCGATCGATCGATCGATCGACCGATCGACGCGCGCCGATTCGACCGAACGGCATCGCGCGACGCGCGACGGGACGCCTCGGGACGGGACGGACGCGCGAGGACGGCGTCGGGAGACGCGCGCGGATCGCGCGCGAACGCGAGGCGGCGGCGCGGACGCGAGGCGGCGGCGTCGAACGGATCGGATTGGATTTGGATTTTTGCGTCGGATCGGCGTCGTCGGACCGGCGCGGCGGTGATACGAGCGATCGCGAGCTCGGATCGGCGCGCGTTGGGGTGCGCGATCGGTCGATTCGAGCGCGGGCATGGACGCGGCGCGCGAGCGGGCGCGCGGGGACGAAGGTGAGACGACGGCGGCGGCGGCGTTTCGCGTCAAGGCGCGACGCGTCGAGGGCGCGGACGTAGGGCCGGTGGTTTTAGAGGATGAAAACGCGACGGTGGCGGATTTGAAACGCGCGCTGTGGGACGCGCCGTGGTTGGCGCGCGAGACGTTGGATGGGGCGATCGGGGACGGGGACGAGGCGACGTCGCCCAAGCCGGCGTCGCCGGCGTACCTGCGCGTGGTGCTCGACGGGAAAATTTTAGAGCCGGACTCGAAGGCGTTGAAGTGGTGCGGATTCGTGAGTGGCGAGGTACGCATCGCGCATCTCATCGTCAGCGAGAATGCGTCGACGCGGGGCGAGACGCGGAAGCGGGCGTCGGAGGCAAACAAGGACGCGTCGGCGACGCAACCGACGTGTTGCTCCGTCATGTGACGGCGATTGCGCGCGATTTTAGTCTGTATTTCTTCCTGTATCACTCATTCATGTATCGTACTTCTCATATAGCGTCACTCGTTTACGTATCGCATGAACTCCGCGAGGTTTATTTCCATTACAGTCCAGACAAATCCGCGATGTCGGCGTATTTCTCTGGAATCGAAGCGACAGACGCCAAGCCGGCGAGTTTTTCTACGAACGACGCGGGAGTTTCGAGCGAGGTGGAGCCGATGATGACCTCACGGTGTAATTTCTGACTCAGGACGTGTGCCTCGCGCAACTCACCACGAGTCATACCGCCCACGACGAAGACTATGAGGCGACGACTCGAACGCTGGCTCGCCGCGCGATTCGACGTCATGGAGTCACTTCGTCGATGATTCGTCCCCGATGCCGATCTCTCGGAGTCGCCGTCGCCGCCTAAGCTACCCGCGCTACTGTGTGTCGCCCACGACGCTTCAGTTCGCGTGCGCACCGAGCGCGATTTCGTTGGCGACATCATCGTAGGCGGCGCGTTCGCCGCTCCCGGAGAGATTCCGACGGATGGATACTCCGTCGCGTCGAGAGTTCCCGCATCAAGCTCGGTCACCAAGCCCGCCATCGTGGGTAAAAATCTAAATAAATCCCACTCGCTCCCCGCGCCTTTGCGTTCGAGCACTTTCGGTCGAATGCTCTTGGTACTCGAGCCAAACATCGAGCTCGAAAACGGATTCGATGCGCCGTCTTTGAGAACCTTCACGCCCAATAACTCTAGATTTTGCAAGATGTTCACGTCCGCGAGCGTCAGCCCAGTGTTCGTCATCCATCGCTTCTTTTCACTTTCGTCAATCTTTTGCGGGTGCGAACTGACGTAGCACAGCAATAGACGAAGTTTCTCCACCATGGGCAAACGCACGCCGCGCGAGTCGAGGTCGTTGAACAACGCGATGAGATCTTTGCTCGTCGCGTCGCCGAACACCACGTCTTGCTCCAAGCGCCCGACCTCGCTCAACGCGGACTTTTGCAAAACAGCGTTGATCTCACCAGCGATAGACGTGTGCACCGAAAGTTTGGCTTGTTGCTCCAACACTCTGGGCAACGCCTCGACGGCTTTCTTCAATTGACCGGTGGTTAAATCGCGGCCACCAACAACGCCCCCACCCGGACCGACGTTCGCGAACGTTTTCGCTTTATCCGCTAATACGGTTAAAACTTCGGCGATGTGCGCGTGGCGAAGCTCGACCCACAGCGGGTCGTTCTCCCCGAGCACGGCTTCTTTTGATTCTTCGCCCTTCTTCGTCGTGATCTTGTACTGATACACGCCGTTCGGCACGTTTAACAAATCCGTTACCATGCTTTCGTACGTCCACTCGTGAACCACGGGCGCGATGACGTCGAACGAGCGATCGACGATCAACACGTCGCACGTGGGATTGTTCTTCGCCGCCTCCGCACCTTTTGCGCGCAAAAGAGCGGTGAGCGAACGATCGAGTCGGTCGGCGACGCCGCGCGATACGTCGCTCTTCTTATTCCCAACCTTGGCCATGTACCTAATCGACGGAATCTCCCCGAGCGACACCATCACCGTCGCCAACCGCTGCGCGATCATATCCATCATTCTCGCCTGCGCCTGCGACTGTTCCGATCCGACCGCAAACGTCCCTCGCAAAGCGTCCTCTACGCCGACGCTGAAACCTTTCGGATCCACCGTAAAGTACTCCAGATTCATCTCACTGCAGTTCCCGAGCATGGACACGCACGCCTTGCTCGCTTTGATCGCGTTCAAAACCCCTCGCGGCGCGGCCGAGGTAAAAAACACGTGCGCCTTACGATACAGCTTCTTTTCGCAATCCTCCACGACGCGCGCCACCGAGCGTTCGCTCGGCGCGATGAAATACACCCCGTCCAGCGTCGGTTGCGGCGCGCGCGCGACGTCCAAATTTTCCACGACTGCGAGCGACGACGACGACGCATCGTCCATCGGTCAGTCACGCGCGCGTCTCTCACCTCCCTTGCGTTCGCGTTCGGTTCGCCTTCGCGTCGGTCTCGTTCGTCGCCTCGCCTCCTCGTACCGCTCACGCACGCCTCCGCGAGATCGCTCATCTTGCACGCCGACGACACCACCCGCAGCGACGTATTATCGACGATCAACACCCGCCACGCGCTTGCGCGATCGCGCAGTTTCGTCGTCAGCATGTCCACCTAACGCGCGCCAAACATCCAAACGTCGCAGTCAGTCGCGCGTCGCGCGTTCATCGGCGCCTTCGCGCGCGCGGGAACGCGCGGTCGACGACGCACCAGTAAACGACGCTTGGTGACGCTGGCGAACGCGCGCGCGCTCGAATCCGCCATGACGCGTCGTGCGCGCGACGGCGACGCGTCGGACAGTGCCGAGTCGTTGGTCGCAGACGGCGACGCGTCGAGCGCGACGGCGCCGTCATGGGGTACTTTCACGACAGCGACGCCGACGCGAGCGAGGACGAGCGCGATGGACGCGATGCGAGACGCGCGAGCGGTCGCGCGACGTCGGTGACGCGACGAGAGGCGATGGATGCGATGGATGGCTTTCTGTTGCAGTTTAATGAAAACGACGACGACGACGACGACGCGGTCGTGGACGCGCTGCGGAAGATTCTGCGGCGCGATGGGAACGATGTCGAACGAATCTCGCGAATGATTCGTCGCGAGGCGCGCGAGGCGCGGGCGATGGCGCCGAGGTCGAGCGGAGAAGCGCGACGGGACGCGGCGACGGCGAGCGAGGCGTTGGCGAACGCGCGGCGGAAATCGCGAGCGATGGCGCGCGAGATCGAGAATGGTTTGCGGATGAGGGAACAATTCACGAATGAAGCGACGATGGAAACTATGCGGGCGCGGGCGTACGAGGTTGGGGTAAAAGCGGCGAAGTTTCGTTTGGAGCTATCGCGAGCGGCGAAATCGTTGAGAGACGCGCAGCGAGCGGGCGAGCACGAGACGGTGTGCGCATCTTTGCGCGAGATGCGACGACAACTCGAGGTGTGGCGCAAGCATGATGGTGAACGCTTGAGCGCTGACGCGGTGCGCACCATGCTGGAAGCTACGATGGCGGACGCCGAGGCAAGCGTGGAAGCTGAAATCAAGCGAGCGATTACGTCGTGGTGCGCCGCCGCGCGCGTCGTCGCGCGCGAGGTCGCGCGCGAGTTGATCGCGGGGAGTGACTTCGACGCGGCGATGACGAAATATCGCGATGCTTTAGATCCATCATCGTGCGCGCGCGCGCGAGTGTTGTGTGTTCGACTTTTTGGCGACGATGAAACAGCGTTCGCGACTTGCTTGCGAGAGGTGCGGCGCGCCCAGTTGTCCGTAGACGTTGTGTCCAAGTCTTCCGCGAACGCACTTCTGAAGAGTGGGCACTCGAAACGTGCGCCAAACGCGACGACGGACGAGATGGAACTCACGCTCGGTCATTTTGCGATTCAGATATTTGCTATCGGGGCGTTTCCCGGCGCTTTGTCACGAAGCGAAGTCGAAACCGAGTGGAAGGAGCTCGCGGCGACGCTTCGAAATAACATTCTGAGTTCTGATAGGAACGAAATAGCTTCCGTTGTCGAGCGAACGCGCGCCGTCTGCAACGTCATTCAAAGTGCATTGGGATTTCCCGTAGAGAATCTCACAGACGCCGCGTCGGCGCTGGAAACTATTGCACGACCGCGCGAGGACGCAGACGACGAGTAGATTTTGCATATTGTTACAAACTCTCTAGCTAGGTATCTAAGCCGCTTCGAGCGCTTGAGCTTCCATAATCGCGCGCACGGCACTTTCGACTTTATTCTTATCGCCATGGAACATCTTCATGAGACCGGCCTCGATGCTCACTTTCACATCATCGGCCGTCGACGCCTCGCTCTCTTTTTCGCTTGATCTTTCGGCGCTTTCCTCCGGTTCGTGAGTTTCGTTCTTGGACGGCGAAGGCGGCGCGTCACCAAAGATTGAAACGTTGTCAAGGCTGTAATCCAATTTGCCGAGGTCTTCATTCGTGCCCTGTGCCATGCCCCAGTCGCCGAGAGGAATCTGTGTCGTCATCGCCGTCGTAGCCTGTGACGTCTCCGTGAGGCCTATGATTGTGTCAAAGTGCAAGAATTTGACGTCTTTTGCTGACTCAAGGTTGACCGACAACGCGTCGAGCGAGCCAAGGCGTGCCGATAGCTTGATCGTTTCGGCAGCACGGAAGACTGCATTTCCCTCGGGTAGACACGACTCATCGCCTCGCTTTCTGTCGCGCTTTTCAAAGCATGCGCGAAGCTTGTCGTGAAAAGGAATGGTTGCCTCGAATGCTGCGCTCGACGGAATCTCAACGCGGCGAACGTTCTCACTCGTCAAAAAGTGACGCGGCATGTAAGGATGCCCTAAAAACGAAAATTCGCGATAGTCTTGCGCGAATTCGTGCAACTCTTCAATCTTGAGCACGTGATCCGCAGGGCACACGAATGGAAGCTTGAGCAAAGCACCGGGATATCGCCCTTTGTGAGGGAACCAAACGCGATCTAACCCGCACGCAAATGGCGGTAAAATCAACGCACGTCCAAGATGCTTCGCGACGACCGCAGCTTCGTACAATTGCGCGAGTTGATGATTGACGAATCGCATGTGCTCCAACACAACGTCCTCGTCTCTCTCGAGCATGGGTGTATTTTCTTCATTCGGGTGGCCACGCTTGACAAATTCGGCGTAATCGACATCTTTGAGCAGCCGCGGCGTGTACGACATGAATTTCCCTTGAAAATAAGTCGGTTCGTATTTATCGCCGTACCACTGGTTCGCCTCTCGCAGGCGATGTCGCTTCCCAACCGTGCCTGCGTAACCAAACGTCGTGTGCACAGCGTACGGTTTCAAGCCGAACATTTCGTGAAGACGTTCGGTGAAATATGTGTAACCGTTCGCAAAGAACGCCACCGGCAAGATTCCTAGCATGAGCCCGCCACCATACGCCGGGGCGACACCGCTCCCGTCGCGCGCCGTTTCGCACCCGCCCTGCTCGACCAACTTGTTAAACACGACTTGATCCCAATCTTTGTCATTTGACTCGAGCTTGTTCAACCACTCTTGCGTGAACGACTGACTGCCTTCGGTCGAGCGAAACCACATAATACCGATGTTTTTGTTCCCACCGCACGCGCTGTGCTCTAAGCCTTCCCCATCGACCGCGTGATTCGCTTGCGTCGCCACGACCGAGGTATGATTGCGCAAATTATCGATGCTCACCAACGCATCCGCTTTGGGATATCGCCTCAAAAACGGAAATGGGTCGCGTAACCACACCGCATCTACGTCCGTGACGATGACATCAAACCCAGTCTTCGTCAGCTCGTGCACTAAACGAATCTTATCCCGTCCCATCTTATGAAACGTCCTCGTCCCCCAACCGAAATCCTTCTTCACTTCGTCGTCGTCGATATTTTTCGATCCCATCAACCACGCGTTGACGCCAATCTTTCGCAACCGACCGTATAAGCTCTCATCCATCGCCCCGACTAAATAATTCGTAATCCCGATTTCGTCCATGTGTTCGCACCAGTTCACCACGAAGTCGTACATGCCTTCGTTCGCAAACGTCACCGCGACGCCGCCGTCCCGGCGCGCGACTCTTTGCACGAGCTCCTTGGACACCCCAGACGACAGGTGTTCGCGATGGACCGGCCTGGACGCGCCGGCGGGTTCGCGTCGCAGCAGTTTGCGCGACGACGCCGCGCGCGCGTCGCACGACGCGCCGCGCAGCGCCAACGTAAGCGCCATCGCGAGCGTCATCGCGGACGACACCCATCCAGTGTCGCGACGATTTTTCGAGCGCCGATCGCGCGGTGACGCGCGCGCGCGGTGACGCGCGTCGCGCGAAACGTCGCGCATGACGCGCGCGGTTGGACGCCGTCGTCGACGCGCGCGCGCGCGCGATTGTGACGGCTTCGTCTCGGGCGCCGAGGAAGCGCCGAGGTCGTCGCGGCGACGCGCGCCTCGCGCGCGCTCGATGCGATCGCGCTGAAACAATGAAACAATGAGATTAAATTAAAAATACTGTCGTAGGTGCGTTCACGCCCCCCCACCGCCGCCGCCACCGCCGCCCGCGCGAAATCGTTCGATTTCATCCGGCGTCAACCGCGGCGCTTCGGCGACGCGATCGACGCTCCCCAATCCCACGCTCGACCACGTCAACAGCACCAACACGATCGCGCTCACGGTCGTCATCCACCACGGCGGCGTCTCCGCCATCCCTTCGCGACCCGCGCGGGCGTCGTCCGAACCGTTCCTTCGCCGTCCGCTCGCCTCGGCCACTCGCGCCTCCTCCGCCTCCACCTCCGACAACGGTTTCCCGAGCGGTTGCGGCATTCGCACCCTGAACAACCCGAAGAACACCTCCCTAGACGTCGCTTCCTCCTCGTACGCCCGTCGCAATCGCTCGTCGATCTCGGTTTCGTCGTCGATGGACGCCCCGCCGCGCAGTCGCTCGAGCGCGACGCGTCGCTTCTCCTCCTCCACCTCCTCCCTCGCCCTTCGCTTCGCCACCGCCGCCGCGACGCGTCGATTCACGACGAAGAACGCCGCGCCGATGACGAGCGCCGACGTCGTCGCGCGCGCGTCCACGCGCGGCTCAAACGCGTCGACGCGCGCGTCGTCGGCGTCACTGACGTCGTCGACGACATCATCGCGCGGTGACGCGTTCGAGCGCGTCCTCGCGCGGCTCAAACGCGGCGCTCGCGTCGCCGCGCGCGTCGCCGCGCGTCCGGCGCCCGCGCTCTGGCGCGTCGGCGCGAACGCGCGGCGCGACATGGACGCGTCGTCGCGTCAGTGAATGACGCGCATCGCGCGCGCGCCCGCGGGCCCCGCGCGCGGCGCCGCGCCGCCGCGCGCGCGCGCGGCGCGTCGCGCGTCGTCGTCGTCGTCGTCGTCGTTCGGTGACGCCGACGTCCTGCGCTGGGCGCGTCGCGCGTGGTGCGAGCGCGTGCGCGCCGACGGCGACGTCGTCGTCGACGCGACGCTCGGGTGCGGACGCG
>Ga0257114_1001507_pt1 | contig 16574 bp, 15 predicted proteins | sample SI112_10mmetaG_FD_190149 | JGI IMG/M metagenome (GOLD analysis project Ga0257114, IMG submission 190149) | Marine microbial communities from Saanich Inlet, British Columbia, Canada - SI112_10m | ecosystem: Environmental > Aquatic > Marine > Inlet | place: Canada: British Columbia | collected...
CGGCTTCGAAGTTTTTTTTGTACACAACCAGTATGTCCGACATATCACGCCCTCCTTGTTTCACCCACGAGGCCCTCCCTCTTCAACACAGCCCTGTATAGAAGATACGATGTTTCATGTACTGCTTTGAAGAGTACAACCCATGGAACCATCCCCGTGGGACGATGATTACGTCAAATCCAACGATTCTAACGCACCCCAATCAGTACAGATGAATGCTCCAATGTCCACTCAGGATCCATTTTCTTCACAACCTGTCGAGATGCAGCAACCGATGATCATGGGTACAACTGCACAAATGCCGGCTTATGGACAGCAACCGCTCTATATTCAACAAGCACCATCTTCGGCAGCAAAGATAATTGGAATCATTCTCGTAATTGTCGGGGCATTCAATTTGTTGGGATTGCTTACTGCCTTTGGCCCCCAAGAAGACCCATTCACAGGGGAAGAGATCATCGTCTCAACTTCGTCACAGGTGCTGACGGCGGTGAACTCATTGATCTCCCTCGTTGGCTTTGTCCTTGCTGGTGTATGGATGACTCAATACCGTCGAAAAGGCTTGCACCTTGCGCTCCTAACCATAGTGGTCACCTACCTTATTGGTGTCCTAACTGTTGGCGTCGGAGGGAACGATGGTGGCATCGGCACCTTGCTCGACGACGGTGCTGCGCTCGGAGTCACAGCTGTTCTGACAGGGGTATGTTCCGGAATTTGCGGCCTCATTGTGGCGATTCCACTCCTTTCCGGTGGAAACCACGGATTGGATGACTCAAAACTCTTCGGCTGAGTATCCTAACCCTCAACAACCGTCGCTTTCCTTACGAGTCCATGGGCACCCTTGTCAAAGGCACAGCAGCAACTTATGTTGAAGAATTGTGGATCAACACCAAAGAACGCTACGAAATTCGTTGCATCACAGCAGACGTCCAACGGGTCATTCGAGAAAGTGGCATAGTTGACGGACTTGTTTTGGTCAACCCGATGCATATTACTGCCTCGTGCTTCGTCAATGATTTGGAATATGGGCTTCATCATGACATTCGCCACTGGTTGGAACACCTTGCACCCTTCTATGGCATTGAGGGTCGGTCAGGTGAGGAGTATCACCATCACCGCACAGGAGAGGACAACGGAGATGCACACTTGAAACGGCAATTGCTTGGCCAACAGGTCACAATGGCCGTCCGGGGTGGTGAGTTACATTTGGGGACATGGGAACAAATTCACTATGCTGAATTCGACGGTTGCCGGGACAAGCGAATCATGGTGAAGGTTGTAGGTATTCTATCCGATTGAGCCACCTGCGGCCCTTTGAGTGGAAGAACCATAACATGGGCCGTGCACACAGGAGCATGGACCCAAAGCCTCAGGTCGAATTTGACCAGGGCTTTTTCAAATTCACAGTGCCGTACACCTGGCAAGGATGGGTGTGGTGGGTCATCATCATCGGCGTGATGATTGGGGCCTTATTTTTTCAACCTCAAGGGTACATCATCTCGCTTTGCATGTTCATCGTTCTGGCGATGCTTTCACCGACCGGACTTGAATCCAAATTACACGCCATGCGGAAGAAAAACCCACAGCCTGAGGACTTGGAAGCACAGGCCCTTATTTCGGGAACTACTGTGGAAGATTGGTTCTATGGAAAGAAATCATATGTGCCAACGAGCGACCCTAATAGTTGGGTTTATCCTGCCCCGGGGCCCAAATCATGGTACCTACCACGTCCCTATCACCCCGATCCAAGCAATGAACTTCTTCCAGAACATCCCACAAAAATAGGAACGCCTAAACCAGCCGTCATTTCGAGTTATGGTTTGTTTCTGCTGATTTTCCTCACCGGGATGTCTAGCTTGGCCTACTTCGGCGTTGCAAGCGCTCAATCCTCAGTCGATTCGAGCGATGACAGGTTGCTGCTGCTGCCTTACATCACGATTGGTGTAGGCGTCATATGGATGGTATTGGGCTATTTCGCTCAACGCCAACAATCAGTGATGATGGATACCTCGACGGCCTTAGCACGCTCAGTAGCAGTTGGTTCAGGTGAACTCGTTGGTCAGGTCCGACCAACCTTCTCTGGTGGCATTGATGTGCTCGTCGACCACCACCCAATGCGGATGGTGCCGGGCTGTGTGGCGTACAGGTGGGAGTATGAGGTGGAAATTCGAGAGACAAAAGTGGTCATGCGAAACGGCAAGCCACGCCGCCGCACTCAGAACCGGTGGATCGATGTCCGATCGAATGAACGGAGTGTTCCATTCATTCTTCATGATGGAACGGGTGGAATCTATGTCCGCCCTTCGACTTTCGAGCGCCAAGATTTTGGTGGATTCGTCAAACAATGGACAACCACGCATCGTCAGAGTTTGTCGGATGGATATTGGCGCTTGCAACATGGCCGCTTGTACAACGGTGGCAACATTCTCCGCCATCGCTGGACGATTCATGCGCTACGGATTGGCGACCCAGTCTATGCCTTAGGCATGGTCAAGCCACGCCCTTCCGAAGAACTCGAATGGCCGGGTGTCAACGATGTTGTCGATTTTGAACCTCCGTCCCTTGAAGGGAACGACGATGGCACCTTTTGGTCTCAAGAAGAAAAGAGCAAGGTAAACTACAATCTTCCAGTCAGCAATGCTCGCTTGCACATGGTTGGTACCGACACACCCGGCATGCCTGCGATGCTCAAGCGAGGGACTGAACTTGCGAACATCGCACGCCTCCGCTCGAGAAGCGAATTGATGTTCATACCGTTCTTAACCGCAGTGGCAGGCTGTTTCATGCTCCTGTGGTTGTGACAGTGAGGTTCATGACCCTGTTTGGGCTCGCCGGTTCATGGCAGAAGATGTTGTGATTGTAGGCGGTGCCCGCACCCCGTTTTGTGAATGGGTTGGCGGGAAGCGTGGCGATGGAAAAACTGGTGGCCTGCTCAAGTCCGTCAGCGCTCAAGAACTCGGTGGTATTGCAATCAAAGGCGCTCTTGAAGCAACCGGAACCGACCCGGCCTCGGTCGATCATGTGGTCATGGGTTACGCACTTCAAACATGTTCTCAATCCATTTACGGCTCACGTCATGCGGGTTTGCAAGGCGGAATCCCACAAGAAGTGCCAATGCTTACCCTGTCCCGCATCTGTGGTTCTGGTGTTCAATCAATTGTCACAGGTGCTCAAATGATCATGCTGGAAGAAGCATCAACCGTTGTTTCTGGTGGAATGGAAAACCTTAGTCAGGCCCCTCACGTGATGCGTGGTGGCCGTGAAGGTTGGAAATTGGGACGCTCTCCAAAAGTGGAAGATTACATGATGACGAATTTGCAAGACATGACCTGTGGATTGTTCATGGCGCAAACTGCTGACGAATTGTGTCGGCGCAAAGGCGTGACTCGTGAAGAAATCGACGCATTTGCTGCTCTTTCCCACGCCAGAACCACTGCCTCTATTGAATCGGGCCTGTTCGAAGCAGAAATCGTACCAGTCATCATCAAAAGCCGAAGGGGCGACAAAGTCATCACCCACCTTGATGAAGACCACGTGGTCAAAAATTGCACAGAAGAGAGCCTCGCTTCGCTTCCAACTGCCTTTGGTCCTGAATCCTTTGTGACTGCAGGAAACGCATCAGGCATTGTCGATGGAGCAGCAGCCGTGGTCATCAAGTCTGCTTCTCAGGCCGCAGCCGACGGTGATGAACCTCTTGCACGCATTGTCTCGTGGGGCATTGTTGGCCTTGAACCGGCCATTATGTCATACGGTCCAGTTCCATCTTCGCTCAAGGCTCTCCAAAAGGCTGGCCTCAAAGCGGAAGACATTGACCGGTGGGAAATCAACGAGGCATTTGCCGGACAGGCCCTTGCATGCATCAAAGATTTGGGCATTGAAGTCGAAAAAGTCAACGTCAACGGCGGCGCTGTTGGTCTTGGCCATCCGCTTGCTGCAACGGGGACTCGATTGGTGCTCACCCTCGCTCATGAATTGAAGCGATGCGGGGGACGGTATGGTGTCGCCACTGCGTGCATCGGCGGCGGTCAAGGCATTGCCATGATCATCGAATCAATTTGAACAGCGTTTGCGACGTGTGCATTGTCCCTTCGGGTCGAACTTCTCGTGCGTGAGTTGACTGCCTTCCGGGGCTGTTTATACATCAATATAAATGCAAGTTGTCAAAGCGAAGCCTATGATGAATCCATTTGAAGCAATGAGCAACGCAAGTGTGAACCGCCCAAAATCGGTGTTCGCTGTCGTCATGCTTGCCGTGTTTATCCTTGCTTCCGGTGGAATGCACCTTCAATTCGATAACAGTGAAGACGGTTTCTTCCCTGATGATGAAAACGTCCGCCTATTGGAGGACATTGAACGAGAGTACCAAGCCTCCATCGATTTTGTTCGGATCATCGACGACATCGAAGCGGGATCACTTCAGACGAACGCTACTTGGGAATACTTGGCTGGCATCGAAGCGAGGATGATTGACGATGAGAACTTTGCACCTTACCACTATCCCCTGTTTGGCACACAAGCCAACAGCGGTATGGCCGGTTATGCCTATCAGTGGCAACTGTACCAAGACCCAGTGAGTGCTGATTGGATCTCGAGCGTGGAGAACGGAATTAATGATGTGCTCACAGCAGATGATGGTAACCTTACGCTGGCACTTGCGAACCTTTCCGCTGCGGCAGAAACCATTCCAGCAGCAACGGCCATGACTGGCACGGAATTACTCGCTTGGAACGCAGGTACGCCAGCGGATTGGCTCCCTCGTTTGGACAGTGGTGCGAATCTTTCGCCACAGCTCGGAGCAATGCTTGGAATGCTTGACGCAGCCACGGACAACCGTTCTGCTCCTCAAATTGGCCAAATTATGGCTGTAACAGGGCCCATGAATGGGCAAATTGGACTCCTCTCAGGCTTACAATCCATCGATTACCGTGCGGCCATTCTGGGCTCATTGCCCGTTGCTGACCGCACCACTGATCCATGGAACTCATCAGGACCCGTCTTGACCACTCTCGTGGTTAGCACGGAACCTGGGGACTATGATTTGGAAATCCTTGGAGATGTCCAAGCGATGATCAACAACTGGTCTGAATTGATGGTCCTCGATTTACAATCCAACGGAGCAGAAGAAAGCCTGCGCAGTTTCTCGTTTTCTCAGTTTAGCGAAGGTGCCAACGCCAACCTCGGTAAAGAAATTGGCACACTCACCAGTGCCGCCCTCCTCTTGTTGGCTGTGATTTTGTGGTTCAACTTCAGGTCCGTGCGCGACACCATGTTCGTCACATCACTCACCGTTCTTGCGATTGTGGCTACCTATGGCCTTTCAGGGTGGTTGCAATTCTTTGGCGTGAATATGGTGTTTAATGCAGCAATGAATTCAATCCCAGTTCTCTTACTGGCGATCGGTGTTGACTACGGCTTACACGTCGTCATTCGGATTAGGGAAGAACTGAATGTTCTCGACTCTAAGGACTCTATAGTTCGCAAGACATTGAAGGATTTCTCCTATGAGGCAAGGCAACTTGCCGTTCGTCGTGGAACGGTGCTTACCTCCATTGCCTTGGTGATTGCAATTTTCACCGACATGGTTGGTTTCCTTTCCTTCAGGTTCTCATCGCTTTCGTTCCTCCAAGTGTTTGGTACAGTGATCGCCATCGGTTTATTCCTCGTTTACCTGTTGAGTATTACAGCACTCCCTGCCCTCATGTTGATCTTCCCACCAAAGAAACTCAAGTTAGAAAAAGCAAGTGCGATTTCAATCGGTCCAATCGCAAACAGTCTGGCTCGACTCTCCGCAAACCCTGTGAAGGTAGGCATCATCGCAGTGGTCCTTTTAGCCCCGATGTTCTTTGGTTTCCAACAACTCGAAGTTGGCTTTGACCAGCGCGACCAGTTTGATGATGAAGTCCCCGTGGTAGCGGATTTCCTTCTTCTTTCGGACGAATTCCAAAACAGCAGGTCGCCATTGTATGTGGTGGTCGATGTTGACGTCTTCTCGCCAGATGGGTATGCTGCCTGGCTTGCTGCCGAACAGGTCTTGCTCGAGAGTCCCGATGTAAGCGGCGCTCCGAGTGGCTTGTGGAATGTACTGACCGAAGCCCAGGTGAGGGATTCAGCGTTGAGTGCGCTCATTACGAATCTCGATGACCAGAACCTCTCGACATGGGATGAATTGGGCGACTATCTTCTGCAAACGACCGCTGGAAGAAACTTGACTTCCTCAGTGCTTGCTTCCGATGGTCAACAAACAGTGCTTTCGTTCCAAGCGGAAACCCTCGACTGGCAGGCCACGATTGATCTCAATGATCGAATGATTGACGCCCTCAAAAATGCAGAGGGTGAACTCGACAGTGATGCTACCCTCCGTGTTGGAGGGCGCAGTCTCATCCTTGCACAAACCACCTCTGATGTCGCAGACTCTGCCATTCTTTCCACAGGCATTGTCGCTGTGGTTATTCTCTTCATGCTGGTTGGCATTCACACCGTGCGCCAGAAGGACGTTGTTCAAGGTGCAGCTCGTGGGTTTGTTTCTTGGATTCCACTGATGATGGTTGTCGGATGGGTCTACGGTCTAATGGGCTTCACTGGCTATCAAATCAATTCACAAACCGTGACCATAGGTGCTCTTTCATTGGGTCTTGGTGTGGATTATGCTGTTCACTTTTCGATCCGGCTTGAAGAAGAAGTCGAGCACGATCCATTCGCGACCCCTCACCATTGGGTTGCGAACGCTTCTGCCACCACTGGCAGAGCGATGTGGATGGCCGCCTTAACCACCGCTGGAGGCTTCGCTGTTCTCAACCTCTCATCGTTGCTCCCATTGCGATTGTTTGGACAAGCCTTCGTCGTTGCCATCGCTTTGGCCCTTGTATCGAGCCTTGTGATTCTGCCAGCTTTCTATGCTCGGTTCTTGCGAACTGATGCGATGAAATACATCGCTGCAATGAAGGAAGAGGAATGAACATGGATCTCACAGAACTGATGTTTTGGTTTTCGTCACTGTGGATTCTTCCATTTTGGTTGTTGATGTGGTTTCTACCAAACCACGAGCTGACGCAACGCTTCGTCGGTGATCTTCGGTTCTGCTTTTTACCGCTTTTAGTCCCCTACATTGTCCTTGCATTGCCCCAAGTCGGTACAATCTTACTTGCACTTGGCAGTGACATGCCAACGCCCTCTGTTGTGGTCGACCTGTTTGCGGATGAAGATGTGATTCTTCTTGGATGGCTTCACTACTTGGCTTTCGATATGTTTCTTGGCAGGTTCATTTGGTTGCGCATGCTCGAGGCGAAGCGCCCGATGTATGTCTCCACACCCATCCTCCTTCTCTGCATGATGATGGCCCCGATTGGCTGCGCTGCGGGCGTCGCTGCTACCTGGGGTGGAAAGGGCCCAATCGACACCCTTGCTGTGACTTCCATCGTCCCAAACGAATGAAATGAGGGATGGTTCAAGACCCCTGCGCCGATGGCCCAACATGGTCACGAGGAGAGACGGTCTTAACGTCGACCACATCCCGTTTCCAATGCCAGAAGGACGGTCTGTGCTCAGACAGAATTGGAAGAAACTTACCTTCATGCACTGGTCAGTGGACCCCGAGGTTTTGCAACGACACCTTCCGGCAGGCCTCGACCTTGATCTGCATGAAGGCAAAGCCTACATTGGCTGCATCCCATTTGTGATGGAGAAGGTAAGGCCGGCTCGTTTGCCTGCTGTTCCTGGAATCTCCACCTTTGGTGAATTCAATATTCGGACATACGTGACCAAGAATGGCATCCCAGGTGTCTTCTTCCTGACACTGGATGCACAAAGCCGAGTGACATGTTTCTATGCCAACCGAAGGTATGGTCTTGCTTACCGTCACGCTAAGGCCTCCGTTAGTGGTACACTCGAGGCAGGCTATGCATGGTCATCCACCCGAACAAAAGGTGGTGTAGGCTTGGTGGGTTCTTCCAAGAAGACTTCCGAAGTAAGACAAGCAAAACCTGGAACCCTCGAGTATTTCCTATTCGAACGTTACAGCCTTTACACGTCTCATAATGGGCGCTTGCGCCACGGGTACACGCATCACGTGAAGTGGTGGTATGCCGATGCGACCGCTCATGTGGTGAGGAACACGCTGGTGGACAGTTACCATCTTGGCATTGAGGATGCAACACAACCGGAGTTGGTCCACATATCAGAAGGGGTTGAAGTCGTTACATGGCACTTGTTACCTTTGGAAGGTGAGGTACATGACTGATCTTCTGCTGATGGATGGCGACTGTGGACTCTGCACTCGCTCTGCTGTGTTTTTACACCCTCGTTTGGCCGAATCGGGAAGCATGAAATTCATTGCGATTGAAAGCGAAGAAGGTCAGGCCATCATTGCCACATTCCCCGAAAAGATGCAACAAGCAGACACTGTGTATCTTGTTCGTAATGGCCGGCCATACATGCGTTCCTCGGCTGCTGTGCGCTGCCTTCTGTACCTCAAATGGCACTACAGGGTTTTGTTTCCGTTTGCTTGGCTCGTACCGCTTCCGCTTCGAAACATCGTTTATCGGATTGTGGCCAAATACCGGTTGAAATTCTTCGCAAGGCCAACGACCTGTATCTTTCCCAGTCTTAGTGATTGATTGACCCCTAAGAACCTAAGAACCGAGTTGCTCAGTGTTGCTCAATGAGTCATACATGGGTCATCGATTCCAACTGTTTCATCCATTTGGGCTCTTTTGCTGCGGACCGTTTTCTAAAGGACATCAAAGCCATGGCACATGGTGGGAAACACACCTTCTGTGTCACGCCCGGCGTTCATGATGAGGTTCGAACCGTACGGTTCCAACGATGGAAAAACAAACCGCTCCTGCTTGAAACGCTTGCACCGATCCTCACCACGGTGCCAATTGACGAAGCACAGATCAAAGGCCTTGGCAAACTCATCGGTGAGCGTGCTTCGCCTCAAGATGTGGATTTGTCTTTGATGGTGCTCGCCTCTACCCTCACCCGTGAAGGGAAAACCGTGGTTCTCGTCACGGATGATTTCAAGATGACAACCACTGGTGAAAAAGCCAATCTTGGCTACACGACATGCCCTCCCTCTACGTTCATGCAACGGCTTGCCGAGTTGTCTTCAATCAAATCGAAATCAGCTTTCAACAGTTTATCGAGACGCATCCGTGCTGCGGAAATGAGGTACGCTATCAGCCGAGTGAATGAATATGATATTCAAGCCAAATTGACGTGGATGGTCGATTCGTTGATCACAACCCCCCAATCAACCCCCCAGCCAACTCCTGCGCCAAAGGAATCCGAACCAGCGGCCGAAGAGGTCTTGTCAACAGCGCTACGACGCGTCTTAGACGGTGAACAGATCAAAGCAAAACACAAGAAAGCACTTGGCCAGTTGCCAGAAATTTGTGCTCCAATGGTGGAATTGGATGCTCATCTTGCTCGGCTTTCCAGTCAAACTTACTCCAACGATGTTGAGGGTGCGTATCGAATGACGATGCTGGCCTTCAGTGAAAGTTTGGAAGCGGTTGGACTTGGTTTGGCCCCTCTTGGTGAAAAGGATGCTGAACTGGCAAACACAGCCATTGCAGGTTATACTCAACGGACAGAAACTGCCTTGGGACTGATGGCCAAAATGGCAGGCGATAAAGGGGCTGCTCGCCTCCACCTTTCGAGAGCCTTGCAAGCGGCGACTCTTATTGACGATGAACATGCAGAGATGCAGGGAATGCATCAACTCGGCTTATTGGCAACAAGTTCAGATGACTGGGCGCGAGCAGCTCGATTGTTCGAAACCGCAGACCGTCAAGCCCTCTCGGTTGGCGCTGAGCGGTTGCGGTATCTTGTGATGTCTGGAATCACGCGCCATCTCAACCACGACTTTGCAGAAGCAAAAGAGCACATTTTAACAGCCCATGAGTATGTGTCACGCGATAAAGGACTTGCGTGTCTTTCTCTGAAAGCGATTGGCACCGCCCTCTTGTCGATTGATCAGCCTGGCTTGGCTCTCGAAATCCTTGATGAAGCCATGGAGTGTGCGCATGAATCTGAAAACGAAGGAGAAACGGAAGCTTTGGCTGAACTGTTGCTCATGGCCCATGCGGCAATGACGAAAATTGATGCCTTACATCATGAAGGGCTTCGTGATCTTCTCGATGGTCTAAACAACATTGAGTCCGATGCTGAACAGGCGTTTAGTGAGGAAATCGAGGCTATTGGTGAACGTGCGAACTTGCATAACGCGCCACTGGAAGACACATGGAATGATTGGCAACCAAGTGAGCGATTGATTCCTGATGGCGAGGCACTGCGCGTGGTTCGATCGGAAGTGGATGAGCACGGTCACACATTGATCGTCGTTCATCATGTCGAGATGGGTGCATTGGGTCTCTGGTTGCCTGAGGGGCGACTCCCTGTCAGTCCTGGACATGTGCTGTCGCTTGGGAACACACGAGTGAAAGTAGCAAAACCAACGGTTGAGTTACAAGACGCTCACAGTATACGTGGTCTTGTTGCAGTGGAAGATTCGTCTGCCTTGGATTTCATCGTAGCCACGGAAGACATGACTGGTGAAGACTGATTCAGAATCCACTAAGATCAATCACGTAGCGGATGGCTACGATGATGATGAGGCCAAGGAAGAGTTGCATGATTCTTGCTTCAGAAAGGTGTTTCATTCCAAAGTGGGCACCGCTTCGTGCTCCGAGGAACGTCAGCAATGCTAACCCAGCAATGAACGGGGCGTCACTGGTCAGTTGCTCGATGGAATCACTTGGCAAGAATGCCACATGGGTCACAATCGAAATCGGTATGACGGCCATCATGAAGTGCAAACTGCTGCCGATCGCCCTACGAGGGGCAAGGTGGCCAAAGGCCCGAAGGATGGGCACGTAGATCACGCCAGCGCCAATCGCCAACACGCTCGACAGCATACCCCCCACTGCAGCCCCAAGTCGTAAAGGCACTCTTTCCACTTCCGCATGGTGACCATTTTCCTTCAATTCCTCTTGTGAACTCGCCGCATTCATCTTTGTCAAGGATTTACGAATGGCCCAGAAGATCATAACAAGGCTGAGCAATTTGAACACATCATCGAGGTGTTCTCCAATCAGGCTGACAATGAACACCCCTGCAATGGCGCCAGGAATCGCTCCATAGAGTCCAGATTTGACGATTGCATCATCGACATGCCCTTCTCTCCGATGGGCCAAGCCGCTGCCATAACTCACAACAGCCGTAAGGGTCAATGAGGCAGCAATGATTCGTCCATCGATGTCCCAACCTGCTCCATAGTGGAGTAAAGGGACGAAAAGTATCCCTCCGCCCATGCCAACAGGAGCGAATGCGAACGCAATGAGGAACACACCAAGGGCAATTCCAATCATTGCTTCAATCGACATGCAGGCTCACGACAGCCATGCCATGCGGTTACGCTTCAAGATGTTGCCTCATTGTAGCGCCTACCACATCATTGATAGGTCGGGGCACCATCCTTGTGGTATGGTTGTGCTCATCTTTGCCGGGTTTTTTGGCGCCCTCCTCAGTGCAGTGGGTCTTTTGTACATCTGGTCGACATGGAACCGCTTTGTGAGTCTTGAACTCAACGTCGACAATGCTTGGCAGGACTATGAAAGCGATGTCTTGCTCAAGTACAACATGTTGCCAAACCTTCACAAGATTGTGAAAGGGTATGCAAAGCACGAGATTCAATTCTTCGAGCAACTTTTCTTGGCCCGTCAGGCTGCTTCTGGTGCATTGATTGCAAAGAACTTAGGTAATTTCAATCAGGCACAAAATGCACTTGCACAAATGACGCCCCGCTTCAACGCACTGTCCGAGGCTTATCCTGAAGTCAAAGCGGACAAGTTGTTCATGGACCTCTCACACAAACTGGTCCGGCTCGAAGAGCGTCTTGCAGATCGTCGAGAGTTCTACAATTCTGAAGCAACGACATGGAACAAAGCCATTCTCATGATTCCTGCGAACATCGTGGCTGGAATAAAGGGTTCAAAGGTCCGTGAATTGGTTGATGTTCCAGACCACTACCATCAGAACTACAGCATGGATTTCTGACCCTACAACGAGTCAACGGATTGGTGTTCGAATGTTTTTGGTGTTTGGTTCTAACCCTCTCGCTGTTCGATTAAGCCGGTGGTGTGCGCAACGCCAACGCTGTATTTTGGTTGGGTTAGCTTCGACACTCCCTGAGACTGAGCCGATTGAACAATGTGAAATTATTGCCCTTCCATCAGCCATGCCACTGTCTTCGTTGCCCTTAGATTCACACACGCCGACCGCCATTCTCTTGATTGATCCAAACGCTTTGGAGAGTGAGCAACCGTTGGAAGCCATTCGGAACCATTGGGGCGATGTTCCCATTTTGACCACATTGCCATTACAAGGCGATGGCGTCGACCTCATCAGCGTGGATGATGTTTCTTTCTCAGCCATGCAAGATCGCATTCGCTCATGGGAGCGAAAAGACGGTGCCTCCGTGCTCCACCACTACCTCTCTTCAGTGCCTGAAGGCTCCAATGTGGCCATTTTCTGCCACGATAATCCCGACCCAGATGCGCTTGGTGCTGGATTGGCAATGTTTGAGCTGTGTGCCTCCATGGGTCTGAATCCCAATCTCTACCACGGTGGACTCATTGAACACCAGCAAAACCGGGCCATGGTGCGTGTGTTGGAGATTCCAGCACGACGGTTAATTCTCGATTGGGAAGTCAATGATGTCCTTCGTGATGCTGCGGTTGTCATGACGGTGGACTTCCATCGCCCTGGCGCCAACAACATCCTTCCAGAAGACTGCGTGCCCCATATCGTCATCGATCACCATGCTTCAGAAGGCGTTGCGGCGGATCTCTCAATGGTTCACCCCGAGTTCTCAGCGACGTCCTCCCTTGTGGCCAGCCTCTTGATGAAGCAAGCATTCGAAATGACACCAAGGGTTGCCACAGCGCTTGCGTTTGGAATTCGCACGGACACCCTTGGCTTCACTCGGCACTTCAATCCAGTCGACATTCGTGCCCTTTCGTGGTTGAATGCGTGGGTTAACGATGATATGATGCGCTCTATAGAGGAGCCGCCGCGTTCGATTGAAACACTTGAAGCATTTGCTGAAGCGCTCCAAGAACGCAAGCAATTCCAAACCACAGTTCTCGCTCCGCTCTCGAGCCTACCAAATCGTGATGCATTAGCCCAGATTGCAGATTTCCTCCTCCCGACCGAGGGTGTTGATTCGGTGGTTGTGTATGGCGTACGACGCAACAAGGTGATTCTCTCGGCGCGTACTACAAACACCGAGATTCATCTTGGGCGGATGTTGTCAGAGCATTGGAAGCATGGCCAAGCAGGCGGACATAAAGCGCTTGCAGGCGGTCAAATCTTGTTTGAATCACTGCTTGACAACGTTCCAGACGATCTGGAAGAAGCCAGCCGTGCCGCTCTTGAGGCAATGACGATGGAACTTCAATCGCTGTTTTCCGAGGAAGGTGAGGCTGATGTCTGAGCCGCCAATGTTTGATCGCTCAGATCGTGTTCGTGTCATTGGTACGGCTCACATCTCGAGTTCCAGTGTGGCGGCTGTGAAAGCACAAATCGAGTCTTTTCAACCGGACATTGTCGCTGTTGAGTTATGTTCTTCACGCCACACTGCTCTCACATCCAACCGTCGCTTGGACAAGGAAGGGTTGCTCAAGGTGGTCAAAGAAGGGAAAGCACCTCTCGTGATGCTCCAATCCTTGTTGGCTGCAGAGCAGCGCAAAATGGGCCTTGATGAGGGTGAACAACCAGGGGCAGAATTGCTTGCAGCAGTCAAAACTGCTGAAGAGGCCAACCTAGAGGTTGCCCTCATCGATCGTGACATCCAAACTACATTGCGAAGGGCATGGAAGCGGATGAAATTCTTTGAGAAGGTCAAGATTCTCTGGTCACTTCTTGGCGATGATGAGGATGAAGATGCACCTGAAGTGTCACAACTGCTTGAGGATCAGGACTTGCTCAGTTCCCTGATGGAAGAACTCAAGACCTTTTCACCGGGTGCTGGAGCCGTTCTTATCGATGAACGTGATGCCTACCTCGCTGGGAAAATCGCTGCGCTGGAACAAGGCAGCGACCTGCGAATTCTCGCTGTTGTTGGCGCTGGCCATCTCAAGGGCATTGAGGCCCATTTGAGTGAATCCACACAGCCTCAGGAAGCCGAACTCAAGGAACTTGAAGTGCTGCCGAAACGCGGTCGATTTGCAAAAGCCATTCCTTGGATTCTGCCCGTTTTGGTAATGGGGATGGTGGCTTACTTCGCTTCCCAGGGTGAGGCAGAGGATTTGTTGACCCTGTTCACTGTCTGGACGGCTGCTAACGCAGTTTTTGCAGCCATTGGCTGTATTATCGCTCGTGGCCACCCACTTGCAATCCTCACTGCCGCACTCGCTTCACCGATCACTTCGCTGAATCCAACGCTTGCCGCAGGGTGGTTTGCCGGCTACGTGCAATTGAAACTTAGGGAACCGACAGCAGAAGATTTGCAGAATTTCCTGAAAATGGATGATCTGGGCGCGTTCTGGTCGAACCGAGCCGGGCGTGTTTTGCTGGTCACTGCTCTGACAAACCTTGGGAGCATGGCTGGCGCTTGGGTTGCAGCAGCTGGTTATCTTGGCGGATTGGGCAATTAAGCAAGTGCATCAAGCACATTCAGCATGTCCACGTGTTCTCGAACGTCATGCACACGGAGCAAGTCAATCCCTTCATAATGCGCAAGTGCGGCGATCGCAAGCGTACCTGCTAGGCGGTCGCTTGTCCTCGAACGCCCCGTCAATTCACCAATCATTGATTTTCTGGAGACGCCCCACAACAATGCAAACCCTTCAATGCCTCGAAGCTGGTTGTGATTCTGTAACAATTCGATGTTATGATCAAGCGTTTTTCCAAACCCAATTCCCGGGTCAAGGGCAATCAATTCCTCGGGGTGGCCAGCGGATTTAAGCGCCCGTGCAGTTTCAAGTAATTGGTCACTTACTTCCTGCGTACAGTTGGAATAGGATGGTTTTTCTTGCATCGTTCCAGGTTCGCCCTGCATGTGCATGATGCAAACGCCACACTTTGTCTGGAGGACAAGTTCGACCATAAGTGGGTCGCGAAGTCCTGAGACATCATTGATCAAATCAGCCCCTGCTTCGATGGCCGCTCGAGCCACCTCTGGTCGCCTCGTGTCGATTGAAATTAATCCGGAGGGGTTGGCTTCCCGGAGGCCTCGAATCACCGGAACGACGCGTTCTATCTCCTCTTTCGGCAAGACTGGTTCTGCGCCAGGGCGTGTTGATTCACCTCCTATGTCCAGCCATTTCGCTCCATCTTCCCACATTTTCAACCCGGTTTGAATCGCTTGCTCTGTGCTGGCCAAGCGACTTGCTGCATGGAATGAATCTGGCGTAATGTTGAGCACGCCCATGACGTGAAAGCCACCGCCTTCCGTTCGACGTAATCCCTCAGAGATTTCCTTTCGGCGTTCCAAATTGGGTCCGAAGGTTGGCTCCATGTTCCCTCGGACGGTGACAGAATTGATAAGTTGTGGCTGTGAAGTCTACCTATGTCGCAGGGGGGAGTTGGTGATTCTCATCCATCAAATCCCAATGCCGATGGTTATGCGGTAGATGCCGGTGACGAACACGGCATACGACTTGCGTTCAGATTAATGTCCCGTTTCGGTGTGAGTAGCAGCGAGGAAATCTACCATCTCATCCACAAAAAAGGCTACTATGGTGGTATCCTCATCGCTTTGATTATTCTTGGTTGGTGGGTTTTGATCACAGAGGGTGGCGATGATGTCGAACTCGCCACCTCCTTCTTGTTTGAATTGAACTACCTCAGTGTGGCAATCTATGTTGGCTTGTTCGGTCTTCTTTCATCAGGCCTCACCTCGACGGCTAAAGAAAAGGGCCAATTGATGAATTCCCTTCTCTCAGGAGCCATGCTCATCGTGTGTGGATTCTTCATTTTGGAGCCACTCTTCTATGGCCTCACCAGTGACGAAATTACCGGACAAGTTGGATTTTGGCGTTCCAGTCGACTTCTTGGATTGTTCATCGGCGTCACATTTTTCGCTAAGTTCCTCGTTGAAGCTTGGCATCTGTATTGGGTGAACACATTCCTCGAATCAAGAGGCATCGCCATCACGGACAACACTGCTTCGGAACATGGTGCACACTCCGAAGTCGATGTCATGGAGTGACCACGCGTCGCTTTGATGAACGATGAATGGGTGGAATGAACATGTCAGGAGAACGACTGGATGTATTGCGCCTTGGGTACCGCCTTGGCAGGGACCCTCGCATTACCACCCACCTAGCGCTTGTGAGTCGTGCCCTTGGTGCAGACCGGTTTTTGCTCGCAGGTGATGAAGATTCAAAGATGTTTGAGAACCTCGAATCGGTGGCTGACCGATTCGGCTCAGGCATGTCTTGTGAGCATGTTCAGGGGCCGATGGGGTGGTTGCGTCGTTTTGTCGAAGAGGATGCAGGTGACGGGGAACCTGGTGTCGCTGTTCACCTCACCATGTACGGAGAACCCTTCCGTCAAGCCATTCCTCGCAT
>Ga0257114_1001508_pt1 | contig 16564 bp, 18 predicted proteins | sample SI112_10mmetaG_FD_190149 | JGI IMG/M metagenome (GOLD analysis project Ga0257114, IMG submission 190149) | Marine microbial communities from Saanich Inlet, British Columbia, Canada - SI112_10m | ecosystem: Environmental > Aquatic > Marine > Inlet | place: Canada: British Columbia | collected...
CACCCTTTGCGCAGCCCGTTTTCCCAACCGCATCGCTGCGCAATGGCCGGTCGAATGATCGAGGTCGGCTTTGGGCGGGCCCTCGAGGACGTGGGGCTTCGGCTGCTGCCGCTGTCGCTTCGGCACGTGCTCGCGCACGAGCTGCAGCCCGATACGCCCAGCTGGGCGAGCAAGGCGTGCATGCTGCGCTGGGACATCGCACCGGTTGCATGTAGTCGTCCGTGTCAGGCACCGGAGTGGATCAAAAATGACTATCGGATTGCGAATGTGAGAACAGAGCGATCAGGTTGCAACCCGGTCAACAAGTAGAGACGCGGTGTGATAGTATTAAAAATGATCACGCAAAAACGCACACGCGTAATCGCCACGCTCATTCGAGAGCGGATGCGACCCCGCCACGCGGTCCTGCGTCCCAATTCTAGCACACCATAATTGAGAGACGTGCGCGCACAACGTGGCATTCGAGGTTTTTCCAACCTTCATCAGCGCTGCAAGTGCCCCCGCATCGGCAATGGCCTCGATGTGGGTTTGTGGTTGGTACCGCCAAAGCAAGTAGTCGGTGTAGGCAGGGTCCCAACGCGACGAAAAGGCAGTGACATGCATGAACTCGTGCGCCATGACGTAGCCGACCCGCGAGTACAAGGAGGCGTCGTCATAACGTTCGTCTGCAAAGGGTGGCACCAGCAGTCCTGGCAGCAGCACGGCGCAAGAAAAGGTGGTGCTCAGAAGAAGGTAGGCGTTGCGCTCCAAGGCGTCAAAGAGGGGTGGATGTTGGCACACGGAGGTTTGCCGCACGGCGCGAGAAAGGCGATCAAAGTAGACGGCCCTCGCCTGCTTCATCAATATTAGAATGGCACCGTCGTCAGCCGTGAGTATTGGTCGGACAAATGGCGTGTCGACGCCCGCCCACGTGGTTCTAGGCGCCCCAGCAATGCGCAATGGCGTGTCTTGCAACTGTGCAAGTGCCGCCGAGCGACCGGCGGATGTCGCATACAAACTACCGATCAGTGGTTCTTGCAAGACGGTGATCGCTGCGTCCTTGATGGTCGCCGTCATCGTTTCTAGCCGACTGTAAAGTGTTGGCGTGACGAGGGTGTCGAAGGCGACATGATCAAAGGCGTCTGGAAATGCCACCCTCGCCGCGCGTAGACAGACGGCTCTCGCCGACGGTCGCGTCGCCGAGGTGATGGATTTGCCGTGCGACGCGAGGGCCGACCACGTTGTGGAGGACGCGTTGAAAAAGTGTTCGGGAGTGATCTCCGAGAAGCGGTCAATGTCGATGCTTTTTCCGTGCAAGCGGCCGAGCGCTGAGGGTACTGGACGAAGCCCGCTGATCGTGTTGACCGACTGCTCGACGCTGTTCATGCCGCCAAACTCGCCGGTGACCGTGGACGAGCCCGAGACGGCGCAATAGGCTGCGAGGCCGTGCAAATACGGAGTGACGTCGGCCATCTGCAGCTTTGTGGCACGCAAGAAGCGTGCGAGTGGCGGATTCCCTGGCTCGTAAAAGATGCGAAGACTGGAGGTCACCTGGGACTCGATCCAACCGTTTCGATACGACCCCTCGATGATTTTACGCGTCTCATCGTCGTTGACGGCCGGTGCGGCGATGCCAACGTCGTTGACGAGCTCGGCAAAGGAGGAGGCACGCGTGCGCTTGGTTCGGTCAGCGCCCACTGCATACAAGGCCTCTGCGACGGCGTCTGCGCTCGGCGTGGTGCCGACGCCCACCTTGACCGCAAAGGACTGGGCGTCGTACGCGAGGCCGACGGTGGCGGGGGCGTCGCAAAAATGCGATCCCAAGAATCCGACCGCACGAAAGACGTCGGGAATCTGTGTCAAGTCGAAGGCGCTCAGGCCTTCGACTAGGTAGTTGTACGCAACTGTGGCGGCGGCACCCGCCGCATTCGACACCACCATTGAGCGGCACGCAGCACGAAACTTGGTCACGTCGGAAATGGCGAGTCTCCCACTGCCACCCGCGAGCAAAACGTCTTCAATGTCCTGTGCGACCTCGTCGACGTCAAAGAAGGCGAATTTCTCCTCGCCGCTCGCCAACGACTTGGCGTCAATCCAACGCCCACAATGCTTTTGGTGATCGGCCATGCCAGGCACGAAACTCTTGGCCTCGGCTTCTGTGGAGAGGGCATCGGGATAGTTGCGTCTTCGGACACAGCGCAGATCGCCATACTCGTCGAGCGACTGCCGCAACCCGGGTGCACAAACGCCGCGCTGAAGGGCTTGGAGGGCCTCGTCTTGTGACGTAAAATTCAGCATGCGGTACGCCGACGGCGTGATGGATGTCCGAAAGCTGCACGAGTAGGACTCGTTTCGTACCGAGTAACATGTGCCGTGGTCCACACATACTTGGCGTTCCTGGCACACGTTTTGCCACGCAATCAATGCCCCAAAACCGGCGACAAGGAGCGAGAGTAGCACCGGCCATACCGACTCGTTTGTGGAGGCTTCGTAAAAGTAGTCTACTGCGCGCACCACCTCTGGCTCGGGCGATGGCTCCTCGTCCACGTCGTCATTATCAGTCTCGTAGGAGGCTTCTGCCGCGACTGCAAGAGGTGTCCCTTTCATGCGACGCCGCGCATGCGCCGCGCACACGCACACGCACACAAACGGGTAGACCCCCTTTTCCTTTATACTGATGCAAGAGGTAAATTATGACACTTTGTCTAGCGACGCGATAAAAACTCGCCCTCAGCCACACTCCACAAGGGCGACACCCGCGCCATACCTACACGCCGAAATTGTTCCCACAAACGGCATCAGGCTCGTGCCGTAGAGTACGCAGTGTCATCGAGCATGCCGTTCATGACCCCGTTGCCACCCTGGGGCGTCTTAGTATCGACGTAGTTGTAGGGAGATGCCCTGTTGGCACAGTTGGTCGAAAGTAGACGCTTGCGCAGCCACGCGAGCGTATGCGGTTCGAGAATGTCGATTTCCTCTTCCGTGTACGGCTCCTGCACCCACAACTTGTCCTTTGCGTAGATCTTTCCATTGGGAATGTTGATATTATTGTCGTCAAAGTCTCGTAGCCACTCGTGCGTTTCCACAAGACCGCGCAAGGTATCGGCATGGCTGGGCTTGGGAACGTCGGCACTGTACTGCGACTCGTAGGTGATGTGGTGGTAGTCCAAGTTGCACATGACACCAAACTTGTGCTGTGTGCCCATTGGCTTGTTTGGAGGGAAAAAGCGATTGTGCACGAGCGCCGGCTCGAGATTGTCGCACAGCGGCCCAACGTGCTTGTTGGGATCGAGAGTTCCCCAGTAGTTGGAAGGGTAGAAAGGTGGCGGTCCTGGGTAGTTTTTGAACCCCTTTGGGTTGTTGGCCTTGTTGTACTTGCGACCCTGGTCCATGTTTTGTTTGTAGTAGTCCTTGCCTCCCTTGCTCGGGTCATCCGAATCGTAGTGCTTGTGCTGCCCACTCTTTAGTGGCATCCCTTCTTGCTGCAGCAGACGGCGACGCAGGTCTGGAATGAGCGGCTTGGGGCTTGGTCCATTGGCTTGCCACTGCGAGAGGCGCCAGCCCGTGAAAAGACGCAGCATGCGCTCGTTGGTATGCGATGGCATCACTTCGTGGATTGTGTCCTCATTGAACACGATCATGTGCCCTGGTGGGATCATCACCTTGTACGAGCGCGCAACGCACTTGTAGTGGTCGTCTTCGGTGATCTTCGCAAATCCAAACGGGTCATTGGGCGTATGCACCCGCTCCTCCGCCGAGGACCCGGGAACGCACGAAAAGGCCTGCTCAGTATTGTTGAGATTAACCCAGCCACCAAAGACGCGGTCGTTTGGGTTCGTGCCGAGCGCAATGTCGCGATGCCAAAAGTCTTCGCCTGGGCTCTGGTCAGTTTGGCGAATCAGCATGCGGTCAATGACCTGTTCGAGGTGCGTGGCGCCCTCGTTGTTCCCGCCTGGGCCCATGCCAAACAAGTCGCGAAATATTGCCATTCCGTGGACATGCATCCTCAGGGAGCGAACAAACTGGTTGTGGAAGCTTGAAGGGTTGTTGAGCGCCGCAAAGCCTCCGCCCACAAAGCGAAACGCCGTTCCCGGGTAAAATGCGCTTCTGGGGTCGCTCTGCGAAGCGTCCCAATCCCAAATCGATCGCGGCTGCCCCGGAACACCACCAGTCGGTCCGGCTTGCGCGGGAATGTCGACAACGTATTCTCTCCCATTGCCATCGGTGCGCAATTCCCAATGTTCGTCTTCGGGTGTCCACCATACCTGCTTTTTGAACTCGGGCATTCCCTCTTCGGTTGCGTGACGCATCGACTTGCGCCACTGTTCAAGGTCCTCCTGCTCGATCACCTTGTAGACGGCAACGCCCAGAGTGCGCGGGTCGCTGAGCGGTGGGAGCTGATGTGGCCGGAGCTGGTAATTTGGCTGTTGCTGCCGCTTCAGACGCGTCTGCTTGACCAGATTGTTCCACGTCTTCCCGGGCTTGAGCTGGCTCATGAGGGCCGCGTAGCTGTTGACGCCTCCGGGATCGCTGCCAATCTTTCGAATCAGCGCCTCCATGTCGGGCAGCCATCGCTTCCTAACGATGTCTTTGAACTCTTCAGTGTGCCGGTTTCCGACATTCTGGTTTCCATGTTGCAGCTCGGCATCCCTTGCCGCATCTCGAATCCCGGGAAGGGCCGCAAGCTGCTCATTGTATGCATCTTCTGCGCCGTTGGCGTTTTCGTCCATCTTCTTCTTGGCCTCCTTGAGTTTGCGAAGTGCGCTCTGAAAATGTGCCGCTGCGACCAAATCCTCGCCAGGAAGGACGCTCGCATCAACGAGTCCCGTTTTCGTTTGCTGTGGGTAGGTCATTGGATCGGGAAGCTCGCCCACAAAGAGCGCAGTCGCGCTGTCATCGGGCAATGGCTCCAACTCGGGAGGTGCAATATTCGGCTGCTGCGCGACCGGTTCGCCATCTTCGTCGTCGGAATTGTCGTCGTAGATAACGACGCGTTTGCGCTTGGCCTCGGTGTCTTCTGTGGGAAACTTGTCCAGACACAGATCTTTGACGACGCTCTCTAGCTTGGGAAGACGTCGCATTTTTTGAATCCACCACACCGTCCAATACACTCACTATACTAGACACGGGAGGTTATCGTCAAGCCCTCCTTTGTTGGGCAGTGCTTCTCGCTGGCATTGCATAGCGCAAGGTCGCCCACAGGGCCCAGCTCACAGAGGGAATCCTGCGAGACGTGCGAAAAGATCGACTGGTTGGAGCTCAATGTCTTCCACGACGAGCTGGCACACGATTGGCTGTCGTCGTCGGTGTTTGTTCTGCTAATACGTCGTCGATTTGGGCCACCGCCAGTCACAAGCGCCATGGCGTCGGGAATTTCGGATAGTGGCAGCACAACCATAGGAACGACGGTTTGCACACTCGTCGTAGTGGGCACTTCCCATATTTCTTGCGCGTTTTGGATGCGGCTACATAGCTCGGCTTGTGTGTACTCGTTGACAATCGCGCCACTCGGGTACGCGGCACGCTGTGCTGCCTGGAGCATCAGTTGCATACCCTCGGCAGTACCCACTGCTGCCGTCGCCGCTTCCATGGGTGTTGGTTCGGCCAGTCGCTTCCAAGTCACATACGCGGCAAGACAGGCACGGTGCATCGCGCGCCTCTCAGCGCCGAGTGCTTGCCAATGCGTCTCGTCCATGCACGCAGTTGAGGGACGCCAACTGTTGAGCGCCTCCTCGGCACAGCGAAGCGCCTTCCACAGAGAACCCTCCTTCCAAAAGTGAGCGCTATGGTCCGGAATCGTGCTCATGACACCAAACACGACAAGAAGCGTGGCAGTGGCACCGACGGTAGTACAACTGTTGCCGTACTTGTAGTCAATGGTTGGAAAATTCGGAGCCGACACCTCGGGAAGGGACGACCGCTCTGGTTGAACGACGCGACACGAGGCCATACCTCGGGCCAGGTGCTGCACATCAGCACCGCGCATGTACCGTAGCGACTCGGCCGCCGGAAGTAGCAGTGTGCGGATGCTGCGCAGCACATAGGCTCGTTCTCTAGGCAGGCCTCGACCCTCAAGATAGGCAGTGATATTCCCGAGCAGACAACCAAAGGTAGCACCAACCGTGGGGTGAGTATCGGTGCGCGCGCGTGGTAGAGACGTTCCAGAAGCCCCTGCCACCTTGCGCTTGCGTGGCTCCCCAGCACCGCCACTTGGTGGAGGCGGCGGCGCTAGCAGTAGACGGCGAAGTCCCAATTCGGGTTGCTTGTGGTAGGCAAAGAATCCCTTGAGTAGCAAGGCTCCCTCATTTCCGGCCGCTTCGCATTGACTTTTTGTCATTTGAACCGGCAGGCTTTGGACAAAGCGCTCATCTAAAAGCGGTGTACCTACAATGGATGGCGCCACTGCCGTGACGGGTGGAGTGGGAGGGACCACATTCGGAGCTCTTTCGTCCATAGGGTCGGATCTCAGCGTCTCCGTTTCCTTCAACATTGCACGCGAACTACTCTCTGCGGCGGGAGACGAACAGTTGAGCGAGGACGAGTTGATTGGCCTTGTGCTGGGATTCACCATAGTGTTTGCGGCTCTGCAAGCACGGTTGTCTACAGAGCTCGTCAAGAGACGAGCGCGAGTGGTTTCGGTTGCCAAGGACGCTGCCCGCGCGAGGCTCGCGTCGTTGAGGACCGAGCTGCACCACCCGCTCTTGAAGGGGTCCAGCACGGACGAAGCGCGTTTGTCTGTCACTCTTCTAGGCCAGCTCACTGACGAGTTTGAACAAACCTTTGTGAGTGAAGCTGGACGTGCTGCACTAGACAAACTCTCCGATCGACGATCGATACTCGACTTTGCCCACTTGTTGGTATCCATTTGTCAACGAATATGTGTGGCAATTTCCGTCCAGCTGCTCGCCCAGTCGGTGCGGGCGCAGCAACCGAGTCGTCTGGTCAGGACGGTTTCTCTCGTCGGACTTGCAACCTTTTTTGTCTTTGTCGAGTCGCTGACAGAGCGAACAATTGTGTAGCCGGTTAGCGGCACTGCAGCCGCTCGTTGTAGGCGTGCAAGTACACACTTGCCGCAAGACCAGAATCAAAGTGTGTGCGCGTGTGGGTGTGTGTGTGTCTGAGAAACCGACGAAGCCGAATATTTTTTCCAAACACACACACACACTCACGCGTCTATACATGCACCCTTTACCCTGACAAACACTCGAGACATTGCCTAGACGGCCGTTTGCCGCGGTGCCTGTGCGTTTTTTACCAATCGCCCACCGTTGCGAGCAATGTGCAACCCGTTGAGCTTGTCGAGCACCTCCTGGCGGTCCTCTTTGAAATTGGGATCGTCGGGGTTCTCGTGGTATGCAGGACGCATGTGGGATTTAGGATTGTTGGGGTCGTACGTGTCATTCATGGGCGTGTGCACTGGGATTGCTCCCGGGTATGTGTTTGGACCATTCTCGTGCGCCACTGGATTTTTTCCATTTCCGGGAGCATGACCCTTGACCCATCGCTTGCCGTAGGAATTGATCTCCCACGCGGGACCCTGCGTATTCTCAGGCGCAAAACAGCGAATCACAAAGCACGTGCATCCACAAAACAGCAACGTGAGAAGAAGTACAATCGCCACGAGAATGACCCACAGGGGAATGTCGAATCCGTTTTCGTCGTCATTGTCGGTGGCCACATCGGACAGCTTTCGCGCAGTCGTAAAGCCAAAGGCGGCCAGCTCGGCCGGTAACATTGAAAACCTCGCCCACTCGCGCACAGTGTGTACTACGCGTGACGTTGCCAATGCTCCCTCGTCTGAAAGGATAGCGTGCCATACGTTATGGTTAGTGTCGCTTGTCATAGGTCACAAAGGCGATTCCGGGAGGCACGGTGGTGACCCCAACAATCGGTGTCAACTCCAGCAGGAGAGATGCGGCCCAGAGCGCCACTAGTACAAAGGCGGTGGCAATGGCGAGTTGCAAAACAAAGACGACAAAGGACCGGCGTATGGCACGTCCGCATGCATCTGCGGTCCCCATGCGCACCGTTTACACAGCACCTGGCGATTCTCGGTCCACTCTCCTTAGCGGATCATCTAGTGGCGCTAATTAGTCGGTGCTCAAAGGACTTATAAAAAGGAAAGGGCGCGAGTGGACACGCGCACACGCGCACACACACACGCACCCTTTGCGTCCGGCATGGACGACTTTGACTTTCCAGACGCGTCGGAACTCTGGTCGGACGCCAAGAGTGTGTTTCGCAAAAAGAAGCAGGCTCCTGGGGCACCACCACCACAACGAGCGGCGCCAGCACCCAAGGCGCCAGCCCAACGAGCACTGCCAGCACCCGCAGGCGGCACGACGGACGAGGAAGCGCGCAAAAAAGCGATTGATGAGGGCATCGACCCGGCCACGTACGATCGTGTGAAACGGGGGTCTGACTGGATCGAACGCCAGTTTTCGAAGATCGATCGAGGGGTCGAGAGCGTGCAACGGGGCTTTTCAGGCACGAGAAGAAGGAGCAACGCACCGCCGCCACCGTCCGCCGCCCCACCGCCGCCACCGTCCGCGGCTCCACGGCCGGCACCGCCCGCGGCCCCACGGCCGGCACCAGCAGCAGCGCCACGGCCGGCACCACCGCCGCCACGGCCGGCACCACCGCCGCCACCGCCGCCTCCGCCGAGCCAGGCCCAGGGAGCGGGCCTGTCCGAGGCGCAGATTGAAAACGTCCAGGCAATTGCAAGCGACAAGTCCTACCGCTCGCAGGCGGCCGGCCGGTTTGCGCGGCGAGTGAGCGCCGTTCCCACCGAATCGGTCAAGCTCGTGCAGACCGCCGTGAATACGGCCACGCGCATCGGAACACAGTTTTCGCAATGGCTGGCCATCCTGCTCGTGCTCTTTCTCCTGCACCAAATCTTTTTGTGGGTCGACCGTGATCCCGAAAAGGCCTTTGACCAGGGCGCATTGCTCTTTGAGATTGCAGAAATCTCGTGGGACACGACGAGCATCTTTTACAATTCGGCCGTCGACGTTGTCAATGCCGGTGTCCTGCCCGTGTGGAATGCGGCCTCGTTTTACGTCGTGGAGCCCACGGTTGTGCTTGCGCTCGAGGTCTTCTCGCTCGCGTTCACGCACCAGCACTGGCAGGGGCTCTTCAGCGAGGACGACTTTCCATACAATGGGCTCGACTGCACGGCCACGTTTAAGGTGCTCACCACAAACACACACACACACACACACGCGTGCGCGCACGCAACAGTCAGAACCAGTTCCCGCAAGCCGCCCCTTTTTTGCCACAGTCGAGCGAATGGTGCGGGCGTGCCGCCGCCTACGCGGCCCGCCTCGAGTCGGCCGAAAAGGCCGAGGGGTACGCCGATTCCTCGGGCACCTACGCGGCCGCTTCGAGACGCATGCTTTCCAACCTGTCCCCTTTGCGCCGCAACGCCACCATCGACGGCTTTCGAGACACCGACGACATTTACGTCTTTGGCATCGCCACGGCACGCCGATTGGCCGAGTTGGGTGCCGAGAGCAACGACAACCTTGTGGCACCGGCCTATGACACTAGCGCGTTTAACGATGCCATCCTCGACTTGGGCATGCTCATCATCTCGCTCGGGTCGTCGTTTGTCGATGTGGCCTTTGCGGTGGCGGGGGAGATTCTGACGCAGGTGTTTTCGGTGCTGGTCGACTCCTTCTTCTTCCTGCTGCGGTCGCTGATGATGGTGCTCAAGATGCTCGTTAGTACGCTCTTTGCAACTCCAACCACACGCGCTCAACCCCTTGGCTCACACTTGTGCGCGCGTGGCAGAGTCTGGCATGCTCACGACCGTCCTCGGCATCGGCGTGGACTTTGTGATCATCGTGCGAAGCGGCCACTTGAACCCGCCCTATAGCTTGCGCATACACGCCCCTCTGCTTGCCGCACAGTTCTTCACCGAGATTGCCCTCCCCGGCCTCTTTGCCGCCATCGACCTGCTCCTGTGCGTCATCGACTTTCTCACGCCCTCGGGCTGGAATGAGCAGCTCAAGTGCGTTGAGGAGCGCTGCTTCCGGGGACCCAATATTGTCGCCGACATGCTCGTCTTCACGCACCTGCCCGTCGTGCTGCACCGCTTCACGGCCATCATGGAGGCGACGCTCAACTCGCGCACGGGCAAGCGCTTCTTTGGCAACCCAGGGCCGGGCACCTTGTCCGCCAAGACCCGCACCATTGATCCCGATACTGGCCGGCCCATTGAGCGCACCGAGACCGAGAGCGCCAGCATGGGTAATCCTATGTACGAGTTTGACTTTGCCGACTCGTTCAAGGAGCTTCTGCCCACCATGGGCGCCGAGCAGTGCGGCGGCTGCTTCAACTGCAAGGTGCGAATATGGAAGCGCGAGCTCTAGTACAACACTTTAGCACACTTGCTAGCACTGCATTCGATTTCACACCACCACCCTGCCGTGGCAGTGGCCTGAGATACGGCTCATCTGGCTGCTGACGGCTAGCATCGGTAGCCTCTTCTCTGAACAAAACATTGGCGGTTACCGCGGCAACGTCACGGCCAACTGCCTTGCCAATGGTAGTTGGTACACGCAAGCCTGTGGACCCATGGGAGACGAACTTTTACCGTACTATACATGGCTGTCTCGTGGCTACACGGCCGGCTTTGTCGAGATTGACGCGCGCATCTTTGACTCGTACGCCGCCAACATTGTCCAGCGCTCGCGCGTGATGGGCGCCAGCTCGGACGAATTCTTTCCAGAGCTCGTGCAAGCGGCGCGCAACTGGGAGTCGGTGCGTAGCGACGCCGACAAGATTCTGCGCACCGACTTTGGCGACGACGACGCCGCCAAGGCCGCGCCCTTTGTCTACCACGTGTGCCGCAACTATCGACACGAGGTCACGTCTCGCGGTCTCGACTACGATATGCCACACGAATACTACAATCTCGCTGGCGGCTCCATTGGACACATCACTGGCCAATTTCTTTGGGACACTTGCCGGCGTTGGAAGTTTGAAATTTTCAGCGACTTTGGCCGCTTCGTGCATCAGTCCCTCTATGACATCCAGGCGTGCACCGAAGACAAGGTGGAGTGCAAAAAGGAGGCGAGGCGCTGCTATGGCTCGTGCTCGGGTGTCGACGGCTCCGAGTTTAAGCATGACTTTGCGACCATTGTGGCGCTCACCGAGCTGAGCGAGTTTGTACTAGGCGATGGCTTTGACGGTGCGGCGGCCAACTGTACCGTCAAGACGTACGTCTTCAAAGTACCCACCTTTGCGGGCGGCGACGCATTCACGGTGTGGGCGGCGCGACTGGGGTCGCGCTCAGGCGCAACGGCCATCGACACTAGCTGGTGTGACCGCAGCGCCGCCAGCTGCTCCGTCATCCAGCGCGTGCTCGAGCGCAGCCCGCAGCTCACATTTGTCAACGGCGAGTTTCGCCACGTCTACTCGAGCGTCGGGCCGAGCCCGCCGCCGCCGCCGCTGCCGCCGCCTCGTACGCAGTGCATTCAAACCACTCTTTGAATGCGGGCCGCAACACACCGAATGCGAGCTTGCATGTGGCAGGTCTGTTCAACTATGCGCCTCGACCCCCGTCGCCGCCGCCGCCGCCGGGGGTGCCACCGCCGTTTTACGCGGTGCGTGCACGCTTCAAACGACCGTGTGCTCACCACCCACCAGTCTCACGCCGTTTTTCCAAATTGTGCACACAGGACGCCGAGGCCTGCATCCCTCTACCTCGGCTCGTCGACTTTGGCCTCGACCTTGGGGTCGACGCCGTCGAGGGTGCCCCCATGGAAGAGCGCGCGAGCTGCCTCTTTGTGCGCCGCATTGCCGAGGAGCGCCGACGTGCTTCGGCGTGCTTCTCACGCGTGGCTAGTCCCAACCCGCCGCCGCCGCCGCCGGCGTTCAACCTGACCGACACCTCTGGCGTTGGCAACTTGAGAGCGCAACGAGCGCGTCTCGGGGATCTTGAGCGGTACGACGAGCCTAGACGCACAGACAGAGCCCAGTTTGCCGTCGACAAGTCTGGCGCCATCGACGGTACACGCGCACTCATCAACTCGCTTGGAGAAACGAATCCTGTGCTCAAGGGTTTGCTGCACACGGCCATGGACGAGATCCAACTGGCGGCTGGCGACGAATACGTGGAAAGCGCCACCACTCTCACGTCGAGCGCCACAACAAGCGCTGACACCGTATCCGCAGCTAGCAGTAGCAGCTCCAGTTACTATGGCCGTCGGCTGATGCAGCGCGTCGAGTACAATACGTATATGACCGACGTCTTGGTCAAGCACGAACTCATGGAGTTCTACGGCAAGGGGCTCGGAAATTGAACCCACGCATTTGAAACTTGTGCTAACCCACTGTCCGATTGCGTTCCAGGCAAGGGCGGTATTCCTGGCGTGACGATTGGCTCGGTAACGCTCCAAAAATCGAACCCTAAATACTAACCATGTACAGGAAAATCAACGCAGTCTCCTTCAACTTCTGGTCCAACACAAGTTTTACGGATCTCTGAGATCTGATTTTGCACCGTTTGCGCGTGCGCAGTGCCAAGCTCTTTGCGAGGCCACTAAGCAAGACGAGCGCGCCAAGCACGACGAGCACTGCAGTGCGCGCACATTCAAACCCCTTGCCTTTTCATCGTAACGACTCACGACCCAACCTCTGTTTGAAAAGACGCGTACGCCTTCAAGCGGGCGGCGCCGTTTTCGTTCACCGACCAGACGGGCTGGTGCTACCTGCTGCAGGTGGGTTTGCGCGCCCAAGACCCAATCTCGCTACCCTCGCGTTCTTGCAACCGGCCCATCACCATGCCCTTGCTCCACGCAGAATGCCGGCGGCTGCAAGCTGGCCGACTTCTCCGCGGAACTCTTGACGAGAAACATCGAATCGGAGCGGCAGTGCAGCGCGAGCGCGCCCGGGCTCGACAATCCACTCTGCATCGGCATGCCGAGCACCAGGGACGACTCGCGCGTTCTCGACCACGCCGACGCCGCCGCCATCGCCTACGAGGTTCCCTACGACCGGTACCCTGCCCCAGGAAGTCGGGGTCTACCACTGCCACGAACGCAGGTCGAGGCAATGTCCATGATTGCTTATGCGCGCGTCAACGGCGTCACGGCCTTCTGGGGCGCGAGCCCCAACACAAACGATGGCGACGTGCGCATGCACTGGCCCGCTGAAGGCGGTGAGATGCTGCTGGTCAAGAAGGCCGAAAGTCGGTGCATCCTCGTATCAAGCGGTGTGAGTCCGACCGAGAAGATGTACGCGCGCTTCCGCCCGTGCGACGCCAAGCTCGCCTCAGGCATCTTGACGGTGGCCGCCGCCGCCGCACCACCGCCGCCGCCCGGGTCGACGGTCAGGCACTGGTACGACCCCAAACTGGTGAGAGCACACCTCGTAGTACCACGGCCCACGTCCAGATGACCGCCCATAGCAGCCACGCTTCCAGCAGCATGCGCCGCTCCTTGAGCTCTGCGGCCTCGTCCGGCTGCTCCAGTAGATAGCTCACGCACTCGGCCACTCTTTCTGCCCAGGCGCCGCCGCCGCCACCTTCCATTAAGCGCGCGGCGCTTGAGCTCTTTGTGCGTCACGAGGTGCGCCCCCGCGTCGAGTTAATCTGCGCCGGTGGGCTAGAGGGCAGTAAGCACCAGCAGATCTGCTTGGCGGTCGCCAAGTCGCTCGGCAGCTGGCAGCCCATCCACGGCGCGGGCATCGTCGCGCCGTTTTGCGAGCACATCTGCTGGCACTCGTGCCAGGGCGAAGCTCACATTGGCGGCGCCGATGACGGCTTTGTCGAATGCCCGAGCGAGAGCTGCGCGCACGACTCTTGTCTCGACTTTTTGCTGCGCGAATGTCCTCCAGTGCTTGCAGACAAAATCCAACGTGCCTACGACACCACATGCTCTTTGGCACCACCCAGTCCACCCAGTCCACCGTTGCCACCGCCACTACCTCTAATCGACCGCAATCCACCGCCACCAAGTCCACCGCCGCCACAGCCATACTTGGAGATACGCACTCGTGACGAAGAAACGGACTACGAACCCGATTGTCAGCTTATTTCGTACGCCGAGTGCAAGAATATCGTGGCCGACTACGCATCTGAAAACGATGGCGTTCTCAGTGTATTGCGGGTTTCGGCCGCACCGTGCGAAGGACTTCCCGACGAGCCATCGTGCTTTTTGGGCTGCCAGTACGGTAGCAAGCACGGCGGGCTGTATCGATTCTTGCTTCCGGACATGCAGGCCGAATTCAACGCGTCGAATTCGTACCGCTGCAAGCAGGCCGAAATGCCCTACTGTGCATGTGGAAATCCAGCTTCGCCGCCTCCTGGAGGACATGCACCACCTCCACCCTTTGTCTACACCGAGGAGTGGCATGCCCAGCCGAGCTACGTCGAAGGCGAACACCCCGTTCTCGGAGGCAGCATCACCGACTCGACGACACAGTGGACGGCCGATGACGGCCAGGTCTCGGCGCTCACCAAGCGGCTCGTGAATGGGCGCACCATCGACTTGGCGCTGCGCTCGAGCCATCGCGTCGTCGACTGTCCGGGCACCGACGACGCGGAGCAAACGTGCGCGCGCTTTTGCGGCCAGGAGCACCTCGGGTTTTTGCGCGCCTACGCCGTCACGGGAGCGCGGCACACACCACCGCCGCCACGGAGCCCGCCGCCCTACTCGGCCCCGAGCCCACCGCGGCCGCCATGGAATCCCTTTTCCGAGTGCCAGAACACCTGCGAGGACAATGACGTTCTCCACGTGGACGACGCCCGGTGCAGAGACGGCGGCAAGGTGCGACTCTCATTTTAAACACTCTACACAGCATAGTACCGACCACCAGGCCCCCAGTCCGCAGCATTTAGTACAGCCCACTCCTCTCCTTCCAAATCATTATGCATCCCGCAAGCCGCACCGCTGCCGCTCTCGCAGGGCGGGTTCCTCCCAACACTCTGCGAGTATTCGACCCACTGTCGCAACTGCGGATTTCGTGAGCACACCAACGTCATCGTCTCCGACGACTCGTGCCCGAGCTCATTGAATGGCATCTGCGAGGACGGCGGCACCGGCTCGAGCTTTTTTTCAGAGACGGAGTTTGGATACGGAGGCGTCACGCACCTGTGCGGACGCGGGACGGACGCGACTGATTGTGCGCAGTATGGAGCACGCACAACACAAGAAATTGGATACGATTCGTTCCAAGGTATCACAAATGAGACCCGGCCCTCTCCTCCACGTCCCTCTCCACCACCGCCACGGTTGCCACCTCCACCATTGCCGATTGTGTCCAATTGCACTGGGTGCCGCGCATGGTTTGTCAAGAATGGTGATGCCATTGACCCAACCGGATGGAACAAGTATGGCAGATACGAGTTCAACTCCGCGTGTATCGAAGAAGAGACTCCAGACTGCGAAAGTCGAAGACCTGCTGGAGCAATCGACGTGTGTTCCGACGGTGGCGCGGGATCCCATGCGGCACTTACTGATAGCGATCTTGATACTCTGGACAATGATCGCGATGGAAGAGGTTTACGCTCATACTACAGCACCGAAACTGGTGCAGTCAAAATGGTGTTTGCGTGCGCCTACGGCACACAATGTGCGACATCAACTCAAACAATTTCGTACGGCTCTCCTTGTGGCACAGATCAACGACCCCGCGATATTGTCGTTGATCCGGGGTGCAGTGGTGACAATGTGAACAGAGTCACTGGCGAGTGTCGCGACTCTTGCTGGGTAGACACGACTGGCGTAGCACATATTGACGAGGAACGCTTCAACGAACAAATCTTGAGTGGACAACTTTTTCCTGATCGTCGATGTCACGATGGCGGTATTCGTGCAGTGTCCAACAAGTGTCCTTACGGCACACAAGCATCGCGGTGTGGTCCCGGTAGACCCGTCGTATACAAACAATGGTTGCCAGAGTCCTCAAGCGATCGTCGACTTTCGGAGAATGAGCGCGAGTGGCTCAACACGCCGCTCAGCGCACGCGAGGTTCCGCAGGGCTCACTTGAGCTGCGATACATGCCACCTCCTCGCCCACCGCCACCGCCGACCACTGCCCTTCCGACCCCAGATCCTGGGGACGTAATCCAGTCGCCGCCACCGCCACCGCCGTCGCCGCCCCCGTCGCCGTACCCACCACCACCCTCGCCTTCTCCACCGCCACCAAAGCCACCCGCCTCCTTTGATCAGTGTGCCTGTAGCTGTTTCACCGAGGACTCGACGGTCAACGAAGGCACGCGTATGGCCGGCTGGTCAGACCTCGCCGTGCGCGCTCGTGCCACAAGCGTCGTGTCCACGGCCGTGCTCTACCGCGCACACGCCGTGCTCACACGTGGACGTGCCATTACCACTTCTGGCAAGCTGTGGATTGATGGTCTAAATAATAACGTTGGTCGCTACGTCCATTCGGATGCCAATCGCGCACGTGTTTCGCACTTGGTTTCTGGCTGGAAGCAAGACCCCGCCACAGGGCAAGCGCTGCTGCTCAGCAGCAATCCGCTCCAAGCCGCCTACCTGGGCCACAAGCCCTGGTGGTGGGTGGACGTCTATGGCGGTTCCAGCGCGGCCCACGGCTGGAGCGTGCTTCCCAATTCGGT
>Ga0257114_1001515_pt1 | contig 16502 bp, 10 predicted proteins | sample SI112_10mmetaG_FD_190149 | JGI IMG/M metagenome (GOLD analysis project Ga0257114, IMG submission 190149) | Marine microbial communities from Saanich Inlet, British Columbia, Canada - SI112_10m | ecosystem: Environmental > Aquatic > Marine > Inlet | place: Canada: British Columbia | collected...
TTAAAAATTAATGCTGGTAATTATGCAAGTTACTTATGGAATACAACTGAGACTACATCAAATATTGAAGTGGCTGCAACTAAGACTTACTCTGTTGAAGTAACAGACTCTAAAGGTTGTGTTGGAAGTGATACTTTAAGTGTTGTTGTAGAGCAATGTCAAGAGCGATTATGTGGTGGCGATATTAATTTCAATACATGGGCTCAATCGGGATTATCAACAGATGGTAATTGGGTGGTTTCTAGCGATGGGAGTAGTGTAAATCAAACTATTAACGGAGTTCCAACTTTTTATAATGGAAAAAAGGATTACTTAAATGTTAAGTTTTCAGGTAAAATGAGAACTGATTTTACAGGTGACGATGATTTTATGGGAATGGTGTTTGGATATCAAGGTGATGTATTATCTGCGAATTATCCAATCCAAATAAAAACTTATGTTTTCGGCTGGAAGCAAAAAAACCAAGTTGTATTCGGTAATGATTGGCCAGAGGGTTTTTCTTTGATAGAGGTAAATAAAACAGTTAATACAAAGCAAGAATTTTATGAAGCGTTCACTGCCCCTTTTACTGGTTCAACAGTTTTAGCTTCCGATTATGGTTCAGGCAAGGGATATACAACAGGTATTGATTATCATGTTTCTATAGAATTTACTTCTACGAAAATAAAAATATATGTTGACAATAATTTAATATTCGACGTTGACGGTTGTTTTGACTCAGGTAAAATAGGCTTTTATAACTTTAGTCAACCAGATGTTACTTATTCGGATTTTGAATATCAATTTATTAGTGATATTGCTGTTTCTGATGACACTCTGTGTATTGGTGAACAAATTGAGTTGGATTTAACTTGTAATCAAACAAATTTTTATCCAGACGGAACAATCTTTAGTTGGGATTTAGATGACGGAACAAAATCAAATTTAGAGGAAATTGACCATACATACCAAACTCCCGGGGTTTATGATTTAGAGCTTATTGTTTCCGATGGAATAGGGTGTTCTGATACTGCTACACAAAAAGTTTATGTATCTGCTTATCCGATTAGGCAATTAGGTAATGATACTACTATTTGTGCGGATTCATTAATAACCTTAGACGCAGACGGCAAAACAGGTAATACTTATTTATGGAGTACAAATGAAACCACAAAAAAAATTACGGTAAATAATACAGGTGAGTATCGTGTTAACGTAGTTAATTGGGCTGATTGTATTATTAAGGATACCATCAATGTTACAAAGCAAGGATTGCCGATAGTTGATTTAGGTAACGATACTACTATTTGTGCGGATTCTACAATATTATTTACTGTTAAAACAGGTGCAGTATGGAGTTGGAGTAACGGAGTTAAAGCACAAGTTACAACAGCGAATTCAACAGGAGAATACAGTGTAATTGTAGAGGATGAGATAGGTTGTACTAGTTATGATACAATTCACCTTGAGCTGCAAGATCTTCCAATTGTAGATTTAGGAAATGATACTACTATATGTGCTGATTCATCCATAACATTTCATGTAAAAGAAGGGGTGTATTGGAATTGGAGTAATGGTGACAAAACCCAAAAAACATCAGGGATAAACAGTAATGGAGAATATAGCGTAGTTGTAATAGATGATATTGGTTGTACTAGTTATGATACTATTGAGCTTGCTATTCGAACGCTTCCACTAGTTAATTTAGGTAATGATACAATAATTTGTGATGGAGAATCAGTTGTTTTGGATTCCAAAAATGAAGGGTTAAATTATTTTTGGAATACTGGTGAAACTACTGAAGAAATAATATTAAAGACAACTGGAGTTTATGGCGTTGAAGTAACCGATGATATTGGATGCCTAGGAAGCGATTCGATGGAGTTAACTGTAAATTCAATGCCACACGTTAATTTAGGGAACGATACCGCTATTTGCATTGGAGAATCTGTCACTTTAAATGCTCAAAATCCAGGGTTTAATTATTTATGGAGTAATCGCGACAATCAGCAATCAATTACAGTATTTCAAACAAGTATAGTTTCCGTTGAAGTATATGATGAAATAGGTTGTAGTGACCAAGATGAAATTAGCATAAACGTACACCAATTGCCTTTGGTGAGTTTAGGTAATGACACTGTGCTGTGTAAATATCAATCGTTGATGTTGGACGCTGAAAACATAAGTTTAAATTTCAGTTGGAATACTTTGGATAAATCACAAACAATTACAGTGGATGAAGAAGGAGCTTACAGTGTTGAGGTTACGGATGAAATAGGTTGTTTAGGTAGCGATGAAATTTATGTTACTAAGGAGATCTTACCTGATCCATATTTCGAAAAAGATAAAATAATATGTGAAGGAACTGCAATTACACTAGCTCCGGATGCCGGTTTTGAAAGTTATGATATTTACTGGTTGAGCAATGTTGCTTCTTTTGAAATTGAAGTAACTGAAACAGGTGCTTATTCAAGTGTTATTCAAAGCGAGTTTTGTAAAGATACCTTTGTGGTTAATGTCGCTAAGATAGATACTCCTGACGCTGTAATAATTGATTTGTACGGAGATGGTGTTTATTGTTTTGATTTAGAGTCAACAGCGCTAAGAATTGGTAGTGAAGAACCAAACATAAGTTATGACTGGATTGATTTTGGAAGAGTTGAGGAGGTTGAAATTATTGCGGCAGGAGAATATCATGTAACAGCGTCAAACGATTTTTGTACTTCGAATTACACACAGTCTATTCAAGAGCATTGCGCGGGTAGGTTGTTTATTCCTAACTCATTTACACCTAATAATGACGGTATTAATGACGTATTTAAACCGGTATCTAACGGTCACGTTGATGACTTCGATTTCAGAGTATACGACCGTTGGGGAACCCTAATTTTTCAAACCAACAATTTAGATGAAGGTTGGGATGGTAGATTAAGAAACAATATTGTTATGATCGATGTTTTCGTTTATAAAGTAAGCTACGAATACCTTTCCGAAAACGGTGGTTTCGAAAAAGAAGAGTTAGTAGGAACGGTTACAGTTTTAAAATAAGCAGTGTTGAGAGGGCTAGTTTTGGAATAAATTGAGTTTGTATAGATCTTATTCTTTAGTGAATAGTATAGAAATTTTGATTAATTATTAATGTGCTTTGTACTGCTCTTTCATTTGAAAAAGTATTTGAATTCCGAAGCATGAATGACTTAATATAACTCTAACACACGGCAGATGCTCGCCATTGGGCGCGGTTAATTTTTTAATTTGATCTCAGAGTATAATTAAGGTCACGCACATTTGCTTTAAAACATATACTTGTTCTTAAGTCAATAATTATATAAAAATACTTCTAATTAAAGCGTTATTGCAGGACATAATTAAACCCCCAACCAACTTGAACATCGGGAGCGTTATCTACAAGAAAATCTTCTCGGAAGAAGGTGGATATTGTAAATTTATTTACTTGGTAGCTGAATACGAATGTCCAACCTTGAATACCCCTGTTGAGGTGGCTCACTGCCATGTGGCCGTGAGAGCTTAGTCGGCCGCTTTCGATAACGTTGAAGTTACGTTCACTCATTTTGTGGAAAGACGATTGTCCGTGAAAGTTAATTCCCACTATAAACCAATTCGATTTGTGTGGATAGAAGTAGTTAGACTGAAACTCTAGGCTTCCTATCCACCGCTTATTGTTGAAATTGAACGGTATTTTTTGAAAAACCGAGGGAGCTATTATCCCTGTAGAAACTCCTAAATCAAACTTTCGTTTTTTAAGATGCCATTGTTTAACGATTGACGCACTTCCACCAAGATTAAACAAATAGGTTTTATCGGCTTTAGAAACGCCAGTGTGAATTAATGTAGATGATTTAAAGCCTTTAATTTCTGTTTTCGGATACCAATTCCAATCAGCACTTATTTCGCTTAAAAACAAACTATTGTTGTCGATTTTAATTTCATTTTTATCTTCGTCTTGATAGTAAAATCCGCCCAATCCAAATGTTTTTGTTCTTCGTCCAAACGCATCATGTCCGCCTGCTAGATTAGAATGGAACCATTCGATTGCTTCATCGCTGGTTAAAAACGCTATTGGAAATTTTCCGCCTGTGATGCTGTTGAATTTTAAGTTGAATTTAGCATCCCAATTATTAGCAATGGGTTGTTGAAGTTGGAAATAATAGCTCGAGAAAATACCATCTGCTTCTAGGGTACGTGTTTGAAAATCAGTGATGTTTCTGCTGGTGATTTGGTAGTTTCTATGGTGCCATTCGTATGTTGATAAAATATCTCTATCTGTCTGATGAACCGGTATTTTATTGGTGGCGATTGGTAGCCATACATTTCCTCTTGAAATAGTGAAGGAGATGTTTTGTTTTTGTGTTGCTTGCAGGCTAAAATTGTGATTAATCCGCGAAGCAAACATTCCAAAAGGATGATTGGACAGTAGATAAGGTTTAAATAATGAAATAGAATCGTTTTGTGCCCTTACAGTTATTTGTAAAGCGACCGTCAATATTAATAAGGAAAGCCTTAGTTTTAAAAACACCTTGCAAAGTTAACATTTAAATTTTTCCGGTAATTACAGGTATAAAAATAGCACTTACCGAAAAAATTCAAAGAGCTGAAGTACTTGGTTTTTTATAATTTGATTGACAAACAATGTTCTTACCTACGTGTGTTGAAATGGTAACTTTTTCAGCTGATTGTTTGGTGATTACAAACTTGGTTATTTGTTTTGAGATTTCAAATGTGCTCTTAATGCAAATTGTTATTTGGTGATTTTGAACAAGAAACTCAAACTTTATGGGTGACTCAAGGGTGTTTCGAATTCTTAAATCTTTATAACCATATACAACAGTTGAGTCGGAACCTAGAGGTGCATATCGATCAATTTCGTTTTCGTAAATATCAACCGAATGATGATGTCGCTCAATGATTTCCAAACCAGCTTCTAAAGAGCTGTGATAAATTATGCTAGACAACTGGCAGAGTCCTCCGCCGGCTGAAGGGCTAAGTTTTCCGTTTATGATTGCCCTGCTTTTCGAAAATCCGTTTCTCAAATTGGGAGCGCCAACGGTTTTCCAAAAAGAAAATATTTCTTGCGGATAAATTATAATTGATTGTATTTTTTTAGCGCCTAATTTTAGATTGTTTACTTTGGATTCTAATGTTTCGGAAGGTTTTATTTCCTGTGTTTTTTTCAGACTAAAATTAAGCTTCTCGTTTGTTATGGTTGTCTTAGCAAATCGATCGTTTTTAAAATCAACAAAATCTGCCATTCCTTGCTTAAAACGGCTTAAGTTTCTTTTAAAAAAGGGAGGAATTAGTTGTTTCATTTTTTGCGAAGGGTAAATATAAGGTGAGAAGAAAATTGCTTGAAAATACTTCTACAAAGGAAATCATCAAGCTTTAAAAGGTGTTTACGAAGCTTGGTTGGCAAGTGATGAATAGGAAAAAAAGCAACTCCCCTGTAGTTTACTAATTCCCAATTGTCTTTAATTATTTTATGAATATCAGATGTGCCTATTTGGGTTCCGCCGTGCCAAGAACCTGCTTTATATCTCGTGATTTTCCGTCGGCTTTTTGATGGGAAATCAAACGTAAATGCTCCTCCTTTTTCGAGTGTTCTACCCACTTCGTTTAAAATTTGGGAGAAGTGATTTATCTCTAGGTGCATAAAGAGATGAAAGGAATATACTTGTTTAAAAAACGAATTTTTAAAAGGTAAACTTTCGCCTTTGCTTACTTGTAGATTGTGATTCGGATATTTTCCTGTTGCAATATTAATCATATTTGGACTGTTATCAACGCCATATTTTGCAAATTGAAGTAAGCGTCCGGTTCCGCAGGCAAGATCTAGGGTGTGCTTAGTATTCTTTTTATTTAATGTTTCGTTGAGGTAACTAATTTCCTGTTGGTGAATGAATTTTCCGTAGGAATTTGCAAAGCGATTCTCATCGTAAGATGCTGCTAATTTGTTGTAATATGTAAAGATACTTTCCAATTGTAAGTTTTAGGCAAGTTCAAGTTAAACTAAAATACTGTTCCAATAACTGCTAGTTATTATTTGACGATTTTTATTAACTATTTGTAGCTATGAAAGTAATTTAATAATGTTATTTCGCGAGGTAATTAGCGAGAGCTTAAGTGAGAAAAAGAATAAAACAGCCAAACCTAAAAAGAGGAGATTTCCAAAAGACAAAATAACCGAATAAAGAATAATTCCAACAATAACGCAAAAGTAGGGAAGTGTAAAATGACAGATTACTTTAAGTTCAGATCCCTTTTTTGTGATGTCGGCAGAAACCCAATTTGTAAATCCAGAACCCGGAATTATAGTGAATGCTTTTTTAAGACCTAAGCTGTTATTTTTATTGCTTGTAACAATAAAGTCATTGGATAATAGACCGTTAATTTTGGTTAACGACATGTTGGATTCAATTGTCTTCGTGTTGGTTAGAGATATTATTTTGGATATGAACTTCAAAGCTTAATGGTTTAGTTTTTGTGTGTTTTCAATTCGAACTACTTTAACTCGCAAGGCGTCCAATATTAATACAATCCACTATTTTGTAATTACCCTACAAAGTAAGTAAATTATGATTTGTGAATTTAAATTGATGATTTTAGTATGCCCAAGAGCTCAGCGCTCTATTAAAATCCTGGTGCCAATTAAATCGTCTAAAACTTCATAAACCAAAATGAATATGATTTTAAGAAATTAAATACGAAAAAACTAAACTCCAATTTTTTCGCCCATTAAAACAGCTGTCTCAATTTTGTTCTTGGTATTTTCCAAAAGGTCAGAATCGATTTTTACTTTTGATTTGTCTACAAGCATAACCACTGTAGAGCCTCCAAAAGCAAAGTAACCCATTTCAGACCCTCTTTCAATTTGAGTATTGGGCGTAAATGTTTCCAAAATACTTCCTACCATTGTGGCTCCAACTGGAGCAAGTAAAACATCCCCTTTGTCGGCTGTTGTAAGTGTGCAGTGCTCGCGTTTGTTTTCACAAAACACGGTAGCAAAATTACCAGCAAGGGCATAAGGTGAAACAGAGTAGTAACTTCCTTCAACTTTAGTAACGTTGGAGATTTTACCTGCATACGGGAAATGGAAACGGTGATAGTCGTTAGGCGCTAATCGTAAAATTATTAGTGCATCATTTTTATGCTTTTCGGCCAATACTTCACTATTTAAAAACTCAGCTAATGTAAATTTTCTTCCTTTTACAAAGAAGTTGTGTACTTCGCTAGGGCTTTCAAAGGCTAACAGTTTTCCATCTCCAGGAGATACAAATCCTTCGCCAATTGGACGAGCACTTGGTTTGAGTTTGCGGTAAAAAAAATCGTTAAATGAAGAGAATTCTGAAATGGACTTAACCGATTCAGACATGTCGATATTCATTTTGCTTACAAAGTTTTTGATTTTTTTAGTAGAGCTTTTTCTGTACATTCTTTTTCCAACGTACGAAGAAACGATTTTACGTTTTGCCAATGGTAAAATTGCTGTTTTTCCAAACGGATTATCATATAAGAATTTTAACAATCCTTCAGCAGGTGGGTTTTCAACAACCATCTCCCCTGTTTTTCTATCTATAAACTTTATCTCCACAAACTTGATATATTAAACAAAATTACGACATTAATTCACCTACCCAAATTCAAAATCGTTAATATTAGAGATTGAATCTTAAACGATTGCCTTCTCAGATCTAAAATCTGATCATTTTATTTGGTCATCCGCCAAAGTTTAATCTTAAATTTAAAAGAAGTACTGATGCAAGGAATTCTTTTATAATTACAGTGCGTTTAAATGCACCCATCCATTCTTTGTCTAGTTGATGAATAAATCAAAATCAAAATTTACTTATTTTTTTGATAAAATAGTTTCATCTTTAAAAAAGCTTAACTGTACACTTTGAATATTGAGTAGAGCAATTTTCTATCTGTCCACTTTAAATTGAATCCTGTAGTATTTCTTTCTACCAAAAGAAATACAAAAATCATCTCGATTTATTTTTATTTTTCTTGTTTAAATTTTGACCTTTATCCCCTCTCGTTCTATTCTTTTTGTACTTGCTAGCGATTTCACGGTGATAGCTTCCGCCTTGATTGGTTTTGCTGTTTTTTTCTGATTTATCGTGAAAAGCATCTCCACCGTTTTTTGATTTTTCTCGATTTCTCGATTGAACAATTCGAGTGCTTTCACGCTCTTCAAATATTAATTGATCAGTAACTTCAACATTACCGGGAAATGGAATTTCGGGAATTTCATACTTCATTAATTCCTCAATTTTCTCCTTCGCTTCAGTTTCTTTTTCGGTGTAAAAAAGTAATGAATTTCCTTTTTCTTCAGCTCTTCCTGATCTACCAATTCTATGAATATAGTTTTCGGGATAAGTTGGAACATCAAAGTTGATAACGTGTGATACCTTGTCAAAATCTAACCCTCTTGCAATTACATCGGTAGCAATTAAAACACGATAGTCACCTTTATCAAAAAGTTCAATAGTATCAATCCGGGAATTTTGTGATTTATCGGAGTGAATTAATCCAAGTCCATTAATTTCTAATTGTTCATACAAACGATTCGCTAATTTTTTACTGGATATAAACACAACTACTTTAGCAAACTCTTCCTTATCGCTTAAAACCGCCCTTAGTAGGTTTACTTTTGTAAGGTAGTTTTTTACTTGATAACAGGCTTGGTTGATGTTTTTAAGCGGTTCCCCACTAATGGCAATCGCAATTTTTTTAGGTGCTCTAAAAAAGGTGTCGATTAAGTCATCAACATCTTTTGTCATTGTAGCCGAAAACATAATGTTTTGGCGATTATCGGGCAATAAATCAAACAAGTTTTTCAGTTGTGTTCTAAACCCTAAATCGAGCATAACATCAACCTCATCAATTACCAATTTTTTAATGTCTTTTAAAGGAATTGCAAAACTAACGGCTAAATCGAAAATTCGCCCAGGAGTAGCAACAACTAAATCAGTTCCACCAATAACATCTTCTTTTTGTCCTTTAATATTTACACCTCCATAAGCACCGTAAACCCTTAAACTTAAATATTCAGCAAGTTTATTAATGGCATCTACAACTTGAATAACTAATTCCCGTGTAGGAACTAAAATTAGTACGCGTGGTGAATGTTGTTTTGAGAAATTTAAATCTTGTAGTATTGGCAATAAGTAAGCAACTGTTTTACCCGTCCCAGTTTGTGAGATGCCTACAACATCACTTCCCGAGCGAACTACAGGAAAAGCTTCAGATTGTATTGGCGTTGGTTTTTCATATTCTAAATCAACAATGGCATTGTTTAAAAATTTGTTGAGTTTAAAATCGTCAAAGCTTTTCATCGTTCGGAATTTAAAACAAATTTACGCTTTTAGTATTGATTTATTTTTTTTTCCTGATGAAGTGTATCTTTTAGTAAATCAAACATTATGGTGGTAACAGAGCTTAAATTTGTATTACCGTTTAATGATTAAAAAAAGGGCATCGTATAGATGTCCTTTTGTGTGCAAAAATCTTTTTAAAGTCAAATTAAGTTGAACATTTTTTAATAATTAGTTCGGTGAGGAGAACGCCTCAGAATAAAAAACGTAAAAGATAACGGCTGATTTTCAATGTTTAAAGCAATAAAGTATTTAACTAGTATTGTAAAATCGGGTTTTAATAATCACCTTCCATGAACTTGTTCATTAACCGATCTTATTGAAAAAACATTTATTAAATCAAGGAATTTACTTTTTAAAATCATCTTTTAATGGCATTAAACTAACTATTAATTATCCTTTTTCAGTTAAGTCTAATTTGGGATGATTTTGATCAAACCGATCTTTTAGTTTTACATATAAGAATGAAGCACCAAGTAGTAAAACTCCGATTAGGATGAAAACTACAATTTTTTCAGACGTTTCAAATCCTCGAATATCGCTAATAACCACCTTTAAAAGTGCAATTAAAAACAAGATAATTGCTCCTTGATTAAAGATTTTTATTTGTTTTTTAAGTGCTCTAAAAAGTAATAAAACAGCGTGAAAAACTAGTGCTATTGAGTAATATGGTCCGTCGATATCTAAACCTATTGTTTCCATTATTGCGGTGTAAGTTGATATGATTAAAAGTTGGTGAAAAATTAAGGTAGCAATCCATCTTGGTTGATCAGATGGAAGGTTAAACCAGTTTTTCGAGTTTTGTAAGAAAACACTTATTAAAACAATATTTATGATAACAATAAACGGTGCCGTTTCTCCAGCATCAATAGGACTCCCTATTGCCGAAGCTGCAATTGCGAAGAAACTTAGTATAATTGCAAACACGTTATGCGTTCTTCTGCAAGAATTAAAAACTGCTACTGCGTTTTTAAAATATGTAAATACAAGTAACTGGAAAGCAATTGAGCCAAAGAAAATTCCAAAATCCTGCAAAATTAAAAGTCCAAGTAAAGAAGTTATAACCGCAATAACTGTTGGACTTATGACTAAAATGGGTTTAAAAATGCTTTTGGATAGAGGCTCTTCAAGATGCGATTTTTCTAGCATTGCAATTATCCCAATTACTACCAATACCGTTAGTGCTCCAACTGTTTCGAGTGCACCAACATAAATAGGAGCAATTATTCCGCCGATGAATAATACAAATACTTCAATAATTAATGCTTTGTATTTTAGTTTCTTATATAGGAAATAGGTCGCTAGTACAGCAAACCACATTCCACTCACTAAGAGTTCAGGTAAGTGTTTATTGGTTTCATAAACGATTAGTAATGGAATTAAACAGAAAAATACGATCCTTAATTTATGGGCAATTGGAAAGAATTTGGATCCCTTAAATTTAATCTTTTCAAAGAAAAACTGGATTCCCCAAAGACTAATAAAGAACTCAATAATAGCAATTTGGGCAAACAATTCTTGCTGACTAAAACGTAAACTATTTACGTGAGTAGCCGAAATATTGAATGCTAAAAAGTAAAACCCAGATAGTGCAAGGGCAACCATAACAGATGTCTTCGTATTTAAGACTTTCTCCCAAAAAATTAATCCGAGCATTGGTATTATGGTTAAGTTCAACACCCAAACTCCAATAAAATGATAACCAGAAATCATAAAAATACTGGTAAGCCAAACGGGTGTTAATTCTTTGAAAACAGTAAATAAATTGGTTTCAAATTTGGTGAAATTCGCTTGAAACTTTTTACTAAAAAACCATAAAGCAGAAATCACTAATCCTAATGTAACGAAGTTTAAAAAGCCTTCATGCAATAATCCATTGTTCCATTCTTCAATGATTATGAAGGAGCTGTAAACCAATTTTGTAAGTGCGATTAGTAAAATTAGATAGCCTTCTTTTCGAATACTTGGCATTGCAAAAACAAATCCTACCATGATTAGTCCAATTGCCTCTGTCGACCAAAATAAGCCCATTAAAGCTTGTCCGAATAACGACGGAATAGCAAACCCTAGTAACATCCCAATTACTAGAAAAAAAGTGAATTTTATGTTTTTGTTTAAAGCCTTCCATTTTTTAATTAATGGAACACTTACTAAAACTGCATTAGCAAGTAAAATAAAGCCCAAATAGGGAAGGTTATGTTCGAATAAACAAAACAAATTAATAATGAAGAAACTAAGGTTGGTTGTTAAAATAACTAAATCTACTTTCTCCAGTTTTTCTTTTAAGGTCTTCCTTTTAAACAATGCGATAAAGAAGAATAAGTAGGCAAATAAGTGGTAATATCCAGTGTAAAGAATAGGGTTTACATGATCGTTAAAGACTGAATACTCAATTAAAATGATTGCCACGGTAAATGCTAAATGCTGTAGTGTTTTCCAATTTAATTTATATGCGATTAAACAAGATGCGGAAATAAGTAGCCATAAATAGAGGTAGTAAAACGTACCATCTCCTGTTGCGTTAAGGTAAAATGGTGCGAAAGCTCCTCCAATAAGTGAGAGTACACTAATAATCTTAGTTTCATATTTAAAGGCAATGAAAATAGCTGCAGTAGTATTTGCTAGGATCAAAGTAAACCCTAAAATTGCCGAAGAAAGAACTGGGAAGTTTCCTAAATCAGATAGGAAGTAAACCATTAAATAATTCAGAATAATCGCTAAACTTATTAAGGAAGAACCAAATTCGTGATATTTTACATTTTTATGATACAACTTAAATCCAATTACTCCGGCAACTATCGCACATAAAAACCCAGCTCCAACTTTTACCATATCGGCGTAAATACCCATGTATTGAAACGAATTTTGCATCAGATACCCCATTCCAAAAAGAATGGCAATAAGCCCTGTGATTGTCATGAAGAAAATAGGTAATTTCCCTTCCGATTTATATTTGTTATACGCTTTATTTGTAAATGAAAATGATTGGTGTATCAGTGCTAAAAACGCTTGAATTTGTAATTCTAATTTAGAAGGTTCTTTGGGTTCAACTGGTTTTGGTGGAGAATAAATTGGCGGTTTAACTGTGATAGGTTTTGGTGTAACTAACTTTCGTTCAACAATTGATTTATCAGGAGCGACCGGTTTAATAATTGGTTCAGGTTTTGCCTCTGTTTTAAATTGTAGTGACCTACTTAAGGTGTTGATCTCTTCTTTTAAAGATTGTATTTCTAAGGAATGCCTGTTTTCTATCTCTAGTTGTTTTTGCTTTAACCGTTCAACTATTGTTTCAATTTTCAATAATGGAGTATTACACTTAACACAGAAGGTACTAGATGTGTCGTTAAAATGATTGCAATTCTTACAACTTGAAGACATACTTATTAAGCTTATTATAAATAAAAGGAGAATTTAATGGATAAATATAAAAAAAGATAAGTCGCAGATAGTGTAATTTATCTTATACTGGGTTTAGAATATTAACCGTTTTATTAAAACGATAAATTACATTAGGGGTTCGAATGAGTTGATTGTTTTAGTTTTTTTGAAACTGAAATTTGCTAATTACAGGAGCTGCATACATATTCAAAAAATAGCTTTTTAATTCTTGATCTAAGCTTTGTAGTCGTTTTTCAAACTCTTCTCGTGCAGCGTTAATTTTTTTAATATTAACCCCCAATAAATTTAAGTCTGGTCCTATCGAATTGTTTTCTTTTTGAAGCTTTTCGTAAGCAAGATAATTTGAAGAATGTAGTTTGTAATTTGTAATTATTTGTTCATCAATTAAACCTGCAATTGATGCCGCATTTGAATCAATTGCGTTAATTTCGGCGCCAAAACTTAAGTGCATTTCACCTTTAAAACCTTCAATTCCTTTTGCAATACTGTTAATATCACTTTTTTCAGATTTTGTAAAACTACCGTTTGTTTCTACTTCATAAAGCTCTTTAGCCTTATCTCTGTCACAAGGGTCGTACTCGTATGAAATAGATACAGGAATAATGTGTAACCCGTTTATAGCTTCTTGCAAGGATGGTCTGGGATCTTCATCTCTCTTTCCCATGTAAAGCATTTTAATAACGGTAGGGTCTGTTACATCAATACCATTTTTTGCACGCCCTTCACGCTGGGCGATCCACACGTTATTTCCACCTTCTACAGCAGTATGGATGTATTGTGATAATGTATTAGACGCCAATAGCTTCTCTCTTCCTTGTACCGATCGTTTCACTAAAAAGCTTCTGTTTAATCGCATTAAGTCCGATATAAAAGGCTTTTTTAATAAATTATCACCAATGGCAATTTCAATTGTACCGTGTTTTTCTCGGTGTAATAAATAACTAATTAACGCAGGGTCGAGGGCAATATCTCTGTGATTGCTAATGAACAAGTAAGATTTATCTTTTGATAAATCATTTAATCCAGAAACGCTTACTCCAGTAGAAGATTTCTTAACAACCTTTGCAACATAACCTGAAATAATATCCTGAAATTTTGCTACAGTATCTATTCCAGTTAGTTTTTTTGTTAAGGCTTTACGAATAACTTTTTTCGAGATTCTGGGCGCTAATTTATTGAAACGTGGAAATTGAAAACCTGAAATAGCTGTGAAAAACTCATCGTTTTCAAGTAGAGCTTTAATTACATCAGCTACTTCATTATCATTATAAGGCCGTATATCGTTAAATATATCCATTTACAATTATTTCTTTAATCGAATAATTCTAAACCCGTGTAAAATTAAGATAATCATGTAAGATGGATCAAACTCAAACCATTTTTGAGCAAAGTTTGCTCTTGTTCCCATTTTGTGGTGATTGTTATGTAAACCTTCGCCCATCATTATAATTTCAATTGGAAATATGTTGGTAGAAGTATCTTCAACTTTGTGATTTCGATAACCTATTTTGTGTGCAAACCAGTTAATTATAGCTCCGTGAATTGGACTCATCATTAAATTGATAGGTAAGAATAACCACATCCACCATTCTGTTGCAAAAACGTAGTAAAAAGAAGCATAACCAAACGCCCATAATATTCTTGAAACCCAACCGTGTGCGAAATCGTCAAAACTTTTCCATGAAGGTAATTCTCCTAAAAAACGTTCTTCCATTTTAAATTCACCTTCATGAATTGCAGTATAAATATCTTTAGTTTTTATCATCATTTTCCAAAGAGATTTATCATGTTTTGGAGAGTGAACATCTTTTTCTGTATCGGCATAAACATGATGCATTCTATGCATTTTACCGTAAGTGTAAGGGGAAAGATAAGATGCACCTTGGAAAATCCATGAACATAAATAAAAGAATTTTTCCCAAAATTTAGACATTGTAAACATTTTATGCGCCGAGTAACGGTGATGAAAAAAAGTTTGCATAAATAATGCTAAAAAATGTTGAGCTAATACGAAGGATACAATGTATAACATCTCGTTTTTATGTTTTGATTAGGACTACAAAGATACCGATTTAATCCCTTACTGATTTACCTAACTGAACTAAATTATCACTTTTAATTTCTGTTCGTTGAGTTTTGATTTATGTATCATTGCTACAACAGTTAATTTTTCCAATAAGGGTATCTGTTTTAAGAACAGAACTTTACGGTTTATCCAATCACAGTGTTATCTTGGATGAAGACCTATATAATAGCTTTGGAGGTTTATGTTAAAATCAACTGATATTGAGTAGACTAAACGTTCTTACTTTCGTTTAAATGTTTTGCAATAGCAAATCCCATGCTAAAACAGCCTTGCAAAAGGTATCCGCCTGTGGGAGCATACCAGTTTAGCATTTCTCCTATTATGTAGGTGTTGGGGATTTTACTGGCCTGTAAGTTTTCATTTACTTCGTTCAGGTTTATTCCTCCTAAAGTCGAAATAGCCTTGTCTAATTCCTCCGCTGAATGAAGAATAACAGGAACAGCTTTGATGGTTTTGGCCAATAAATCGGGATTAAAAAAAAGGTCTTTATCGGTGAAGTGTTTTAAAATACTAATAGCAGTGCGGTCAAGGCTTAAATCCTTTTTTAAAATTTCGGTCGCTTTGGATGGTTTGGCTTTTTTGTACGTTGTGTGGATTTGCTCTGTTGTCATGGTTGGTTTTAAATCCAACTGAATAGTAACCGATTTTTGAGTGATGAATTGGTTTTGAATTTTTTCACTTAATGCATAAATAGCATTCCCTTCTAATCCAAGTTTCGAAATTACTAATTCTCCTTTTGCAGAGTAATTATTAAACGATACGGCAATGTTTTTTAAGGGCTTTCCCTCGTGTGCTGTAATAAATTCCTTGTTCCAATTTACTTTAAAAGCACAATTGGCTGCTCTAAATGGTTGAACGGTTATGCCTTGTTTTTTAAAAAGTTCATTCCATTTACCATCAGATCCTGTTACCTTCCAACTGGATCCCCCTAAGGCAAAGACAACAACATCGGATTCGATAGGTTTTAGCCCTTCAAAACATAACTGACCGTTTGTGTTCCAACCCGTCCATTTTGTTTTGAGTACAAATTTTATATGCTTGCTTTTAATGTGCTCTATAATTTTATTGAGTACTTCAATTGGTTTTAATTCCGGTTGAGGGAATACTCGGTTACTCGATCCAATAAATGTTCCTACACCTAGATTACTTAACCACTTAATTAAATCATCGTTGGTAAACACGCGCAGAAAAGGCGTCATAAATTCATCGGGAGAATACTTACTAATCAACTCATTCAAGGGTGATTTAAAGGTTAAATTTAAACCGCCTTCGCCTGCAACTAAAAACTTCCGCCCAACCGCTTTTTTTTGATCATATAAGGTGACTTTATATTGCCGAGTATCAATCTGCGCTGCAAGCATTAGAGCTGCAGGACCTCCTCCTATGATTGTTAAGTTTTTCATGTAATTAACCCAAATGACAAAACATTGCGTGTTGGTAAGTTAATACAGGAGTTTTAAGGTTGCAAGTAAAAGCAATGGCAATCATACTTAGTACTTGTAATGCTTGGGTGTAGTAGTTTGTCATCTAATCACAATTCTAAAACTGATACGGTATTCTATTATTTACTAATAATTCATTAAATCGGAGTATTTAAACGTGTAGTTTAATAAATTCTTTAATTTTTCACTGGTTATTATTTTGTA
>Ga0257114_1001531_pt1 | contig 16401 bp, 10 predicted proteins | sample SI112_10mmetaG_FD_190149 | JGI IMG/M metagenome (GOLD analysis project Ga0257114, IMG submission 190149) | Marine microbial communities from Saanich Inlet, British Columbia, Canada - SI112_10m | ecosystem: Environmental > Aquatic > Marine > Inlet | place: Canada: British Columbia | collected...
ACGCCGCCACCCTTTGCCGCAGTGCCCGCGCATCGTCTCCATCCGCGCCTTCCGTCGCCCCGCTTCCCTCGTTCATCGCTTCCACGATCGCCGCTGTCTTCGCTTGTTCTTTTTCGACCGCTCGCGCGACGGCCTCGCGCAGCTTCGCGTCGGCGTCGGCGCGAAACTCGGCGAGTTTTCGTTCAAAATCTATGGAAGCATCGGCGACCGTTTCCGCTTCTGTGGACGACCGCGCGGACGAGGATGCGGTTTGCGAGGTCTCGCGCGCTTTTTCTCGCTCGCTCACGACTTTCGCGCGAAGTGCGGCGATGCGATCCGCCGCCGACGCCATGGCGCCGAGTTATGGCGCCGCGCGCGCCACGCGGCGCGGACGACTTTGGGGATTTCGTGATCCAGGGATGCGAATCGCCTAACACTAATGGGTCTTACATGAAATTTTGTCCGCTACGACGGACGCGGCGCGGACGCCAACACGTCCTCGCTCGAAAGACGCACGACGCGCTCGTCCAAAACAAACTCGAACGTGCCGCCGTCGATGAGCACTTTGATCGGTTTCTCGCGCTTGCGCGCGACGAGCCAGAGACATCGCGACGAGATGAAAGCAACGACACCTTCGCGACCGACGAGATCGGGCGCGCGCGCGTGACGCACGACTTTGAGCACGCAACCGTGTAAGTCGAGCCCGCGCGTCAGTCGCGCCTCAGCCTCGCCGCGCTTCGCGTCCTTCACCAGCGCCCGCGCGTACTTTTCCCACAGCCCGCGCAATTTCGAAAACGCGCTCCACGTGCACTGTTCCGGCCTCAATCCGTACAATCCTTCCCTCTTTAATCGCGTTTTGCTCATCATCGCTCTGCGCGCCTCGGCGAAGCGCTTCTCCCGCTCCCGCGCTCGCGCCTCCCCCGCGTCCACCACCCTCTCCCAATCATTCACGAGCACCAGCGCTTTATCCGCGCTCAGCTTCGCTCGCAAATCGTCCTCCGCGTCCGCGCTCGTCCCTCGTCGACGCGTCGCCAGCATTCGCCGCGCGTACGCCTCCGCGTACGCCCTCCGCGCCGCCGCCTCCTCGCGCGCCGTCGCCCGCGCGCCCGCGAACGTCTCCTCGTCCTCCCCGATCGACGGCGCGTAATACGACGTCGTCGGATCCGCGTCCGCGTCCCGCGCCGTCGTCGTCGCCGCGCTCGACGCCGTCTCGCGCGAAGCGCGCCCGCGCATTCGCGCCTCCAAATCCGCGATTCGCGACGCCTTCATCGCGCGCCTCGTCCTCGCCGTCGCCCCGTCGCTCGCCCGACCGCGCGTCGCGTCGCGTTCGTCGTCGTCGCCGCTCGAGCGTCGTCGAAGGCGCCGCGCGCCGCGCTCTGCGGCGTCGATTCGATTCCATTCCAATCCGCTCGCCGCATTCGTCGTCGCGATGCGTCGCGCGCGTCGCGCGCGGCGCCTCGCGCTCGGCGCCGCGCTGACCGCGCTCGCGCGCGTCGCGCTCGCGCGCGCCGACCGCGCGTCGATCGCCGTCGTGGGGAGCGTGAACGCCGACGTCATCGCGCGCGTCGGAACATCGGTCCCGCGCCGCGGAGAAACGCGCGCGGCGACGGCGGCGCGCGTCGAGCGCGCGTGCGGAGGGAAGGGAGCGAATCAAGCGGTCGCGGCGTCGCGATTGACGTGCGAGCGCGGCGGGAAGGCGGCGTTCGTGGGACGATTCGGGGAGGACGAGGCGGGGACGACGCTGCGACGCGCGCTGCGGCGAGAGACGGATGTGTCCGGGAGCGTCACGATGGCGCGAGGGAGCGGAATCGAGACGGGAATGGGGTTCGTGATGCTGACGGACGATGGATCGCCGAGCGCGGTGGTCGTGGGGGGGGCGAACGCGCTCGGATGGAACGCGGACGACGAGGCGCTGGCGAGCGAGTTTCGCGAGGCGCTGCGAGGCGCGAAGACGGTGATGCTGCAGCGGGAGGTGCCGGAACGCGTGAACGTGATAGCGGCGACGGTTGCGAGGGAAATCGGTGTGCGAACGATCGTGCTGGACGCGGGAGGCTCGTTTCACGCGGCGGATGAGGCGTTGTTGGCGCTCGTGGATTACGTCGCGCCGAACGAGAGCGAACTCGCGGGAATGGCGGGAATGCGCGTGGAGGAGGTTTCTTCTGGGGACGAAGCGGTCGTTAAGGCGGCGAGAATCGTCGCAGGAACGTCGCGCGTCGCCGTTCTGTGCACGCTGGGGAGTCGAGGATCGTTGCTCGTGAGAGGCGAAGACGTCACGAGAGTCGAAGCGATGGAACTTCCGGCCGGCGCCAAAGAAGTGGACGCCACCGCGGCTGGTGATGCGTTTCGCGCCGCGTTCGCGGTGGCGATGGCTGAAAATAAAAGCGAGCGCGACGCCATGAAGTTCGCCAGCGCCGCGGGGGCTTTGGCGGTGACGAAGTTGGGTGCGATGCCGAGCCTTCCATTTCGGAGCGACGTGGATGAATTTCTTGGCGTTTCAGATCCGTGCCGAACGTCCCCTATCTCGTCGTCTTCGTCGTCCAGTGAGGCGGCGATCGAGGCACTTCGATTTGCCAGTAGATTGAATAGCATGAAATCTCGCGCAGACTTATTCACGGATGCCGAACCGGACGTTCCGGAAGTCTTCAACCTCATAAAGCGCATGGGACGCGTTCAGGGCGTGCATTCGGTGTTTCTCAACTACCCCGAACATTTCATCGGACCAGACGGCAACGAGCTCGCGGCAGTGGAATTGCGAGACAAGATTCTTGCCGCGAAGTTGCGCCCTGGCGCCGTATGCGTGCGATTTCCCGAGGAGCCGTTTCGATTGGGCGCGTTCTCGAATCCCGATGGCGTGATTCGCGAACACGCGGCGACTTTGGCACGCAAGGCGTGCGCGACTGCGACCGCACTCGACGCAGACGAAGTCGTCATATGGCCTCGCTACGATGGATACGATTACAATCTCCAAGCGGATTACGCCACGGCGTGGGAGGACATGATTGTCGGTTACAAAGCAGTGGCCTCGAGCGAAGAGTGTCGCTCGCTCAAGTTGAGCGTCGAATTCAAGCCGACGGACGAAAAGAGCCGTTTCAGCTTCATCCCCACCACAGGTGCCGCACTCCTACTCGTCGACGCCGTGGGCGAGCCCAACTTCGGCCTGACACTGGACGTCGGCCACGCGCTCGCCGCGGGCGAGAATCCAGCCCAGTCCATCGCGATGGCGGCTTCGAGAAACGCTCTGTTCGGCGTCCAACTCGGCGACGGTCACACCCGTCTCGGCGCCGAAGACGGTTTGATGTTCGCCTCCGTCCATCCTCACGCCGCCATGGAATTAGTCCGCGCGCTACGTCGCATATCCTACGCCGGCGTGCTCTACTTTGACACCTTCCCTCTCAACGAAGATCCGGTGGCGGAAGCCGAGCGAAACGCCCGCGTCTTCCGCGACTTCTACGCCCGCATCGTCGACGTCGAGGTCGAAATCGAAGATGCCATCGCCAGTCGAGACGCCATTCGAGCTCTCGACGCCGCATCACGGATGTGATCGATGTAATAACGACGCGCGCCGCGACGCGCTCGCCGTCCCGTCCCTCGCGCAGTTCCACAGGCGCGGCGCGCCCGGCGTCGTCAGTCGCAGACGCGCGTCCGTCGTCGCGCCCCTCGCGCGCGACGAAGCGACGCGCTCGCGCGCGTCGCTCGCGCGCGTCTGTCGCGCGCGATGTCGCTCGACGACGACGCCGCGCTCGTTCGGACGCCGCGCCGCAGTTTCGACACGACGACGGAATCGACGCCGACGGACGCGGGAAAGGGCGCGGACGACCGCGCGACGAGTCCGATGAGCGCGCTATCCGCGCGATCGTCAGCGCAGAGCTCTCGCGAGGGTCTCGGGCAGGCGGGACAGGAGGCGTCGGAGGGCGCAAAGCTCGCCTGGACGGCGACGCTGATCGGCGACGCGCGCGCGAGTCGGAGGTTGACGCCGAGTGAGCTGAGAGCGAATGGAAAAGAGGATGGAACGTGGATAGGGAGTTCGCTCGATGCGGACGACGACCGGGACGACGATACGACGAGGTCGGGACGGTTGTCGGAGACGAGCGCGTCGAGCTCGCAGAGCGGGACGTTTAGGAGCGCGTTGGGGGCGGTCCCGGAGGAATGGGACGCAGATCCCGACCCGCTGGGAATGGCGAAACCGGAGGACGTGTTGAATGCGTCGATGTTCGGGTGGAGATTTCGCCTGGAGGATTTTCAGCTCGTCAACGTCATCGGTCGCGGGCGATATTCCGTGGTATACAAGGCGTTTTATCGCAGGATGAACTTTGAAGTGGCGCTGAAGTGCTACATCAAGGCAAAGTTGAAACCGCACGTGTACGAACAGATTGCGCACGAAATTGCGGTGCATCATAGCATGGAACACTCGGCCATCGTGGGATTTTTTGGTTCGTTCATCGACACTTCGACTGGGAACTATTATTTAATACACGAGCTTCACAACCGGGGCGACGTTTTCAACGCTTTGGCGCGAGTTGGAGGAAAGTTTAGTGAAAGCCGAGCAGTGACGGGAGTTATGAAATGGGTCATCAAAGCCGTCGCGCACATGCACGCGATGAACGTCATACACCGAGATATCAAGCCTGAAAATGTCGTACTCACCGATGACGGCAGAGCGAAGCTGACGGATTTCGGCTTTGCGTTACATTTGGAGTGGTTCAAACCGCTCGGGCGTTTGGGAACGACGGATTACATGGCGCCGGAGGTTGTACGCTGCGATAAAGAGTTTCGAGAACGATACCTCCGATTGAATCGCGCTGGGTACGGCAAGGCTGTGGATTTATGGGCCATCGGCGCTTTGGCGTTTGAGCTCGTCGTCGGGTTTCCGCCGTTTCAGTCGACGAGTCGACAGCAAGCGTACGATATGATTCTCCAAGGTTCGTTCAAGATCCCTGCATTCGTCAGCGAACACGGCGCCGATTTCATCCGTAAATGCCTCGTTCTCGACCCGAGCGCGAGATTGAAGCCGGAAGAAATGTTAGAGCATCCTTGGATTGTCTCGCTCGGTTCGTCTGGGGAACCGCGCGCGAACGCGCCGAGAAGCGTTCTCGATTTCGACGCTAACTTCATGAAAAGAGCGCTGTCAGCCGCGCCGGCGACAAAACGCGCGCCAAACAGCCTGTCATCCAAATTTGCTGCGGCAAATATTTCGCGAGAAGCGCTCGATTCGATCAAGGACGAATTAGATTGGCAGTATGCGGCGAACAACGTTGAGCTCATCAGCAGTGGACGAGCCGAGACGACGGTGAACCGATCTGCCACCGCCTTTGCGGTTTCAACGGACGTGAACGCGCCTGATTCTACCGCAGTCGTTTTAAGCACGCGCTCTTTCAGTCTCAGTCATAGAATTCGAAGGATGGGATCGAATTTTGTGCGTCGCTTCCGAACGCGAGATTAGTTCGCGAACCGCCTCGCTCTTGTACACTTCTTGTATATTCATTCTTTCTTGTTTTCTTGTAATTCGAGGTACAACTGGTGCGAAAGTAACATTAAAAGAACATCAAAGAATCGTCTCGAAGCTACTCATGGTCTTGAGATGCGCGCGAGCGCTCACGAATTCTTGCCGGACTCAACAGCCGCGACACCGCGCGACTTCGCCCCAAACTCCGGTGGGAACGTATTTACACCACTCGGCGCACTGCCCTAGGGTAGATAACACGATCAGCGCGATGTAAGCGAAGCGTTGATTGTGTTGATTGACGATAAAAGCCATGATTTGGTTTGAAGCGTGAAGCGAGCGTGCGTGCGTCAAAATGAGGTCACATGGTTCGTACACCGTTGCATCGTCTTCCGATGCTCTCCTACAAACATTGCCTATGCGCTACGCGAGTTCTTGGCAACGTGCGAGCACGCGCGCAAACTTCTCGCCCTCTTCTATGTCTACAATTAATTCACCACAATCTTCTCCTCGCCAAGGCGTGGCGCTCGGCGGAAGCACGATACCAGTGGCCCACAGAAACAAGCCGTCCTCGTGAGCGCGCGACGCGTAATCGTACTTGACGTCGCCGAGGATGGGAGCGCAGAGCGCTTTGGCGTGGCGCCGAAGCTGATGCGTGCGCCCAGTTTTCGGGAAAAAATCAATCAACGTCAAGATACCGCCGTATTCCTCGCTTTCGTACTCGCGCACGACGCTATATTCGGTGAGCGCCTCCAGACCGCCGAGCGGGACGTCGACCACCCCCTTCTTCGATTCGACGCGTCCTCGCAGCACCGCCCGATACCTTTTCCGCACTTCTCGCTTCTCGAACGCCGCCGACAGCGCCGTCATCGCCATCCGCGTCTTCGCGCACACCAGCAATCCTCCCGTGAGTTCGTCCAACCGATGCACCGGCCGAGGCCTCGACAACGCGCCTTCGACGCCCTCCGGCGTCGGCGTCAGCGCCGTCGCGCACAGCCGCTCCGCGCTCCACTTCATCGGATCGCTTCCCTTCCCCACGCTCACGCAGTCATCCGGCTTCACCATGATCGCAAAGTGTGGGTCGTCCCGCGCCAGCGCGACGGCTCTCTCGCCCGCTCTGTGCGCCGCCGCAACCGGCGAGGACGGTCGAATCCGCGCCAGCACCTCGACCACGTCCCCGTCCGCGACCGCGTCCCCGACCGAGCGCACCGTTCCGTTCACGAGCACATTCTTCCGTCGTATCTCTCGCTTCGCGCTCGTCGCGCTCGCGTACTCGCTCGGCAGGTGCGCGCGCAGCGCGTCGCTCAGCGCGACCGTCGCCCCGCGCTCGCCCGCGCCGGCGTCCACGCGCGCGACGAACGTCCGCGCGACGTCGTACGCGCTTCGCGAGGGCGCGCGCGCGCGCGCGTTCGTCGCGTTCGTCGCGCGCGTCGCGTTCGTCGCGTTCGTCGCGCCGCGAAGCATCGGCGCGACGCGCGCGAGAGTGCGGCGTCGTCACGACTCGGCGCGCGCGCGGCGCGGCGCGCGGCGAGCGAATCGACGTCGGCGAGCGAATCGACGTCGCGCGCGGGACGCGAGGCATGCCGTTCGCGTGGCTGAAGAGCGCGGCGACGGCGGCGACGACGGCGACGACGGGGACGATCGGGAATTCTGCATCGGCGCGAGCGATGGCGAAGCGCGCGGCGATGGAAGCGACGAAAGGCGCGGCGACGATGACGGTGGACGCGAAGACGAGCGTGACGTCGAACGCGACGGTGCGCGCGCTAAAATTCGTCGTGAAAGCGGTGCGGTGGTTGATTCGGGCGACGACGACGCAAATCGCGGTGGCGACGGCGACGACGGCGATCGGATTCGTCCTTGGGGCGATGCTCACGGTGTGGAGTAAGCGCACGAGGGATAAAGACTACGTGAGACGAGCGCTGATAAGTCGTCGCAGGCGAAAGGATGCGGATGCATCGCCCTCGTTGACGTGGTTGGAGAGCGTGCGAGCGAAGAAGGAGTTGGAGACGAACGAACAGGATCAGATACACTTTAAGGATGAATTTAAGACGTTATTCAACACGTATTCGCCGAAATGGACGGAAGACGCGTCGTTCAATCGCGTGCATTGGCTCAATCGAGTGATCGACGCGGCTTGGCCGAACATTGACACCGGGGTGAGCAAGACGGTGAAGGAGAGTGTCGAGCCGATTTTACGCGACATGCTTCCCGAGAGCGTGACTTGGATTGGTTTTGAGAAATTTACACTCGGTCCGCGCGCACCGACGCTTTCTGGGATTCGCTCGCACTCGTCTCACATGGAGAATTCCATCTTGGACATTGAGCTCACGTGGGCTTCGTCGTGCGAAATCATCGTCACGTTGTACGCGTTTGGGATACGATTTCCGGTGTCTTTACGCCAGCTTCAGCTGAAGTGCTTGGTGCAAGTGACTTTTGATCCGTTGGTAGATATCATTCCATGTCTCGGTGCGATCGAAGCTTGCTTGATGGGTATGCCTGAGATTTTGGACTTTGGATTGTTCCTTCCGGGCGGAATCGATCTCATGGCGCTCCCCTTCATGCACGGTTTCGTCAAGCGCACCGTGAAATCGTCCATCGAGAAGATGCTCTTATATCCTTATAAACTGCACATACCCATAATGGAGGCCAGCGGTATCGAGGAGTCTTCGACGGGGATGATGCGAATTAGATTCCTGAAGGGAAATGCGTTCTACAAGCGACGCAACTATAGCCGCCTCTCGCGCAAGAAAGGCAAGGCTTCTTCTTCTTCGCTGATGCGAAACATGCTCAAATCGGACAATTACTTTATCAAGTATTGGACTCGCGAGCAGCGCCAGCTGAGTACACCACCGCGTTTAGGAGACGCACCGAGCTGGGATGGCGTCGAAGACTCGTTTGTGTTGTGCGATCGAGAAACTCCCTTGACGTTCCGCCTCCTTAAACAGGGCGCCGAGCGTATCTCCAACTATGGCGAGGCATCGATCACGTGCGGAGAAATCGCCGATCGCGGACCAGGTCCGATTGTTCTCGAACTCCCTTTCATCGATCCAACGTACTACAAGAAAGAGTGCCCACTCGAGTATTTCGCCGCCGCCGACGGCTACACGCACGAACAAATCATGACTCGCATCAACGAAATCACCGAGTGGCACAAAAAAAGCGAAGAAGAAGCGGATGAGGCGCGCATGAAATACTTTTACCGATGCGTCGAGGAACAGAACAAGACGAAAACACCTGGTGGGAAAAAGTTCATGCACCCGACGATGACAGTCGAGCTCGAGTACATCGACACCGGCGCTCCGGATGAATTCGATGAGGATTACGAGCAAGGTTTGCTCACCGTCGAACTTCTCGAAGGTCGCAATTTGCTTCGTGTCAAGGACTTGCCGCCGAATCCCATGGCTCACGTGTCTTGTGCAAAGCAAACGTACACGAGTGCGCGCAAATTGAAGACTTCGCAGCCCAAGTTCAACGAACGTTTCGTCTTTTACAACGTCCTTCCAGACGTCGACCCGCTCAGAATCGAAATCAGAGGTTTTGAAGTCTCGCTCGGCTTTGTGGAGATCGACGTCTCACTCGTCCGCGAAAACGTCATAATGAAGGACTTTTTCAAGCTTCAAGGCGTAGCCAAGGGTGAGATCGAACTTTTGCTCCAGTACGCTCCGATGTCCACGAAAAAAGCGGTCCACCGCATCCCGGACTTGTAAATCACCATAATCGCGTCATTCCGCGCCTCCTCGACGACGGTCGCGCTCGTCGCGCCCCGCTAGCCGCGCGTCATGCCTCCGACGATGCGTTTCGAGCACTCGAGCCCGACCGCGCGGCTATTTCACTCTCCCGCGACGGTGAAACCGAGCACGTGGTCGACGGGGGAAAGAACGCTTGACGATTCATCTTCAACCGCCGTCGACGAACTCGACGCCGCGTCCTACGCCCGCGTGCTCGAACGAAGAATCGCGGAGCTGGAAGAAATCGTGGAAAAAACGCGAAATACCACCGGTGATGGGAAGTACGCGGCGATGGAGGCGAAGTGCGCGGCGTTGCGGGCGGAGAACGCGAGGCTCAAGGCGACGACGTCGACCGCGGCGCCGCTCCGAGACGTGACGAACGGCTCGCGAGCGCGGGAATCGACGCCGATGCGAGCGTTGAAGAGTCGATTGAGTGAATCCACGGCGGCGATGGCGGTCGAGAACGAACTGCGGGTGGAGTTGGCGAAGGCGAAATCGACGGCGGCGGCGGAGAGCGCCCGCGCGGAGAAGCGGTTTAATAAAGCTTTGGAGACGGCGTCTGAAAACGAAGAGTGGCTGGCGAGCGCGCTTCGAGCAAAATGTGATGAAGTTGAAAAGAGTGAGGCGAAGAGGCGAGGCATGGACGCGAGAATGGGCGAATTACAAGACGCCTTGCGCGTCAGCGAATCGCGTCTTCGCGAGGCGTTGAACAACCTCGATGAATATCGCGCAGAGGTCAAATCGTCCATCAAACGCGAGAAAAAGCACGCAAAAATCATGCACGACAAGTATAAGGCGTGTAAGCGTGAAAGAGCGCAGCTTGAAGCGGAAGTTGACGCGCTGCGTGAACTCGCGTCGACGCCTCCGCCGGATGCGACGCCCGGGTCGGTTTCCTACACCCGCGCCGCGGAATCCGCCGTCAAAATCGCATCATTCGCGATGGAGTACCCTTCCCCATTCGCCGCCTTCGCCGTGGCTTTATTCCACGCCTTATCTTGGCTCTTTCTTCGCCGCGGACCTACCACAAGTCGTTCCAGTGTCCTCGCGCCCCCCGAGCGCTTCGACGTCTCCGGCTTCCTCACCGTTTTCCCTTAGTCTCTCTCTTCCTATCTCCCTCGTGTCGTCGCATTCATTATTAATTTATAATCCTTTCGAACGCGCGTCGTCGTCCCTCGCGCGTCGTCGTCCCTCGCGACGTCCCGCTCGCGCGGCCTCGCCTCGCGTCCCGAGGGCTGACGTCAGCCGACGTCACGCATCCATCGCGCGCTTCACAATCCGTCGCGCGCCGCGAACGCGCCCGACGCCGATCGAATGCACGCCGCGATGACGCACGCGATGACGCGCGCGATGCCGCCCGCGCGCGCGGCGCCCGCGCGTCGCGCGACGACGACGACGACGGCGCGTCGCGTCTTATCCGCTCGGTCCGCCGTCCGCGCGCGCGCGAGCGCGGCGATCGCGAGCCCGGACGCGCGCGCGAAGGAGGCGCAGGCGTGGATCGACGCGTGGAAGAGCGGCGCGAGCGCGGGCGCGGCGGGCGCGGCGGGCGCGGCGGCGGCGGCGACGACGACGACGTTTGAGCTGCGCCGCGGGTCTCGAAAGGTGTCCGACGAAAAGGAAGCCGCGCTGCTGAGCACGACGTCGTTCGGCACGATCGGTCTGAGCGTTGGATTGCCTCTGCTGCTGTACGGGTTCTGCGCGTACTTTTCGTTCCTGCCGGGGGCGGATATCTCGGCGTTGATGTTGATTTACGGCTTTCCGATTTCGCTCATCGGCTTCGCGCTGAAGTACGCCGAGTTGGAACCGTTGAAGCTCGTGACGTACGAGGACGCTTTGAAAGTGCGGGAGGAACAAACGACGCCGATCTTGACTCAAGTGCGAGGGGACGTGACGCGATACAGATACGGAGATGAGCAACATTTGGAGGAGGCGCTGAAGATTATTTTCCGCTTCAACCGACCGGGCGGGTTGCGAAGAAACCAAGCCCCCGAGCTCGTGGGGTTGTCCGAACAGATCATCAACGATCGTTACGCGTTGTGCCTCGAGTTCGATTCGCCCAAGATGGAGTTCACCGAGTGGACCGATCGCGTGAGCAAGATTACGACGTTTTTCGGTCCGGGCGTCATCGCCGCGGCGACGCGCATCGACGGCGACGAGCACAAGGTTGAGATCGCGTTGATCACCACTGGCGAGGGCGGCGGGGAGATGCAAGACATGGAAGTCTTACCTCCGCTCGCCCCTGGACAACCCGCTCGATACGTCAAGCGCGGTACCGCGTAATAAAATCCTTTGTAGTACACGACACCGATTCGCCTCGACTCGCCGCAGACGCCGCCTCGCGCGCGCGATGACCGCGCCCGATCTCTCCCGCTTCGACGAAGGCTCGAGCGATGAGGACGATTTCATCGCTCGCGTGCGCGCGCGCGAGCTCGCCGAGGGCGCCGACGACGCGAGCGCCGACGCCGACGCGTCGCCGCCGACGACGAGCGGCGGCGGCGGCGACGATAAAACCGACGCCGACGCGCGCGTGAGCGCGAATCGCGCGTCCAAGCTCGAACGCGCGCGAGAAAAGAAGCGCAAGGCCAAGCAAGCGCGCGCAAAACGGCGTAAACTGGAAGAGGGACGACCGCGAGGAACGGACGAGACGGAAGGCGGCGGCGACGCGGCGAACGCCGACGACGAAGACAAGGTGTTCCACGGCACGTTTAACGTCGAGGGCGTGGTGATGAACGACGAATTAGTGCTCGTGGATAAAAAGTCTAAAGCCGTGTACTCGAGCACGGAGCGTACGGCGAATGGGGAACACGTCAGGATCGGGACGTGGGACGACGCGACGCAGAGCTATACGTATTGGAAACCGGCGGAGAAGAAAAAGGATGAGAGAAAAGAGAAAGGGGCGGTTTTGAACGAGCGTGGGGAGACGATACCGGCGATCTTTAAGGGGAACGCGAAGTTAGCGGAAGAATTTAAGGCGCCGGCGGAGGTTGAGCATCCGTTCGAGACGGACGCGGACGACCACTGCGAGACGTCGCCTGAGGCGCACGAAAACGTAGCGAATTTCTTAAAGGCGGCGTGCGGGCGCTTGAATAAAACGCCCGCCGACCTGGTGATTTATGACCCTTACTACTGCGCCGGAGGTACGCGAAGGAACTTGGCTTTGATTGGATTCACGAACGTCATCAATCGCAACGAAGATTTTTACAAAGTCATCGAAGAGGGGCGCGTGCCCGAGCACGACGTCTTCCTGACAAATCCACCGTACTCTGCTGACCACATAGAGAAGTGCGTGACGTTTGCGGCAGAAAATCTTGCTGCACACGGCCGTCCGTACATGCTGCTCTTGCCCTCGTACGTCATTCACAAGGATTACTACCTGCCCGCGTTGCTCACGGGCGGCTCGCGAGGGAAGGAAAAGGCGAAATCGCTCGAGCTTCAGCGCAAAGACGAGGAAAACAACGAAGATGACGTCGAGGAGAATGGCGATGGTATCAAGCGTCACGGTGGTGGTGCCGCTCGAGCGCAAATCTTGCCATTCTACATCGCGCCGAAGAAGCGTTATTATTATTGGACACCCAAGGCGATGGTGAAGGCGCGCGCCGCCAAAGGTCAAAGCGAAGAAAGCGCCAAGGCGCGTCGCAAGCGAACGCACATAGGCGCCCTGGGTGAACGTACCTCACCGTTTCTGTCGTTCTGGTACTGCTGTTTCGGGTCGATGCAGCGCGATGTGTTGGCGTGGCACAAAAAGTTGCCTCGTAGCGAAGTTTGGGGGTACGTGGTGGCGCGACACCCGAACGATTTGCCGCTCGCCGTGCTAGACGAATGGGATCCGCGCAGGATCGCCGCCATGGAAAAAGCCAAGGCCGATGGAGTGGAAATCCCGCAGCTTAGTTCGTACGCCGGTTTTACCGGCGCCGCGCAATCTCCAGCCAAGAAGAAATTCTACAAATGAAATCGTTTTACAAGCCTGCGTTTTACAATGCACAAATGCCTAGATAGAATACAACACGAACACATTATCACTCGTTCTCCATGCCACACGCGTACACGAGCATCGCTGCGCGCGTAGAGCGTGGAAAACCACCGGAGGTGAGTCTATGAACCGTTAAGCTTTGAACCTTCGAGTCGCGAAAACGAGCGCCTCTACACGCGAAGAATGGTTAGAAACAAACGCCGTTCGACGACGAACGCGCGCGCGCGCGACGACAACACACGCACCTTGCACCGACATCGGAAGCTCTGAAATATCGACCGAGATATCTTCCGCGAAGATCGGCAAATCGCACAGCGTGAAGAGCAAATTTGGTTCCTCTGAGATCGCGTAAATCGTATCCTCGTCGCTCTCCGAAGCCCAAATCCGCGTGATGCACGCTTGCGTGCGCCGTATGCGATCTTCCAAATCGTCACACATCAACAGTTTCGGACAATCCATCACCATGGCGCTAATCTTTCCCACCTTAAACGCCCCTCGCAGCGTCAACAAGTTCGCCGTCGCCCTCGCGATGTCGCACGTCGCCACCTCCGTGCACCGCCCCACGAGCGCGCCCACGTTCATTCCCGGCACCCCTCCCAGCGCGCGCTCCAACCGATCGAACTGCACCATCAACTTTTCGACGTCTTGAAAGTACGCGTCCCCGATGTACAGCTCCCTCGCCGCGCGCTCCGCGTCGAGCGTTCGCGCGCCCTTCCCCTTCAAAAACTCCTCCACCCGCACGCACTCGAACGCCGCGCCGCGTCCGTCGCCCGCGTCGAACGTTCGCGCGAGCTCTGCGCGCGCCTGTTCGTTCGCCATTCGCGCGGCCTCGGCGAGGATCTCTCTCGCTTCGTCGATCGCCGCGCGCAGTTCGTCCTCTCGCATGCGTCCATCGTCGTCGTCGTCGTCGTCGTCGTCGTCCGCGCGCGCGCGCGCGACGCGCGTCGCTCGACGACCGCCCTTTCGCGCGCGTCGCCTCGCGCGCGCGCGCGTCGGCGCCGCCGCGGCCGCGCGTCCGCGCGCGCGCGACATCGTCTGCGGCGTCGCACTTCGCGGCGTCGCACTTCGCGGCGCGCGCGCGGACGATCGACGCGCGCGACGCGCGCCATGGCGGGCGACGCGAGCGAGGGCGCGAGCGACGCGCCGGGCGCGCCGTCGGCGTACCCCACGAACGCGTCGGCGTACGAGCTGCTCGAGGAGATCGGGCACGGCGTGAGCGCGACGGTGCGCGCGAGGCGAACGACGCGACGCGACGCGACGCGACGACGACGCGCGAGACGACGCGCGCGCGATGACGCGAGACGGACGCGGGACTGACGGGCGAGCGATGGTGTCGGCGCGCGACGCAGGTGTGGCGAGCGCGATGCGCGACGAACGACGAAGTCGTCGCGGTGAAGGTTTTGGATCTCGAGGAACACGAGCCGGAACACCTGGACGAGATCCGACGCGAGGCGCAGACGATGAGCATGCTGAGTCATCCGAATTTGGTGAAATATTATTGCTCGTTCGTGAACGAGGCGTCGCTTTGGGTGGTGATGCCGTATCTCGCGGGGGGATCGGCGCTGAATTTGATGAAGTGGTCGCATCCGGGAGGTTTCGAGGAACCCGTCATCGCGTGCATCGTCAAGGCGGCGCTCAAGGCGCTGGATTACTTTCATCGTAATGGGAATATTCATCGAGACATCAAGGCTGGGAACATTTTGGTGGATGAGAACGGGGCGGTGAAGCTGGCCGATTTCGGCGTGAGCGCTTCGTGTTGGGGTTCGGGAGGCCGACCGCGGTCGCACCAGACTTTTGTCGGCACGCCGTGCTGGATGGCGCCAGAGGTGATGGAGCAAGAGAACGGGTACGATTTTCACGCCGACATTTGGTCGCTCGGGATCACGGTGCTGGAGTTGTGCCACGGGCACGCGCCGTTTTCCAAGTATCCGCCGATGAAGGTGCTCTTGATGACGCTTCAAAACCCAGCGCCGACGCTCGAAGAGCAACCCGAAGACGGTCGGCATTTCTCTCGCGCCCTTCGCGAGTTCGTCAGTCTTTGCCTGCAAAAGGATCCGTCCAAGCGCCCGCCGGCGAGCAAGCTTTTGGAGCACAAATTTTTGAAGGAGGCGAAGAAAGCCGATTGGCTCGCGAAGACGTTGCTCGAAAACATCCCTTCTCTGGGCGATCGCACGCGCATGCTCGCCGAACGCGAGGCGAAACGGCGCGCGGAATCGAACGCCGTGGGTGAGGCGCAAGCGGAAGCCGCTTCGAACGAAGCTTACAAGCACGGGGTGTCTAATTGGAATTTTGACGTCGACGAATTGAAGGCGCAGGCGGCGGCGATGGACGATCCCGCGGTGGCTGAATCCGACGCCATCGCCGCGGCGAACGCGCTCGAAAACATGCACATGGGCGAAAAGAGGAGCGTCGAGAAGAAAGGCCGATTCGAAATCATCACCGAAGACGCGCCCGAGTCGTCGGCGACGTCGCAAACGGTGCAGCGACGAGGACGGTTTGACATCATCGAGGACAACCAGCGCGGCAGCCGAAGCACGTCTCCCACGCGCGCGAGCTCACCCGCGCCGGGCGTTTCGCGCACAAAGAAGGCGGTACAAAAAGGTCGATTCACCGTGCACTCCGAAGCCGGCGCGGACGACATGGGCGTGGATCTACGCTACTTTTCCGAAGTCGCGCAATCCGCCGCCTCCGTCTCCGCCGCCCTCCGCGATCTCTACGCCCAAGCCCAAGCCCAAGCGACCGCCATCGCCGAGCTTCGCGACGAGAACGCCCGTCTCCGCGCCCGCGTCGCCGAGCTCTCCGAACGCGCCTAGACGCGCGCTTCACATCGACTCTGTAACATCACCCGACGCCGTCTCGCGTCTCGAACCCGTCGTCCTCACTCCCCCGGAATCATCTCGTACGACCACCCGCGCGCGCCTCGCGCCGTCATCCACATCACCGTCGTCGCGTACCCTCCCGCCAGCGCGCACATCCCTCCCACCACCGTCAGCGCCGTCGTCGTCCCTCGCGCCGCGTGCGCGTCCGCCTCGATCGCGCCCAGCGCGAAGAGCGCGCGCGTCCCGAGCATCGCCGTCCCCAGCGCGAGCAGCGTCGGTCCCAGGCACTTCGTCTTCGTCGGCAGTCGCGCCCACGCCCGCGCCCGCGCCCGCGCGTCCATCTCGTCGTCGTCGTCGTCGTCGTCCTCGCGCGCGGGATCGCGGAACTGGTCGGCGTGCATCGCGCGCGCGCGTCGCTCGACGATCCTGTGCCGCATGCGTCGCGCGCGCGTCGACGACGACGCGCGA
>Ga0257114_1001540_pt1 | contig 16305 bp, 16 predicted proteins | sample SI112_10mmetaG_FD_190149 | JGI IMG/M metagenome (GOLD analysis project Ga0257114, IMG submission 190149) | Marine microbial communities from Saanich Inlet, British Columbia, Canada - SI112_10m | ecosystem: Environmental > Aquatic > Marine > Inlet | place: Canada: British Columbia | collected...
TTTTACCCCCGAGAAACGTTCCTGTGGTTAAGACAACGGTCTTGGATGAAATTTTTCTTCCATCTGCCATAATTACACCCTCTAATATATTATTCTCTACAATAATGTTAGAAACCATTCCTTCTATTACAGTGAGGCTAGGGTGAGAGTTAATTGCCTCTTGCATTTTTATCTTGTAAGTATCTCTGCATGTTTGAATTCTAGTTGCTTGAACAGCCGGTCCTTTGCTTGCATTAAGTTTTCGTCTCTGCAGCGCAGAATGGTCTGCAATTTTGCAAATTAATCCATCCAAGGCATCAACTTCTTTTGCCAAGTGTGATTTGCCAATTCCTCCAATGGCAGGGTTGCAACTCATCTGTCCAATGCTTTCATTTTTCATTGTGACTAGAGCTACATTTATGTTTGACCTTGCTGCAGCATGTGCAGCCTCGCAGCCTGCATGTCCTCCACCAATCACTAATACATCATATTTTTTCATAATTACTTCCCAATACAGAAGTCAGAGAATATCTTATCTAACAAATCCTCTGTAACATCTCCGCCCATTATAGCAACTAAGCTGCTATGGGCTATACGTAATTCTTCTGCTACTAGTTCTAATTGATTATTATGTTCCAGACCAGCGGATAGGTGTGATAACGATGATGATAGCAGCTCTTTGTGTCTCATTCGTGCTGTCCCAGTTGTTTCGTCATTTGGAACTGCTTTTTTAGATAATTTTTCTAGAAGAGTATTAATCCCATCCATGCTCTTCGTGGATACGTGAAAGTGGGTCACACCATCTTTGTTTAAAATCACTGGGTTAGACTCAGTCAAATCAATCTTATTGTTTATGATCCAGTAATCAGAAATATTATTTTCAAACAATATTGCTTTATCTGTTTTATCGTAACCAATAGAATCATCTACTACATACAAAATCATAGTAGCATTGTGAATAGATTTTTTAGTGACTTCTATTCCTTTGACTTCAACAACATCTGTAGTATTTCTCAACCCTGCTGTATCAATAATAGTAATATTGTTTTTATTAAGAACAAGGTCGTGATGAAGAGCATCTCTTGTTGTTCCAGGTATAGAAGAAACTATGGAGCTATCTTCTCCTAAAAGACAATTTGCCAATGATGATTTGCCAACATTTGGTTTGCCAATTATCGCAACTATGGGTTTTTTATTAACTTTTATTCCTGCGTCTACAGACTCAATTAATTTACGAAGATCACCAATTAATGAGTTGATTCCCTCAGTAGTATCTTTATTGCTATTCTGAGGTGAATCATCTTCTGGAAAATTAATGCAAGCCTCGATATTGGCTCTTAATGTAACAATCTTATCAATTAGACCTTTGATTTTTTTAGAGAAATTGCCTTGCAGGGTCATCATTGCAGCTTTGGAGGCATTTAGATGAGAAGCATTAATAAAATCTGAAATTGCTTCTGCCTGTATTAAATCTATCTTATCGTTCATAAAAGCTCGTTCTGTAAACTCGCCTGGTTTTGATAATCTTGCATGAGAGTTGCAAATAATTTCTAAGATGAGGTCCATTGTAATTGGATTACCATGCGACTGAATTTCTAACATGTCTTCACCTGTGTACGACGAAGGAGCTTTGTAGTAAATTACTACCACGTCGTCGATAAGGGTGCCACCTCTATCATATATTTTAGCATTGGTTGCCATTCTTGGATGAAGCTCGCGCCTGATAAAATCATTGATAATTGAAGTTATATTGTCTCCTGAAGCTCTAATAATTCCTATTGCTGACTTTCCGTAAGCTGTAGAAATCGCAGCGATGGTATCTCTGGAGGTCATAAGTTTTAGGAGATTATTCTCTTATTAATAACATATTGTTGTGCTATTGAAAGAATGTTATTGGTTACCCAGTAAAGCACCAAACCGGATGGGAAGGTTGCAAATAAGAAAGTGAATACAAAAGGTAATGTCAGAAAAATTTTAGCCTGCATGGGATCTGTGGGAGCAGGGTTTAGCTTTTGTTGTGCATACATAGAGAGGCCCATAAGCACAGGTAGAATATACAATGGGTCTGCGCTAGAGAGGTCTGAGATCCACCCTACAAAAGGCGCATGTCTCATCTCAACACTCTCAATAATGACCCAGTATAGTGCTATAAAAACAGGTATTTGAATTAATATAGGGAGACAACCACCAAGAGGGTTTACTTTTTCTTCTTTGTATATCTTCATTAGTGCTTCGCTGAATTGTTTTTTATCATCTCCATACCTTTCTTTTAATGCTGTCATTCTAGGTGTCAATTTTTTCATTTTAGCCATGGATTTGTAGCTTGATTCAGATAACTTAAAAAACACAATCTTAATTAGAACCGTCAACATTATGATAGACCAGCCCCAATTACCAAAAAGTGAATGTAAGGTTTCTAAAACCCAAAAGAGTGGGGCGGCAAGAAAGGTTAGAACGCCGTAGTCAACTGTAAGAGCAAGGCCAGGAGCTAAATCTGTGATTTCAGACTGAACCTTTGGCCCAACATATAGTTTGCTATTGAAAACTTTATTCTCACCAGGCAGTATATTTATATAAGTATCAACGCTACCAATTTGATAGCTTCTTTGATTATCAGCTGAAAGGAGCCTAGTATAGATGGTTTTTTTATTGTTGTCGTCTGCAGATGGCAACCACGCAGTGAAGAAGTAATGCTGGATCATGCTAATCCAACTAGTCTTTACTTCTTTTTGAAAACTACCTGACGCAATATCAGAAAAATCTATTTTATTAAAGTTGTCTTCACTGTCGAAATATGCTGCACCTGTATAAGTATAAAGCATCGCATTGCCTTCTGTCTCATCACCGCGACTTAAGGTGTTGTATTGTCTCCACTCGCTACTGTTTGGTGAATTATTTTTAACTACTTGCTGAACATTTATTAAATGGCTGTTCTTCTTGAAAGTATATCGCTTTGTAACTTCTATCATATCTGATGAGAAACCTTGGATAGACACTGTTAATTGATCATCATTATTTAGAAAATATTTTAATTTTCTGGATGTGTATTTAATAGGAGTTTTGGCCTGCTTGCTTTGAATGTTTGCTAACGCAGTATATCTTGATCCTTGGTTATTATTTAGAAGAACTACTTTTTCATCCTCCGATTCAAAATATTTCGGATACTTAAGTAGTTCAGAGGATACCAGTGCTCCATCACTAAGCCTTATTTTTACTTTCAGTGTGTCGCTTATGACTTCAACCAAGTCGCTTGTTTTGTAGTCTTTATTTTCTATAATGTCTTTGGGTTTATTATTATGTTCCACAACTTGTGAGCCTGTTTCGGGAATAATTGGCTGGTTGTTGCTTTTTATGTTGTCGCCACCCTGATCGCTTGCGTCAAACAATAAAATTAAAACAAGAAACAACGAGCTATATAGAAATAATCTGTTATTCATTTAATGTGGCACCGTGCTTAGGGACAGGGTCATATCCACTGCTTCCACCTGGGCGGCAGCTAACCAGCCTTGTGATTGAATAATAAAGCCCTTTTAACAAACCATGTACTCGCAGAGCCTCAATGGTATATTCCGAGCATGTAGGAATATGCCTACAACTAGACTGTGTTATAGGTGATATAAACAGCTGATAAAACCTAATAATTATGATTGGGATTGCTGTAATAATTTTATTGATAGTTTCCATTCTTGCATAAGAATATCACTTATTTCGTGTTTATCAGAATAAATTTTTGAAGTAATTAATAACAGCATGTCGTATGAATCAAGTTCTGTTAATTGCTTTCTGAAGCTTTCTCTAATTGTTCTTCTTATTCTGTTTCGTATAACCGCTAACTTAACCGCTTTCTTAGTAATTTGGATAGCTAGCCTAGGATACCCAAGAGAATTATTAATATAAAGTAGTCGCAAGTGTTTTTGATTAATTTTAGGGGCATGCCTAAAAATTTTTTTAGTATTAGATGAAACCTTTAAGTGTATGTCTTTACACACGTGAAGGGCTATGCGCTGAGTACAGCTCTGCCTTTTGCTCTTCTAGCACTTAAAACTGCTCGACCAGCTACCGTACTCATTCTGGATCTGAATCCGTGCTTGCGCTTGCGCTTTAAATTGCTTGGTTGAAATGTTCTTTTCATAATTTTCTTGTCCGACTAGTATACTGCAAATTATATATTTCTTTGTCAATATATAATTTTAATTATTTTTGTGAGATATTAGTTTTTCAACCAGTGAAAAAAATATGAACGCAACAATTTTATGGGATAAGTGCCTAAAAGGCCTGTGTGACAGTCTCTCAGAAAAACAGATGAAAACATGGATTCACCCATTAGAGGTGAGTATAGATAACGATACTCTTAGTATTATTGCTCCAAATAAATTCATTAAAGATGCGGTTGAAAATGATTTTATAAAAATTATTGAAGAAATAGCTGCAGATAAAAGCGATAGAACCGTGTCTATGGTAAAGCTGTCGCTCCCAGAAATTAAGGAAGAGCAAGCAGTTAAACCGCTGCCGAACACAGCTCCCATAAAATCGTCGCTTAACAAGGACCTGAGCTTTGACAATTTTGTAGAAGGAAAATCAAATCAATTGGCCAAAGCAGCATGTACTTCAGTTGTTACAGAGCTTGGTCAATACAATCCACTATACATATATGGTGGTGTTGGTCTGGGCAAAACACACCTTTTACATTCAATAGGAAACGAAATATTAAAACACGATAGTTCTAAAAGAGTTGTGTATCTGCATTCCGAGAAATTTGTTCAGAACATGGTAACTGCATTAAGAACTAACAAAATAGAAGAGTTTAAAGAGTTTTATAGGTCGGTTGACGCTCTTCTGTTAGACGATATACAGTTTTTTGCCAACAAAGAAAGATCACAAGAAGAATTCTTTCATACATTCAACACATTGTTTGAGTATAAAAAACAAGTTGTACTAACATCAGATAGATACCCGAAAGAAATCACAGGTTTGGAAGAACGCATTAAATCAAGGTTAGTTTGGGGGATGAACGTAACAATTGATCCTCCAGACCTAGAAACAAGGATGGCAATACTGCATAGGAAAGCAGAATTAGTGAACCAGGAGATTCCTGATGATGTGGCTTATTACCTAGCAAAAAATGTTTACTCTAACGTAAGAGAACTAGAAGGAAGTTTGCGGCGAGTTCTAGCTACCGCACATTTCAAAAGAACAGCTGTAACATTGCCGTTCACTAAAGAAACGCTTAAAGACCTTGTTTCATTGCAAGAGAGACTAATGACAATAGAACAAATACAAAAAACAGTTGCCGCATATTATAATGTTAGAGTGGCTGATATGTTGTCAGCTAAGAGAGACAGAAAGATAACCACTCCGAGACATGTTGCAATGGCGATGGCAAAGGAATTGACCAGTCATAGTCTTCCAACAATAGGGGATGCATTTGGTGGCAGAGATCACACAACTGTCCTCCACGCCTGCAAGAAAATCAAAAACCTCAAATCCTCATCTGCCGCGCTGAATCAAGACTACCAAAACATCCTACACACATTGAACAACTAGATGTGGACAACAAGTTAATAAAAAACAAGTTTCATATTATCCACACTTAATTAACACTAAACCAACTACAGCCGAAACTTAAATTCAGTAGTGGCTAACCCTGCGATAAAGCGACATATAGACCGCAGACAAAAATAGTAAAACATAATAATAAAAATAATATATAATTTTAAATATGATTATAAATATAGATCGTGAAAAACTAATCACGCCTCTTAAACAAATGGTAGGGGTTTCTGAAAAGAAACAGACAATGCCTATTCTTGGTAATGTGCTTTTTAGGGGTTGCGGAGATTCACTTTTGCTCGTTTCTAGTGACCTTGAGGTGGAAGTATCAACAAAAATTGACTACTCTGTTGAGGGTGAAATAAACACAACTATGCCTGCCCGCAAATTGTTAGACATTCTGAAATCTCTACCAGGTACAAAACCAATTGAAATAGACGTAGGAGAGAACAAAGCGACTATTAAATCAGGAAAGAGTCGTTTTACTCTAGCTACATTGCCCGGAGCAGATTTTCCATACAAAGATGAACCTGTAAGCTTTAATTTTTCTTCGACTGCCGAAGAATTTGATAAGTTAATCGGGCAGACGGGTTTCTCGATGGCAACGCAGGACGCAAGGCATTTTTTGAATGGGATGTTTTTGGAAACATCGAGCACAAATCTAACTGTTGTAGCAACAGACGGACACAGGCTCTCGATGTCATCCTGCCCCGCAAAAAACAATACGCCAGAACCCGTAACATGCATCATACCAAGGAAGTGTATTATTGAAGTAAAGCGGATTTTAGCTTCTTTTAAAGACAATAAGGAGAATATAATAGAATTTAGTATCAGTAGTAAGGAGATACTGTTAAAAATTGATAAATTTTTAATAAAAAGTAAATTAATAGAAGGAAATTATCCAGATTACAATAAAGTTTTTCCAGAATCGCTACCGCATAAACTCAACGTTGATAAAGATGACCTAAGGTCAGCCTTGCAGCGCATGTCTATATTATCTAACGAACAATTTAAAGGTGTTAAACTCTCCCTCAACAACTCAGAAATGATGCTGTCCACAAACAACCCGTCACAAGAGGAAGGAGAAGATAGTATTCCTTGCACTTATACTGGCGACAGTTTTGACATTGGCTTCAATCTTAGTTACCTGTTAGAAGTTATTGATGTGATCTCATCCGACAACATAGAAATACAACTTAACAGCGCAGACTCAGGCTGCCTTATATCTTCTGACGACAAAACACTATCTAACAAATATATAATAATGCCAATGCGGGTTTAGTTTGTACATCGTAAAGTACACCGCTTCAAAACTCCGCAGTATTAACTTACTTACAATCCACCCCTCTCAGAATGTCAATATAATTGTCGGGAACAACAATGCGGGGAAAACATCTTTGATAGAAGGTATATATTACTGTTCAACACAAAAAAGCTTTAAACCAGTACTTGCCGATACACTCATTCAAAACAATGAAAATACACTCAAACTTCTTCTAAATGTATCTAAAAGCAATGAAAATATTAAAATATACGCAGAAAAGAATCTAAATGCTCCTAACATTGTTAAAATCAATGATAAACGTGTTTCAACAAAAATATTAATGCTATCGCTGCCTTGCATCGCATTATCTTTTGGTTCAGAGAATATTATTAATCAGCCATCTGACCAACGACGATCGTTTCTTGATTGGGGAACGTTTCACGTGGAACCTACACACCTAATTAATTACAAAAACTATGTTAAAACTTTAAAACAAAGGAATAGCGTTCTAAAAAAAGGTGCTGATCAAAATTTAGACTATTGGTCTGAACTTGTGGCAAATCATGGAATGTTAGTTCATGAGTCTCGGCTTAATTATTTTAATGCTTTAAAAAAACAGTTTTCATCATACATAGACAAGTTATCTGAATATGACAGCAGTGTTTATTCTGACATAAAGAATACAGAGATAGACTACAAACAAGGCTGGGATATAAACCAGTCATTGAAGATGTCGATAGACCAGTCTTTATCAAAAGACCTAGCTCTCAAATACACATCAAAAGGACCTCATAGAGCAGACATAATGTTAAGCATTAAATCACTTGAACTAAAAAACATATCGTCTATGTCTACACAAATTATTATTAGTCTCTTGTTAGTACTAAGCCAAGCAGAAGTGTTTCACGTGAAACACGGGTTTAAGCCAATAATCTTGATAGATGATTTATTTTTTGGAATAGATGATAAGAACCTGAGGCTTGTGATAAACTTACTGGTAGGATCAAAGGCACAATGTTTTATAACGGCTCCAGACCTATACAAAGAAAAAATTAAAAGCTTGGGCAGAGCCGCTGCCGAGGTAAAGATGTACGAGTTTGTAGATGGAGAACTAAGAGAGGATTAGCATGACAGACAAGATATATGATTCATCAAACATCAAAGTATTAAAAGGATTGGAGGCCGTGCAAAAAAGGCCTGGGATGTATATTGGTGATACAGATGACGGTAGCGGATTACACCAAATGATTTTTGAGGTCATGGATAATTCTATAGACGAAGCGCTGGCCGGACATTGTGACACAATAGATGTAGTGATACACGAAGATCAGTCTGTTACTGTGACAGACAATGGCAGAGGGATTCCAGTAGACATGCATCAAGGAGAAAATAAATCTGCGGCTGAAGTAATACTTACAGTATTACATGCAGGCGGTAAGTTTGATGACGATTCTTACAAGGTATCTGGAGGTTTGCATGGAGTTGGCGTATCAGTTGTAAATGCACTATCCGAATCTTTGGAGTTAACTGTATACAAAGATGGGAAAATCTATAGCCAGGAATACAAAGATAGCAAGCCTGTGTCGCCGCTGAAAATAACCGGAGACACAGAGATAAAAGGAACAAAGATATCTTTTAAACCAAGCAAGAAATATTTTACGCTAACGATGTACAACGTAGATACAATTAGAAAACGTTTTAAAGAACTTGCTTTTCTTAACAGTGGCATCACCATAAAGTTTACCGATGAGGCAAAATCATCTAGTGATATTTTCAAATATGAAGGAGGAATTATAGAGTACATTAAAGAACTTTCTCGCAAGAAAACACTTATCCAAGATGAAATAATTTATTTTAAAACAGAGTCAAAAAACATATCAGTTGAAATGGCAATGTTATGGAGTACAGCTTATAACGAGGATGTACTTTGTTTTACAAATAATATTCCGCAAAAAGATGGCGGAACTCATCTTTCAGGATTTAAAGCTTCTCTAACCAAGACAATAAACACTGTTTTTGATAAATTGCCTGGTATAAAGAAAGACAAAGTAGATATTACAGGTGAAGATGCAAGAGAAGGAATAACCGCTATCATCTCTGTAAAAATGTCTGACCCAAAGTTTTCCTCACAAACAAAAGACAAGCTTGTTTCATCTGAAGTCAAAGGGATAGTTGAGTCAAGCCTAAATAAAAAATTACATGAATTCTTTGAGGAGAACCCTAAAGAGTTAAAATCAATTATTTCTAAAGTTGTGCAAGCAGCCAGAGCTAGAGAAGAGGCAAGAAAAGCTAAAGACCTTATCAGACGTAAAGACCCGCTTAGTATAGGTAATTTGCCCGGCAAGCTCGCTGACTGTCAAGAGAAAGACCCTACAAAAACTGAGTTATTTATTGTCGAGGGTGACTCTGCTGGTGGCTCTGCGAAGCAAGCAAGAGACAGGAAAACTCAAGCAATTCTTCCCTTGAAAGGCAAGATTCTTAATACACAGAGAGCTCAAGATCATAAAGTTTTATCATCATCTGAAATTGCCACATTAATCACGGCATTGGGATGTGGATTTGGCGCAGACATAGAACTTGATAATTTAAGATATGGTAAAATTATTATAATGACAGATGCAGACGTTGATGGAGCACACATCAGAACATTGCTTCTGACTCTTTTTGAAACAAAAATGAAACTCTTAATTGACAACGGTCATATCTTTATCGCGCAACCACCACTGTACAAAATGAAAAAGGGCAAATCCGAAAAATATTTGAAAGATGATAGTGAACTTTCAGATTTTATCTGTAATGATGTCTCATCAAATTATAAGTTGTCTATTGATAAGAAGGAAGTTAATCAAGAAGACGCCTTAAGTCTCTATAAAACATATTCGTCTATACACAGCATTATCGATCAGTTCTCCTCAAAAAGGGATAAACTTATTTTACACAACCTTGCTTTCTTTGAGGCACTTAGTATTGACACTCTTAAGTCACTTAAGGACGTAAGCTCCTGGTGCACATCATTTACAGATTATATTAACAGGAATACTCCTATCAACCTTTCTTTTAATTTGTCTGCGTCTAGCACTACTTCTGATGACAAGTATCACAGTATCAATATTACAAAAACATCAAATGGAGTGTCAGCTCCGCAAGAACCATTAGACAGACATTTTTTTGGTTCTGATGCATATATTGAATTAATGTCGTTAGGGCTAGATGCTTATACTAGCTCGTCTTTTACTTACACTGATAGCAATTCTACTGTATCAGAAGTTTATAACTTGACCGATTGTCTTGATAAACTTTTCTCACTCTCAAGAAGCTCTATCACTCTACAACGTTATAAAGGGCTCGGCGAAATGAATCCTCATCAGCTCGAAGAGACCACTATGAATGTTAAAAGTAGGTCATTACTTAAAGTCTTGCCCCTTGAAGATGGCAACTCTGTTGTTGTTGAACTAATGGGCGATGATGTCGAAATGCGCAAACAGTTTATTAAACAAAAATATTCTTCTGTTAAAAATCTAGATATATGATTATAGCCACATGGAATGTTAATTCTATCAAAGTTAGATTGCATGCTGTTTTGCAGTATTTGTCTGAAGAATCACCAGATGTTCTAGTTTTACAAGAAACAAAAAGTATTGACGATAATTTTCCTCTAGAGGCATTTACTGATATTGGCTATCATGTAATTTTCTGTGGTCAAAAAACTTACAATGGAGTAGCAATAATTTCTGTTCTCCCTGCAGAAGATATTCATTACAATCCTGTAAAAACCAACGAAAATGAAATGAGGTCCATCTCTGCAGTTTACGCTGGCATCCGTATTGTTAACCTATATGTTGTTAATGGTCAGAATGTTGATACACCTAAATACGATTATAAGATTAAGTGGCTTAAAAAACTTTTAGCTTACTCAAAAAAAGAATTATCTCTTAATCAAAATATGCTTCTGCTTGGTGATTTTAATATTGCGCCAACGGACGATGACGTTTTTGACGCCGATGTTACTAAGGATGAAATTCTATGTTCTGATAAAGAACGTGATATGTTGTCAAAATTACTCGCATTAGGCTTTCATGATTTATTTTATGACTATGATTTTCCATCACAAACTTTTACCTGGTGGGATTATAGAGGAGGCGCTTTTCAAAGAAACATAGGTTACAGAATTGATTTATTATTAGCGTCTGATCAAGTTCGGTCGAGATGCACTAATTATTTTATTGATAAAAAAACAAGACACAAGTCTTGGTGTGTAAATGAACCTCGGACATCTGACCATGTTCCAGTAAGGGTTCTATTAGACTAATTTTATTATGGCAGTTTCAAATTGTCTTTGTTATGATTAGAAAACACTAGGAGATATACCATGAAATCGATTATGGTCATCAATTCAAAAGGAGGGTCCGGTAAGACCACAGTATCTGTCAATCTAGCTGCTTATTGTGCTCAAAAAGGCTTTCAAACTACTTTAGTTGACCTAGACCCTCAGCAATCAAGTTCGCAGTGGTTAGAAGTACGACCAGCATCTAAATCAAAAATTAGAGGCACAAAAAACTTTAATAAACCTTTAAAGCAAGACAAGAATTCTATTGTAATTTATGATGTCCCAGCAGCAATTTATGGCGCAAAGCTCGTCACTTATATTAAAAAAGCTAATATGATAATTGTTCCGGTTTTACCCTCGCCTATAGATATGAAAGCGGCAAAAGCGTTCATTCAACAATTAAGATCAATGGGGCCCGTAATTAGAAATAAAATTAAAGTAGGTCTTGTGGCAAATCGCTGTAGAGCTAATACTAATATCTTTTTAGAACTAGACACATACTTGCTTCGTGAAAAGGGGATGAAGTATATAACTGCTTTCAGGGACAATACAAACTATATTAAATCTGCAAGAACTGGTTTGGGTATATTTGAAATGGGTGAAAGTGCGACAGCTCAAGACAGAGAAGAGTGGAAGCCACTTGTAAAATGGCTTGAACTAAACAAGTAGAGACTCCCTTATACCATCCTTGGCGTCACTATATTTTATGCACTTAGGAAATAGCATATTCATCTTTTCAACATTCAATATTCTCGACTCCTTCAAGAAGCTAATCCTTTTTTTTGAATAATCTTTTAATGCCTGGCTGAATGTTATATATTCTGGCAGTTTTTGATTGGTAGCTTGATAAATATATTCATAATAAGCTGTAGTTTTTAAAGGACTACCGTCACTAACATTTATAATCTCCATGCTTGTCTCTAGATAGACTGAAGAGATACATATTCTTGCAAGATCCATAACATGTATTATGTTCGTTATTCTGCTTTCACCTGTCTTTATCAATGGCTCTCTCAACCGGACTCTTTCTAAGGGCAGTCTACCAGGACCATAAATACCAGGAACTCTTAGAATGATTAGTTTAATTTTATTCTTTTTTGCAAATGCTATTAGCTGTTTTTCTGCACTAACTCTTCGTATTGCTCTTTCTGTTATGGGAGCAACTGGCGTACTTTCATCAACTAATTTCCCATCACAGTTACCATATACTCCGCTAGTGCTTATGTATATTATTTTTTTTATGATCAAAGAGGATATATCTTTAAGAAAATTATTTATTCTATCATCTGATAAACTATTTGTGCTCGGCGGCGCCATGTATATAACGGTTCCATTGTTCATAAACTCTAAATCATTGTTTTTATTATCAAAATCTCTGATAATGTTTATTACCCCGCCCTTTGTTGTTTTGTTTGTTCTACAAACATCAATCACTGATAAATCTGTAACGTCACATATCTGCTCAAGAATATATTCTCCCAAATATCCGCTACCTGCTAAAATAACCTTATTCATCATTATGCTTTTTTATCACCCTCATGTACTCTTCGGCACTAGCGTCATTTTTTACCACCAATACTTGGCTTATTTTCTTAGTATTCAGACCATCTACTATCCTAATATTTGGCACTATAATAATATTTTTAGCGCTACCTTCGATTAATTGTATATGAGTGAGCATATTATTTAATGCCGTTTTGCTCGATACAATAAAGTAGTTATTCATATCATCCCTTATACTGTCTTTTAGTGTTCCTAGATTCTTGGGAATCCTTTCATAAACACTTATAACTTCTACAATACAATTCATTTCTCTTAACTTTTTTTCTAAATACTTTCTTCCATCCTCGCCTTTAATGATTATGACATAGTCGTTCTTATCCAAACTATCTGATGCTAGTTTAAAAAGACTCTCGCTTGAATAATCTTCCAATGGGAATACTGCTTCTCGCCCTAACATTGTATTAATTTTTTTTGCACTATACTTGCCAATACAATAAATCTCCTTGTCAGGATATTTATTGATGTCCTCATGAATATCAATTGAATGTGCAATAGCATTTTTACTTTGAAAAATTATACTTACACCTTTGCTTATGAAGTTTTTAATTTTCTTAACATCATATTTTATTGGCACAATATCAACCGCAATAACTTGTTTTATTTTTATGCCATGTTTGTCACAAATACTTTCTAGGTTCTCGTATACAGACATTTCAGACAATATTATGAGATTCATTTTTTATTGCTACCTAACAGTTTTTTTGCACCTTGTTTGATAAATAAGTTAGCCATATATGTACCTGCATGACCAATGCTTTTTTTACTATCTACGATATATGAGCTCTTAATATGTTGATCGCCAGCAATATTTGAAACATATGCTTCTATCTTCATTGTTTGTCTCTTAATAACAGCATGAACACCTATTGGGGACATACAATCCCCTCCTATTTTTTTAACAAAGCTCCTTTCTTCTCTAGCACAGTCTTCTACGCTTTCAATTTTAAATTTATTTAGTATTTCCTCCATCCTCCTGTTTCCTTTTAGATATTCAATGCATAATACTCCCTGTCCTGCAGACGGAGTAAAGTTATCTGTAGAAATATATTCTGCAATATGTTCTTTTAGTGACATTCTGTGTAAACCAGCAGCAGCTAAAATAATCCCATCTATTTTTTCTTCTTGTTTGAATATTCCCCCTGATTTCAACTATTTTAAAATCTTTTGAAATATTTTTTAACATTGCGATTCTTCTAGGGCTCGAAGTACCAATAGTTGCATTTTTTGGCATACTCTCTAATGTCTTATATTTTTTTGACACTAATGCATCACAAGGGTTTTCTCTATTTGATATTGTAATTATAGAGAATTTTTTATCCAAATCTGCTGGTACATCTTTCAATGAATGTACGGCAATATCTGTTTTCTTTGATAACAATGACTCTTCTAACTCTTTCAAAAAAAGCCCTTTCCCTCCATGAGCTTTAAATTTTTTAGGTGAGACTTTGTCACCACTAGATGACATAGATATTATTTCTACTTTATTATGCTTTGAAAGTACTTTTGTAACCATCTTGGCCTGTTCTAACGCTAAAGGACTGTTTCTTGTTGCAATTCTAATTATATTATTCATATTTATAATTTTTTGTTTTTATTTATACTATACTTACTGATAAATAATGTAATTAAAAATTAGTAAATATAATGAAAAATGTGACATGGTCCAGTAGGTTTACGAAACAAATTGATTCAGAGGTTCTAGACTTTAGTCAAAGCCTCAGTGTTGATATTGTATTATACGAGGCTGACATCAGAGTGACTATTGCTCATGTACAAATGTTGTCTAGTTGTGGGCATATTAAATCTTCTGAATCAAAAAAAATTATCAAAGGTCTAAAGTCTGTCAGAAAACTAGTAGAAACAGATAAATTACCATGGTCAATAGAATATGAAGATGTCCATATGAATATTGAGAATGCCCTGGTTGGCCTTATAGGTGATCTCGGGAAAAAAATACATTTGGGCAGGTCTAGAAATGACCTTGTTACAACAGATTTGAGATTATATCTTAGAGACTTTATTGATATCTATCTTTTTAAAATAAGAGAAACTAGCCTTGTTTTAGCTAATATGGCAATCAAATATTCAGATGCACTATTTCCTGGCTTTACACATATGCAGGTTGCTCAGCCTGTTACCTTTGGGCATCACTTGTTAGCTTGGAATGAGATGTTAGTAAGAGATGAAAAAAGGTTATTAGATGCTAGAAATAACATCAACCATATGCCTTTGGGGTCAGCAGCATTGTCTGGGACTTCTTTAAAAATTGATAGAAAAATGGTGGCGAAAGAACTTGGGTTTGACAGTGTAACAGCAAACTCTATGGATGCAGTAAGCGACAGAGACTATGTATGTGACTTTGCTTATGCAAACAGTATGATTATGATGCACCTATCAAGGATTTCCGAAGAACTTGTGTTATGGATGAATCCTCAATTTGGGCTTGTCGATTTAGATGAGAGTTTTTGCACTGGCTCATCAATTATGCCACAAAAGAAAAACCCAGATGTGCCAGAACTTATCAGAGGCAAAACAGGATCAGTTTATGGTTCTCTAATTGGGCTTCTTACTTTAATGAAAGGACTGCCCCTGACTTATAATAGAGACATGCAAGAAGATAAGACTCTAATATTAGAATCTGTTGACACTACACTGAGCTGCCTGAGTTTATTGCCAAGATTAATTTCAACAATGCAGCTTAAGAGGCAAAGAGCGAAGGATGTTGCATCTAGTTTCTATTCAACAGCAACTGACCTAGCCGAATACTTATCAAAAAAAGGCATGCCATTTAGAACATCTCATCATGTTGTTGGAGATATTGTCAAATTTTGTGAAAAGAAGTCTTTACAGTTAACTGATTTATCAATATTAGAACTAAAAAAATTCTCTCCTTTGATATCTGAAGATATATATAAGGTGTTAGACCCTGCTATATCAGTTAAGACGAGAAAAGGAATAGGTGAAACATCGCCAGCATCTGTGGTTAAGCAAGCTAAAATTGTAATTATGAGGCTTAAAAAACATGGCTTTACAAAATGATTATAAAAAATTAGTATTTATTTTTTTATTATTTACTAATTTTGCTCATTCTGCTGTTCCGACCATAGAAGATTATCAAAGTGCTGATGACCCAATAGCTCATGAGGCATATATTTATGGATTAGAGCGCGGTCTTGAGTGGGCAAATGAGTATACTTTTCAAAAACATTCTTTTGAAATTTACTGTAAACCCAGGGACCTCTCACTATCTTCCAAACAGCTTCGGAAAATTATAGACCAAGAAATTAAGAATAATATTCGTTTTTATACAAAGTATAAGGATGCCCCATTGCTTGGACTAGCATTGAGAAATGGCTATATAACAAATTATCCCTGCAATAAGTAAGGTCAATTTAATTATTTTTCTCTAGAGCCTGGCAGATTAAACCTTTTCCCCATATAATAAAAGATAACGATAAATAAGGAGGAGTAATCATGGCAGAACATCCAGTGCCAAATGGCGACGATATTATATTGCCCGATGGATCAGTGGTTGGTTCATGGAACGGTGAAGACGTTAAAGATCTTCAAGTTGAAGTTCAACGAATAATAGCTGAACAAAAAGCAAGTGGAGCAGATCGTA
>Ga0257114_1001547_pt1 | contig 16271 bp, 10 predicted proteins | sample SI112_10mmetaG_FD_190149 | JGI IMG/M metagenome (GOLD analysis project Ga0257114, IMG submission 190149) | Marine microbial communities from Saanich Inlet, British Columbia, Canada - SI112_10m | ecosystem: Environmental > Aquatic > Marine > Inlet | place: Canada: British Columbia | collected...
TTGAACCTAACAACCGCCATAACTAATCAACATCACAGACTACAACTAACAGGTAGTTCAGATCGTGGCGATAATCAAAGTTTCGACGGTGGCAGAGTTCGTTCAAGTGAGCATGATAGAGATACTGTCGGACTACACTACGGTTACCAAGACAGTAGCAAAGCAATCGGACTCGACGTTGAACATTTTGATATGGGTGATACTGGGACAGCAGCATTACCCATGGACATTCTTTACTTCCGCGGTGAGAACATCAAAGGTAGCTTTACCAATTATTTGAATAACGGCGATGACTACACCATCAAATTACATCACCAAGATGTTGAGCATGAAATGGATAATTTCTCACATCGTTCGAATGGGCTCATAGCATCGAGGGCTAGACAAGTCTTTGCGGAAGTACAAGGCGAAGGGCTTGGTTTACATTATCAACACCAGAACTGGTTGTTTGGTATTGATTTAGATCAAGCAGAGCATAATGCAACGATTTATAACCCAAATAATGCAGCTTTCTTCATCGAAAATTTTAAAGATGCCGAACGCGATAGGTATAGCCTCTTCGCTGAATGGAAAGGCGCAGTTTCTTCTGGTTGGAATGTAGAAACAGGCTTACGCTATAGCCGTGTGGAAATGGATTCTGGCGATGCCAGCCTTGGAGGGACACCAGCACCTCTAGTGGTATTAAATACTGACTTCAACAATTCTGATCTTAGCCAGGATGAAGACTTAGTCGATATCTTTGCCACTTTCACACATGAAATTTCTCAACAAGCTGATATCGAAATTGGCTTTGCCAGAAAAACCCGCGCACCAAGCTACCAAGAACGTTATCTCTGGGCTCCATTGCAAAGTACAGGCGGCTTAGCTGATGGTAGACAATATGTCGGTGATATCAACTTAGATCATGAAGTCTCGTACCAGCTTGAATTAGGTTTAGATTGGCATACGCAGAAGTTTGCCATCTCACCACGTGTTTTCTACCATCACATCAATGACTACATCCAAGGCGTTGCTGGAAATGCTAACGCCCAACAGCAAATGGTCGCGAATGCCATCGCGACAATGCTAGGTGGTACACCATCAACACTGCTTAAATTCAGTAATGTCGATGCCAAGTTATACGGAATCGATGCTAACTGGTCTGCAGCCCTTTCATCAGACTGGCAATTAGCCGGTACTGTCAGCTATGTCCGTGGCGAACGCCGTGATACTAGCGATGATCTTTACCGTATCGCACCGCTCAATGCGATCACATCGTTAACCTATGTACAACCCAGCTGGCAAGTCAGTGTTGAAGCTGAAACCGTCGCCAGACAGAATAAAATTTCATCAGAAAACAATGAACAAAAAACTGGGGGTTATGCGCTATTTAACATCTCTAGCCAATACCACGTCACACCTGCTGTTACGATGATGGCCGGCGTCAATAATCTCTTCGATCGTTACTATGTTAGCCACTTAGATGGAATCAATAGAGCTGGCGGCAACCCTGACCTTGCGATGGGCGACAAAATACCTGGCTTCGGACGTAGTGCTTACGTCAACGTCAACGTCGACTTCTAAACCTTATTTATCATCTCCACCCCCCTCTCAATCTGGAGAGGGGGTAAGCCCACGAACACACCCCCTTCATAACTGTCGCTTTATCTTTACTGTTCTTTTGATAAATGAACAAAGTTTGCCATCGCTGTATACTAGTCAATTTCAAAATTTAAACCGCTAAAACGGCTCAAGATAAAAGGCTCGAATAATGAATTTTTACCCCCTTGTCGTCAGTGATATTGTTGATGAGACCTCACTCGCCAAGTCCTTCACCTTTAAATTAGAAGGCAAATACCAGAGCCTTTTCCAATTTCAAGCGGGCCAGTTTCTATCTCTACGTCTACCTTGGGAGGACAGTTACCTCGATCGCTGCTACTCACTGTCCAGTAGCCCAGATCAAGAATTACTTACGATCACAGTCAAGCGGGTCAAAGATGGTAGAGCATCGAACTTACTTAATGACAATATCAAAATTGGAGACATTATTGATATCGCCCCACCAAGCGGTCGTTTCGTCCCAACAAACAATAAACGTCCCTTAACACTATTTGCAGCAGGGAGTGGTATTACACCGGTTATCTCAATAATCAAGCACACCTTGGCCAACACACAATTAGCCGTCACATTGTTTTACGCAAACTCAAATGAACAGCAAATTATTTTCAAACAGCAACTAGATGCGTTAGGCCAACAATATCCCGAACGCTTCAACTGTCATCATCACCTAAGTAATGAACATGGCCGTGTCAACGAAACGACTGTCACTGATTTCGTCAATGATCAGCTTGAACAGGATTTCTTTATCTGTGGTCCCAGCCCCTTTATGGATTTAACAGAAAAAGCCATACAGAAGCTGGGGGTAAGCGATCAAGCTATCTTTATCGAACGTTTTATTTCGGACACAGAATCAACAATCAACACCGACCTTGAGGTCGATAGTGATATTAAGAGCTTTTCAGCCCTACTCGATGGCGAAAATCACACGGTGCCCTACATTGCGGGTAAGACATTACTAGAAAGCATGCTCTTACATGACTTAAAGCCCGCCTACTTCTGTCAAAAAGCCCGGTGCGGTATGTGCACTGTAACTAAAACAGCAGGCAATGTCGTCATGCGTAATAGCGAAATCTTATCTGATAGTGATAAAGAGAAAGGAAAAATTTTATTATGCCAATCATTACCACTGAGTGATGATATCAGCGTTAACTGCGATGCCGATTAAGACTCTTCTCTAATCGTCAAACGTAAATCAATCTCTTGTAAATAATCGACTTCTTGCAATAAATCCGCCTCGGTTAGCGGGTGCTCAGCTAACCAACCTATAGGTAAAAATAACTTAATCGCTTTCTCAGACACTTGAATTTTAACGGGTGTCGTACCGACAATACTTCGGCCTCGATTAAATACCATTGCTAAACGTAGTAGCATTATCAAGCGCTGTGTAACCAACCGTGTTTCTTCGGGTAAACGCTTAATGTATTTGGTCGGAAAACCTCGCCGCTGCCCTCTGACAAGAACGGCTAAAGCATATTGCTCTTCTCTGGAAAAGCCGGGTAGATTTGAATGGGCCAGCAAATAATAGGAATGCTTATGATACTGGTTATGCGCAATAGACAGCCCTATCTCATGTAACTTTGCAGCCCAATGGAGCAGCTGACGGTGCTCTTGTTCAAACTGCCATGACTTGGCCACTTGGTCACATAATTGATCCAACATAAGGTCAACGCGTTCGATCTGTTCTTGATCAGCATGATAACGCCTAGCAATAGCAGAAACAGTTCGATCGCGCTCATCATCATGGCTAATACGGCCGAGTAAGTCGTATAACAAACCTTCTCTTAATGCCCCGTCAGACACCGTCATCTGTTTTATTTTTAATTGTTCAAACGCGGCTTTTAAAACAGCAACACCGCCAGGTAAAACCGAACGCCGCTCATCACTCAAACCAGCTAAAGTCACAGAATCCATATTGCCTGAGGCAATCATTGCCCCGATCAACTTATCTAATGACTCAATTGTGATAGTCCCATCAATGGCCCAGCCTTCTTCCTTAACAATACTAGCCACACAGCGAATCGTACCAGAAGCACCAATCGCCTCTTCCCACCCAATATCTCGATAACGTTTTTGAATCGCCCTCAATCGCGTTGCCGCAGCGATAATAGCGGCTCTCATCTGCTCTTGAGATAAAGTACCACCAGCAAAAAATTTCTGAGAAAAGCTAACACACCCCATACCCAAACTTTCACGTGCGAGCCCATCAAATCCCTCACCAATAATAAACTCCGTGCTCCCGCCACCGATATCCATTACCAAGCGCCTCGTGTCATCAAAGCTCAGCGCATGCGCAACACCCAAATATATAAGTCGCGCTTCCTCTTCACCTTCTATAATTTCAATAGAATGCCCCAACGCCTTTTTCGCTTTCTTTAAAAAAGCATCACTGTTCTTAGCGACTCTGAGGGTATTGGTACCGACTATACGAACACTGCCTTCCGGCAAATCTTTAATACGCTGTCCAAAACGCTCTAAACATGCCAATGCACGTTCTTGAGCTGACTCACTTAGCTGATCTCTTTTATCTAGACCGGCACGAAGCTGAACCATCTCCTTTAATTTATCAACTGTTTGAAAATGGTTATCTCGTAATTTTGCTATCACCATGTGAAAACTGTTAGATCCTAAATCTACAGCCCCCAAAATTGTCTGTTCAGTCTGAATTTTCATGTGCCCTATTCTGCATGACTAAACCGTGATATGCCAAGCTTTGAACAAGATAAAAATATTCTCCACATAAAAAAGCCCGCTCAAGGCGGGCTGCTTAAAACAACATCATTCAATTATAGGCTTAACGCTTACCTTCTTGAACCACTTCTTCCATTTTCTCAAGACTCAAATGCCGCACATCTTTGCCCTCAACCAAATAGATAACATGCTCACAAATATTGCTAGCGTGATCACCAATACGCTCTAAAGAACGTGCTGACCACATCATATCAATTGCTTTCGTTACTGTACGCGGATCTTCCATCATATAAGTAATCAGCTGACGAATAATACCTTCGTATTCAGAATCGATATCGCGGTCCTCATGCGCAACTTTCATCGCTTGAGCGGCGTCAACGCGTGCGAAAGCATCCAAAGCATCTCTTAACATGCCTAAGACGTGATTCCCCATCGATTGTAATTCACGATAATTCTTCTTAGGCCGATCCTTTTCAGATAAATTCATCGCCATTCGGGCAATACTCACTGACTCATCCCCAATCCGCTCTAAATCGGTAATCGTCTTCAAAATACCTGCCACCAAACGCAAATCGCTTGCCGTCGGCTGCCGTAACGCAATGATTTGAATACAGGCTTCATCGATGCGAACTTCAAAATCATTAACGTCTTCATCCAATGCAATCACATTACGCGCTAGTTCACTGTCACCAGTCAATAATGCCTTTTGTGCATTCGCTACTTGTTGCTCAATTAAGCCACCCATTGCCAAAACCAATGAGCGAATATCTTGTAGCTCTTTCTCAAATTGTTGAGAAATATGTTGTGAATTTGTAACCATAAAAACTCCTCTTAACTTTCAACCTTATCCATAACGGCCTGTAATATAATCTTCTGTTTGTTTCTTCTCAGGATTTGTAAATAACTCATCTGTCGCACCAAACTCAATCAGCTCACCCATATACATAAATGCTGTGTAATCAGAAACACGTGCTGCTTGCTGCATATTATGTGTCACGATAACAATCGTATATTTATCCTTAAGCTCATAAATCAACTCTTCAATCTTCAATGTGGAAAGCGGATCTAGCGCAGAAGCCGGTTCATCTAACAATAACACTTCCGGCTCAATCGCAATGGCACGGGCAATCACCAAACGTTGCTGCTGACCACCAGACAGGCCCATTGCAGACTCCTGTAGGCGATCTTTCACTTCATCCCACAACGCCGCACCTTTCAATGATTTTTCAACGACTTTATCTAACGTTGAACGGTCATTAACACCTTGTAGTCGTAAACCATAGGCGACATTCTCATAAATAGATTTGGGAAAAGGATTCGGTTTTTGAAATACCATGCCAACTTGGCGTCGCAAATCCGCAACATTGACAGAGGGCTTATTTAAATCTTGGCCATCTAATAACATTTCACCTGAGATTGACACCGAATCAATCAAATCATTCATACGGTTAAAACTGCGTAATAAGGTTGACTTACCACAACCGCTAGGGCCAATAAAAGCCGTTACACGGTTTTTAGCAATCTTCATATTGACATCAAACAAAGCTTGTTTTTTACCGTAAAACAAATTGAAATTATTAACTTCTAGGCAAATCGTTTCATTTGCCATATCCAATTTTTGCCCGCGCTGTAGTGATTCAATATCAATTGCACGTGCAGCAGTAGTCTGTTGTGAATTTGTTGCTTCCATCTTAATTCTCACTTGCTTTAGAGTTTTCACGTAAACGATTACGAATACTAATCGCGGTGATATTTAACACAATAATAATCATGACTAATAGTAAGGCCGTTGCATAAACTAAGGGTCTTGCAGCCTCTACGTTCGGACTTTGGAAACCCACATCATAAATATGGAAACCCAAATGCATAAACTGGCGGTCTAAATGTAAGTAAGGCGCGATGCTATCAACTGCTAATGCAGGAGCCAGTTTTACCACACCCACCATCATTAGCGGCGCCACTTCACCTGCCGCACGGGCCACGGCGAGAATCAACCCAGTCATCATCGCTGGTGCCGCCATCGGCAAGACCGTCCGCCATAATGTTTCCGCTTTCGTTGCCCCTAGAGCTAAACTACCTTCACGGATATTTCTGGGGATACGAGATAAGCCCTCTTCCGTCGCCACAATCACCACTGGCACCGTCAAAATAGCCAAGGTCAATGACGCCCATAATAAACCCGGTGTACCAAAAGTAGGAGACGGTAGACTGGCTTGGAAAAATAACTCATCGATATTGCCGCCTAAAAAGTAGACGAAAAAACCTAAGCCAAACACACCGTAGACAATCGACGGCACACCGGCCAAATTATTCACCGCAATACGAATCAGACGAATCATCGGACCTTGCGTCGCATACTCTTTCAAGTAGACAGCCGCTACGACGCCAAATGGCGTGACCAAAACGGCCATAATTAACACCATCATCACTGTACCGAAAATAGCGGGGAAAATACCCCCTTCGGTATTCGCTTCTCGTGGATCACCAGAAACAAACTTCCAGACCTCATGGAAATAAAAAGCGAGCTTATCTAATGTGCTCATCGCATTCGGACGATAGGCATCAACCACTTTCGACAAAGGAATTTCAACCTCTCGGCCATCAGACATTGTCATCATCATTTGATCACGGTTCAAGGCAATATAAAGCGCCTCCAGCTCTTTCTGGAGTACCTTATACTGGTCATTCCAGCCTTGACGAGATTGTGCGATTTCTTGATGCTGCAAAGAACCTTCATTCACCCCTTCTATCTCAAGCTGACGAGCCTCCAAACGTAGAGATTCTAATCCATGGTTAATTTCACCAATATCATGCTTCTCAATATCTTTGATTTGAGCCACCAAACCATTCGCTCGCTCAAGCCGACTTTGCAGTTCATCCCAAGCAACATCATTACTTGCAACCAATTGGCCCGACTCTTTGACCGCGCTTAAGTAGCCATAAAAGTGACCCCATTCTCGGCGTTCAACCGCAACGACGTTTTCAGGGTACGTTCCTTCTGACATCCATGGACCAACAACCCATCTAAAGTCCAAGCCAAAATAATCACGATTACCAATTTTTAATAAGAAACGCTGTGCCGAAGATTGTCCCTCTGGCAGCTCGACACCAGCACTTTTCAAACGTAAAGCCGATACCGTCTCCTTATCCACAACCTCGCCCAACAATTGGAACGGCGCACGGCCCGGCTCGGTGTAGTCGACGACCACAATGTCGGCAGGCCAAAAGTGACTTAAGCCCCGAACAGCAATCAGCCCTAACAAGCCAATCACCATCACCAAACTGATACTCACCGCGCCCGCATTAAGCCAGACCCAAGGCGTACCATTTTTAAACCAAGAAGAAACAGATTGATTCGACATCGTATTACTCACCTAAAGACTGCTGTATTTAACACGTAAGCGCTGACGAACAACCTCAGCAACCGTATTAAAGACAAAAGTCGCCATAAACAAGACTAAGGCCGCCAAGAACAAGACACGATAATGTGTACTTGCCACTTCAGCCTCTGGCATTTCAACTGCAATATTGGCAGACAAAGCCCGGAAACCTTCAAAAATATTAAAATCCATGATCGGCGTATTACCCGTGGCCATCAAGACAATCATGGTTTCACCCACTGCACGACCCAAACCAATCATCACCGCAGAAAAAATACCCGGACTCGCCGTCAACAACACGACGCGAGTCAACGTTTGCCATGGCGTTGCACCTAACGCCAACGACCCAATCGTTAAATGCTTCGGCACCCCAAAAATGGCATCTTCCGTAATCGAAAAAATGGTTGGAATCACGGCAAAGCCCATCACCAAACCCACCACCAATGAGTTACGCTGATCAAAGCCAACACCGATATCATCAAGCCATCTTGGCATATCACCATTGAATAACCAGAGCTCAAGCGTTGGGCTCATTATCATCGAAACAAAGCCGACTAAAACCACAACAGGGACTAATATCGCTGCCTCCCAACCATCAGGAATTGATTCACGGAATGAAGCGGGTAGTTTCGTCCATAGATAAGCTGTCAATATTGTCATGATGGGCAGCATCACCAGAATGGAGAACACCCCGGGCAAATTACCCTCGACAATTGGCGCTAGCCATAATCCCGCTAAGAACCCCAAAATAACGGTTGGTAATGCTTCCATAATTTCAATGGTTGGCTTAACCAATGTCCGCATCTTAGGCGACATAAAATAGGCGGTATAAATAGCCCCCATAATTGCTAATGGCACTGCCACCATCATTGCGTAGAAAGCCGCCTTAATCGTACCAAAAGTCAGTGGGCTCAAGCTGAATTTAGGCTCAAAGTCATTACTCGCAGAAGACGATTGCCAAATATATTCAGGCTTATCTCGACTTTCATACCAGACCTCTTGCCATAAAGAGTGCCATGACACTTCTGGATGCTCATTATCTAGCGTCGTCAAGACCGCTTTACCATCATCTGACAGTGTCAATAAACCATTCGCACGAGGCGAAATACCCATTATCGCATTTGCATTATCAAGCAAGGGTTCAACTAACAAAGTCCGTTCTGCTGTCGTGTGATAGATGCCCAGTTGGCCTTCAGCATCTAACGCTAAAAAACCTTTTCGTGAATATTCCGGTGCCAATTCAACAATAGCAGCGTTCTGATTTTTAAAATGACGAACATTATGTAAGGTGTAATTATTATCTTGGTCACGCAGCGGAAACCATTGATCAATCTGGCCATCACTCCGACCCACTAAAATCGAAATACCACCTGCCAAAAATTCAAAGGCCGTTACATCAACACCCGATGGCACCGCCTTGATTTTCTGTATCAAACGCGGCTGAGAGATATCACTGATATCGTAATAAGTTAAAAAGCCACCATCATCAACTAAATACAATTCACGTTGATCAATATCCAGTTGCATATGAGTAATATTTTCATCCTCTGGCAACTGAACTTCTGACCGTTTTTCTTCAATCGTGAATACATCCTCATCCATGAAATCTTCTTCACGAACAAGACCCAAGACAGTCAATGTATTATTTTTCGTCAAACCAACAAGCGTGGTTTGCTCATCATTACTTTGCACCGATAACAAAGCCAACGCCTCACCTTGAGCAGCAAGATTTAACAGCGTTTCCCCCAGAGGATATGTAATCAATGGTGTAATCTGACGCTTATCATCTGGGTAGCTAATCTTATATTCTCGTTTGAAGACCAAGGCCTGACCATCATTCAAACCATAAGCCATCACACCTGTGCTGAAATCACCTTTACTGAAGCTACTAACAACTGCATCTTCATGAAAAGGTAAAACTGGGCTGGATATTCCCTTCCCAGAATGAGCATCAAAAAAGTGGATATACCCTGATGAATCAGCAGAAAATGCCACATCGTTATACTCATTGAGTGCAACGTGAACAACGGTATTGTCTGACATACGATATTCAGCTTCGGTTTCTATCTCTGCACCACCGAATAAAGGCATCACCACAAAAAGCAGGTAAAAGAAAATCAATACAATGGCAAAAATAACAGAGACGCCGCCAAGCGCGACGCCGTATCTCGCAGCCCGATCTTTAAATTCACGCCATGCCCGGCGCCGAATAGCGACAGGAGAATTTGCAGCAGGTAACACACTGCCAATTGATGAATGTTCAACCATAATTTAAGAACTCAAAGCCCAAACTGATGAAATAAAATACACAATAAAAAATGATAATCGGTCTACATGAAAACGGGGTGACAACTTCACATAAAATACCTTTGTCATTACAGTCTCTAAAACAGTAAAAACGCCCCGCACATCATAGTGCGAGGCGTCTCATTAACTTTAACTAAAACCCTATTGGATTTTGGCTAATTCTTTTTCTACAACTTCAACTGGTAATGGTACATAACCATCTTTAACAACCACTTTCTGACCAATTTTGGAAAGGACCAATTTAAGAAATTCACGGTCAAGCGGCGATAACGGTTTGTTTGGTGCTTTATTCACATACACATAAAGATAACGAGATAACGGATAAGACCCATTAGCCGCATTCGCTTTAGTTGCTGGAATCATTTCACCACCTGGCTTCTTAGATAAAGCCAATGCCTTAACGCCTGATGTTTTGTAACCAATACCAGAATAACCGATACCATTTAATGATTTAGTCACACCTTGAACAACTGATGCTGAACCAGGTTGCTCGTTCACATTATCTTTAAAGTCACCTTTACAAAGTGCTTTCTTCTTAAAATAACCGTATGTGCCAGAGACTGAATTACGGCCATAAATCTGGATACTACCCAAGTTACTGCCTAGTTGTGTCCAATTGCTGATGTCTTCCGGGTGGCCACACTTACGCGTCGCGGAGAAAATCGCATCAACTTGAGGAATACTTAATCCTTCGAGTGGATTATCTTTATGCGTATAAACGGCTAATGCATCAATGGCAACACGAATCGGGGTCGGTTTATAACCAAATTTAGCTTCAAATGCCCCTGTCTCTTTGTCTTTCATCTTCCGACTCATCGGACCAAAACTTGCCGTACCCTCAGTCAGTGCCGGTGGTGCAGTAGAAGAACCAGCAGCTTGAATTTGAATACTCACATTTGGGTATTCACGTTTAAATTCTTCTGCCCATAGTGTCATCAAGTTAGCCAGCGTATCCGAGCCAACACTAGACAATTTTCCAGAGACACCACTTGCTTTTTGATAATCAGGTAACGCTGCATCGACATCTGCAAATGCAGTTGCAGAAAAAGTCATTGAGACCGCAGTCCCTAAAATAGCCAATTTTTTCATGAACATTGTTGTTCAACTCCCAAATTAAAAATGTGTAGTAATGAAAATTACAGCACCGATTATCGAGACTTAGTATGACAATGGTATGAAAAAATTATGACAGTTATGTTACAAGTGGATATAAAATTAAGAATCTAATACACGCAACGCCTCAGGTTGGCCTACTACAATACGAATGGGGAAACAACATGCGAAAATTGACCCTTGACCGACATCGCTACTAACCCTAAGTACGGCATCGTGGCGTTGCAGAACATGCTTAACGATAGCAAGACCTAAACCTGTCCCACCATTACCTTCAGACCGACCACTATCAACACGGTAAAAACGCTCAGTTAAGCGATCTAAATGATGCTCGGCTATACCTTCACCTTCGTCTTGAACAGCGATCATCCCTTCCTGCTTATCGACAGCCCACGTTAACGAAATTTTGCACCCCGCTGATGTATATTTCACGGCATTAAACACCAGGTTCGAAATAGCACTCCGTAATTCACCCGCATCGACCAACAACCAACGGTCACTCTCTAAATTCAACACAATGTCATGCTCATCATATTGAGTTAACTGCTTGGCGTCAGCTGCAATTTCTTCCAAAATAGCACCAACATCAGTTGGCGCAACTTGCAATGCTTTTTCACCTGTTTCTAATCTGGACAATGTCAACAGCTCATTCAACATATCGTCCATTCGCTCGGCTTGCTGACGCATCACAGGCAAGGCACTCTGCCATTGCTCTGCAGCAGTTTTATCATCAAACATCTCAAGGTAGCCACGTAACACCGTCAAGGGTGTACGCAATTCATGTGACACATTAGCCACGAAGTCACGTCGCATTTTCTGCAACTTGACCGTTTGCGTCATATCTCTCGCGACCAACATCCGGCCGCCGCCCATATACTTAACAATGTTAATTTCAAGCTTAACCTCAGAACTGACTGGTGACACAACAATCACTGTTTTACCGATCGCATCCGAATCAGCAATCAACTGCTGAAAATCAGGATCCCTGATCAGGTTATTAACGCGCACATGCTTATCTCGAGGCCAGCGAACACCTAATAGTTTTTTGGCTGAATCATTCGCCCAATCTACTTCACCAAACTCACCCAACACCACAATAGCGTCAGGCAATGCTGCTGTTGCCGTCTGAAAACGTTTTAAATAACCCGCCAACTTTTTCTTTCGCGAATTATTTTGCTGACGGACTTGTTCAATCTCGCGACAGACATCATCAATGACGCCTTCTGCTGTGGGTGATGGGTTCTTTTTAGGTTTTTTCAACCATAGACTGAGTTGAAACCATGCTCTCTGTAACCATAACGCATATAAAAAAGAAGCCAAGAATAAAAAGGTCATCATTTGACCAAATAATAGGCCCACAAAACCAGCAATACTGATAGTCGCCAATAAGCGCCAATAATCCCAACGCATCGAACTAGATCACTTTAATCAGTAGCAAAGCGATAACCTACACCTCGGACCGTCTGTATTAAATGCTCAGACTCCATAGGCTCCAAAGCCTTACGCAAACGACGAATATGCACATCTACAGTCCGTTCTTCAATATAAACCGTATCACCCCAAACATGATCCAGTAATTGACCGCGACTATACGCCCGTTCAGGGTTTTTCATAAAGAAATGCAATAAGCGAAACTCTGTTGGACCTAGATCAATACGATCATCGTTGATTGTCACGCGATGACTCTTCATATCCAATCTTAAACCGCTAAATTCCAAAGCGTGAGCCTCATCTGCTTCGGGTAATTGGCAACGTCGCAAAACAGCCTTAATTCTGGCCATCAATTCAGGTGGTGAAAATGGCTTATTGACATAATCATCAGCCCCCACACTCAGACCCTTAACCATATCTTCACTTTCACCTTTCGCTGTCAACATAATCACCGGAATTGCTGCAGTGTATTCATTTGCACGCAAACGACGTATAAACTCAATGCCATCAATGCCCGGCAACATCCAGTCCAATAAAATAATATCTGGCTGCGGCTCTTTGAGTAGAGCTAGACCTGATTCCGCATCAGCCACCGCTTCGCATTGAAAGCCAGAATGTCGCAATGAAAAACAGAGCATATCTCTGATAGCAGTATCGTCTTCTACAACTAAAACCTGTGTTGCCATAAATTAACCTTTAGCCAATTACAATTGACTCCGAATCATACCGACCAAATATGACAGATTTATAACAATAATTCCAAAATATGGCTGAAAAGCGTGAACCAAACTACATACTCGCCCGAACACATCGCAAAACACCATAATCGTATTCGCCATCAAGGGCATCATAAACCGGCTTCAATTTACCTTTTTCATCATCACCGAACGATTCGATCATACGCACAATGGCAAGGTAATCGGATTCTGACAAACCTAAGACACCATTCACATCCAATAAGCCCACTTCAACGGCCTCAGCTAAATGACTATAAACAGTGGTTTCTCTAACCGTCCGTACTTTTGCAATAGCGCTAATCGTCAAGCCCTGCTCGTGTAACAACAACGTCTCATTCACTGTTGCACTCAAACGATTATCTAATAAAGGTGACAAAGGGTATTTTGCAACCTCAGCTATAAAGTCATCACCATAACGCAATAATTTTTGCTCACCAACGCCTGAAATTTTAGCCATTTTTGCTAACGTATCAGGTCGGTGCTTTAACATCTCTTGCAATGTCGCATCATGGAAAATCACATAAGGCGGCACCCCTAATGCCTCAGCTAAGCGTAATCGCAATCCACGCAACCCTTCCCACAAAGCCTCGTCTTGTGGCCGAACCAGTGACTTCTTCTTACTTTCCTTACTGATCTTGCTTGGCGCTTCATATTGGCGCAACGCTATATTTTGACTGCCTTTCAAAAGATCACGGCACTGTTCTGTCAAACACAACGCCCCATAACGTGACACATCAATGTCGACATAACCTAAAGCAATCAATTGCCTAAAAATACTGCGCCATTCCAGCGCCGTTTTATGTTGGCCTAATCCAAAGGTGCTTAACTGATCATGACCATTTTGTTGAATCCGATCATCAAGCTTACCCAGCAAAACGTCAATAATATAGTTAACGCCAAATCGCTGTTCAGTTCGGTATATACAAGATAATGCTTTCTGTACATCCTCTGTCGCATTCCACTGTGCTGGTGGGTTTTGACAGTTATCACAGTGACCACACTTCTCTTCACTGTCTTCATCAAAATAAGCCAAGATAGCTTGACGACGGCAGCTAATCAACTCGCATAAACCTAACATAGATTCCAGCTTATGATGCTCGACACGCTTATGTGCCTCATCTGCATTAGAGTCTTGCATAAACTGTCTCAAAGTAATCACATCTTGCAAGCCATAAGCCATCCAAGCATTTGCTGGCGCACCATCTCGCCCAGCCCGCCCCGTTTCTTGATAATAAGCCTCAACACTTTTAGGCAAGTTTAAATGGGCTACAAACCGTACATCTGGTTTATCAATCCCCATACCAAAGGCGATCGTCGCTACAATAATCACCCCTTCTTCTCGCAAAAACCGCTGCTGATTTTTCTGACGAACAAGCTGCGGTAAGCCGGCATGATAAGGTAAAGCAACTCGCCCTTGGTCACTTAACCAATCGGCGATCGCTTCGACCTTTTTTCTCGACAAACAGTAAACAATACCGGCATCAGAAGCGTGATTTTGCTCTAAAAACTGCCAAAGTCGATTTTTAGGATTATTACCTTCCGAAATAGCATAGTGAATATTCGGCCGATCAAAGCTACTAATAAAAACCCTGGCTTCACCCAAGTCCAATTGAGTAATAATTTCATCACGTGTCCGTTGATCGGCGGTCGCTGTTAAGGCAATTCGTGGTACCGTAGGAAAGCGTTCATGCAAAATTTTAAGCTGCTGATAATCCTGCCTAAAGTCATGCCCCCATTGCGATACACAATGGGCTTCATCGATGGCAAATAAGCCAATTTGGCAAGAGGTCAACAGCGCGAGCATCTGTGGCATTAACAATCTTTCTGGCGCAATATAAATCAGTGAAAGTGCACCGGCTGCAAGCTGTTGCTCAATGGTGCGCACCTCACTTGCTGTCTGACTAGAATTTATAAAGGCAGCATTAATACCTAATTGCTGTAGTGCATCAACTTGATCTTGCATCAAGGCTATCAACGGTGACACCACGACGGCTAGGCCATCTCGAACCAATGCTGGAATCTGATAACACAATGATTTACCACCACCGGTTGGCATCAAAACCAGCGCATCGCCACCATCAATCAGGGTTTGGATAATCTGTTCTTGGCCATGACGAAATGAATCATAACCAAATGAAGTCTTAAGAACTTGTTTCGCGTCTTTCACTGGCACCGTATTCAACAAAGCCTATCGTCTTAAGTCATCAAGCTTTCAATAATATAATAAATACAAGCAGACAAGACTGCGGCAGAAGGCACTGTAATCAACCAAGCCGTAATAATCTTTTGAATCATGCCCTGTTTGATATAAAGGCTTTTTTGATCTTTCTTTAACTCTTTCTTTGCCGCTTTAATGACAACTCTTTCTTCATCGATCAGTTTATATATCCGAAGCATTTCTTGAGAGTCCGCTGGGGCACGGTCAGACTTAGCTTCAATCGCGTTTAGTTTGTCATACAAACCGCGCAACCGCTCTTTCTCTCCTTTGACTAAGGCTTTTTCACGCGCAATTTCTGCTTCCAAAGTGCTCGTCTTATCAAGCCATTCTCGTAATAAACCAACACCAAATATCCCGCCTATCGCAATATGCGTTGAACTCACAGGCAGGCCTAATTGACTCGCAATAATAACGGTAATCGCGGCTGCCATTGCCACTGAGAAAGCCCTAATTGGGTCTAGGTCGGTAATACCGCTACCTACCGTCTTAATAAGACGCGGACCATACAGTGCTAGGCCAATAGCCAGACCAAACGCCCCCACTGCCATAACCCAAAATGGGATATCTGCTTTAGCAGAAATTCCACCAGTCATCACCGCATCATTTATCGCAGCGAGTGGACCTATCGCGTTAGCGACATCGTTGGCGCCATGAGCAAAACTCAGTAGTGACGCGGCAAAAATGAGTGGGATAGTAAATAAAACATTAACGCTCTTGCGTGTGTTATCTAGACGTTTCAGCTTGGAACGCAGGCGTTTTTTGACAATGTTATAAACTAGAATCGCGACCAGGCCACCA
>Ga0257114_1001552_pt1 | contig 16219 bp, 8 predicted proteins | sample SI112_10mmetaG_FD_190149 | JGI IMG/M metagenome (GOLD analysis project Ga0257114, IMG submission 190149) | Marine microbial communities from Saanich Inlet, British Columbia, Canada - SI112_10m | ecosystem: Environmental > Aquatic > Marine > Inlet | place: Canada: British Columbia | collected...
TCCATGATGTTACTGTTAAGCATTCACCGTATTTTGCTTCGTAGTCAATACAAGCTTGTAATTTAGATTGTATTTGTGAAGGCGAGTAGTCTTTAAATTCTGTATTCATATTATTATTATCCATTAGTGATCGTATTTAGTTTGTGTGACTGTATAATACCGAGCACATCAACTCTTGTTAGTTCACCCGACATTTGTCTGAGTATAGCCCAAGTAAGATCTATTTGACCATAGTGAGTATTTAAGTTGTAAATCATAGTAAAAATCCGCCGTTATTAATTACGTTAGTTAAAACGATGATTAGTGTAAGTACAATTAGTACATTAAATTTTTGTAAATTAGTCATATATTATTTTTAAGATTAGTTGACATGGTGAGAATCGAACTCACATAAACCATTATGTCATAAGTATTCAACTGTATTTATAGTGTAGAAAATACTGAACGCACACTTGTTAGATTATTATACTAACTCTACATTTCTTAGTGCAACTGGAATATTATTAGTTGCAGTGTAAGACTTGTATTTTTGAAAGCAATTCATACTTTGTAACTTAGATTTCATGATGTTGAACGCTATGTCATGATTGTAAGTGTATGTGATACCTTTCTTGTTAGTAAATTCTATTACTACATTTTTTCCGATTAGTGACTGTCTGATGACAAATCTTTTTGATTTTAAATTACTCATATTATATTTATTTATTTATTTATTAGTTGTTTTACATTTATATTATCCAATACACATCGTATTTAGTTTGTATTATCTTTCTGATGCAGACAGAGGTGAAACAGGTAGCATTGCTATAAGTTCTCTCATTCTAGCTTTAGTGCCTTCATTAGCATTAAAAGTAGCATTGTACTCATCAATCATTTGTAGTTCTTTGTATATTTCTTTAACAGTCATAGTAGTGTATATTTATTTGGTAGTTAATATTAGTTGAATGGTTTACCACACTCATTCGTGATAAGTAATATCATTTACTTAATTACTTACAACTATATTATCCATATGGAGTCGTATTTAGTCTGTAATAGTAGATAGTTAGTTGTTGTAGTAAATATGTAAACATGTACACGATATTGAACAAAAAACGTAAAACATTTACACAATTGTGAAAAAAAGTGGGGCCGGGCCGTCATTTGAAAACCGTTTTGCGTAACGATCTGATAATCAGGGGGATAGGGGTAACACCATAATTCTATATAACCAACACTTTTTCAGAATGAAAACAGTGACATAAGGCTATTAAGGTAGTAGAGTAACAGGCTATTGTCACACTATTCAAATACTCTCTATATACTACTAGTAAACCTTGTTAAAAACCTGTGATATTACTAACCATAGCGCGCTTCACAAAAAGTCCGTTAGAGAAATCACATAAATTCACATGTTTACAGCGTAGACAGAATATAAATAAAAAAAACTATGGCTCAAATCTCTTCATATCCTATATTAGATCCGCAACTAGCGGACAAAGTACTAGGATCCAATACTGTGGATAGTGTAGGCGCTCCTGTTATAGGCAATCCCACGGTACAGTACACATTTTCAAGCATTAAATCATTAGTTGATCAAAACTTCTTTCAGCAATTACAAACACAAAGCACAGTGGCTATACCATTGGCTCAAGCTGGTGACACTATTATATTTGGAACCGATGATATAACAGGTTCTCATGTGATTTACACTGCAGCATCTGGTAAAGTAACATTTAATACTAAAGGATCTTATTATATAGAACAAGAGTATCTAGTTTCAGGTACTCCACCAGGGCAAGTGTTCCCTGTATTTAAAACAGAACAAGATGGTTCCAATCAAGTAGGCCCAACTATAGCAGAACGATGGACACCAAACGCTAGTACAGATAGAAAAAGAATAGCTATATCAAACATCGTTAATATAACTGTAGCTGGCACATATTATTTATTCAAAGGTTTGTGGGATGCTCAAGGTGCACAACCAACATTACAACCTCAACTGATAAATAACGACTGGGCAGCGCAAATACCTAGTGCATCTTTAAAAATTTATAAACTAATATAACATGGCAATAATATATTCATATCCCACGGTTAATCCAGAAAGAACCGACCTTATATTAGGTACAGATGTAAGTAGTAGCAACAAAGCCACTAAGAATTTTACTATACAAAGTGTAATAGATCTTGTAACTATAGCCACAGGTGATTTACAAACAGTATTAGATCTTGGTAATGTAGCAACTGGTAGAGATATAAACTTAACTAACAATGCTTTTAGAGGTGGAAACTTTGTAACAACAGGAGGTGTTAGTATAACTGGTACTACAGCGACAGGTTTTACAAATGTTAACTCAACAGCGTTTACAGGTACAATAGCTACTCCAGTTCAGCCTAATATTACTAGTTTAGGTAGTTTAACTGCTTTAGTTCTTGACGGTCCAATATCTGGCACTGGTTTAATAAACAATTCTAATTTAACAGGTGCGCAAAACGATAATGTAGTAAGTACACTAGCTATTAAAACTTATGTAGACAATAAAGTTGGATTATACGATACATTACAAGAGATATTAGCTAATGGTAATACAACTAGTGGATCTGATATAGTGGTTTCAACAGGTGATGACATTACTTTCACAGATACATCAAAAGTTATTCTTGGTACTGGATCAGATGCTACAATAGAACATGACGGTATTGATTTAAAAATTGTAAATACTGAAGGTAAAACTACAATATCCAACAGTTCAGGTGATATAGATATATCAGCTACAGCAACTACAAAAAAATTAATTTTAAATGGTAAAGCCGGGGTTGATTTAAACTTTGAAGGCTCTAAAAAAATAGAAACACTAGTAGGTGGTGCTAAAGTAACTGGAGCTTTTGAAGCTACAACATCAGGTACATTTGCTAGTTTAATAAATACAGGATCATACTCTGATTCAAGTGGTGATATAGGTACTGCAGGTCAAATACTATCGTCTACAGGTTCTGGTACTAATTGGGTTACGGAAGTTCCATTATATAGTTGGAGCTTAGAAGGTACGGCTATACCTAGTGGCACTGCTGTCACAGTAACTGATGGTACTAATATAACTACAACTTGGGATGCAACTAACTTTGATTTAACAATAGCTACAACAGGTGTGCCAGACGGATCTGGTGCAGCTAATCAAGTTACATACTGGTCAGACACTGATACGCTAACAGGTGCTGCAGGATTTACTTTTGCAGGTGGTGCAACTGGTAAAGTAGCTATAGCTGGTGAACTAGAGGTTGGTGGTGTATTAACTGACGGTACATTTACTGGGTCAGCTGGTACATACACAGGTTACACAAGTATTACATCTACAGATTTTGTGGGTGCTTTAACAGGTAATGCAGATACAGCAACAGCCTTAGCATCGTCTGGAGCTATTGCAATTTCAGGTGATGCCGTATCAACAGGTGGTCCTCACACTTATACATCAGGTGGTGCTGTTACAATACCAACTACAATAGCTGATACTACCGTAACTGGTAAAGTTCTTACAAACTTAGCTACTCCAACTTCTTCAGCAATTGCCGCTACAGACACTATACTTGCTGCAATGGCAAAACTACAAGGGCAGATAACTGGTTTAGCCGGAAGCCTTGCTTTTGAAGGAACATGGGATGCTAGCGCTGGTACTGCACCAAGTGCTACACCTTTAAACGGTCAATTTTGGATTGTATCGGTTGCTGGTAATACAAACTTAGATGGAATTACAGATTGGTTAGTCGGTGACTGGGCAATATATGTAAACAATGGTGCTGGTACAGATGCTTGGCAAAAACTTGATCAATCAAACGAAGTGTTAGGATCTGGTGCTGCAAACAAAATAGCTAAATGGACAAGTACAAATACTTTAGCAACTGGTCTTATAGCAGACGATGGTACGACTGTTACTGTAGGTAATTCTGGTAATCTTATAGTTGAAGGTAATACAACACTTGGTGATGCCGATACAGATACAACAACTGTAAAAGGTCCTGCTGTTTTTGAAGAAACATTAAGAATAAACGAAGGTATTAGTTTAGGTGCTGCAACTTACGGTACAGCTGGGCAAGTGTTAACATCAGGCGGTGGCGCTGCTTCAGTCAACACATGGACAACACCTACTACAGGTACAGTTACAAGTGTAACGGCTGGAACTGGTATTACAATTGGTGGTACCGCTGCAGATCCTACTGTAGCTATAGATTATTTAGGTACTGACAATGCTATATTGTCGGCACCTCAAGAAAACGGTATTGCTACAACAGATACAGTTTGGTTTAGCGATGCTACAGATGATAACATAAAGAAAACTACAGTTGCAAACTTAATTGCATTAGATGGTGCTAGATCTTTATCTGCAACATTAGCTATTGGTAATACATCAGGCACTAATGATATTATAATGGCTGATGATCAAAAGATAAATTTTGGTACAAATTCCGATTTATTTATAGTACATAACGACACAAATGGTGTTATCGAAAACGTAAAAGGTGATTTAGTCATACAAAATAAAGCTGATGATAAATCTATAATATTTAAGTCAGATGATGGTGGTGGTGGTACTGCTGAATATTTTAAAGTTGATGGTTCTTTATTGCAAACTGTATTTTCAAAACCCACTAGACATGTAGATGGTATGGCATCTAGTTTTGGTAATAGCTATGACTTAAACATATATCACACTGGGACAGATTCTTATATAGATGCTGCAACAAGTAATTTATTAATTAGAAATACATTTAATGATGGTGATATACAGCTTATGTCAGACGATGGTTCTGGTGGTGTTGCCACTTATTTATATTTAGATGGTGGTTCTGTTGTAACAAAATTCTTAAAAGATACACGACATTCAGATAATGTTAAAGCTAAGTTTGGTGATAGTTCGGATTTAGAAATATACCACGATGGAAGCAATAGTTATATTAAAGATGTAGGAACAGGAACATTAAATTTGCAAGGTAGTACACAGGTTTTAATTTCAGGTGTTAATGGTCAAGTTGGTGTTCAATATATTGAAAGTGGTAAGGTAGGTTTAAGACACGCTAATAGTGAAAAACTAGCAACTACAAGCACAGGTGTTACTGTAACAGGTGATGCAAGTGTTAATGGAAATATTACCGCAACAGGTTCTACTAACCCAAATATAACAGTATCAGACACTACAAATAGTCACTACTTAACTTTACAAGCATTAGACGGTGGTTCAAAAATAGACTTTTTATCTAATTTATCATTTGAATATGGCGCAAGCAATACAACGGTATTAAGATTAGATTCAGCTGGAGCAATCTTTGAAGATGATGTAGAAATTAAAGGTAACTTAACTGTTGACGGTCAAATAATACACGGAAGCGGTGGTGGAATATTTAATGGTGATCAAGCTATAACGGTAGCTGGTGGCGCAACCTTAGCGTTTACTTTGACAAGAGCCACAACGGGAACTATGGTGTTTGATGTATGGTTAACTTCAGAAACAGGCACAGCGTCTTCAGTAGCTAAAAAATATACAGTTGCTCACTCATATAATTCAACCCCAGTATATAACAAAATAATAGATACAGGGCCTAGAGGATCTGCTGACTTTACTGTTCAATTTATTGATTCAGCTGTAGGTGCAACAGGCACATCAGTTAAATGTATTTTAACTGCTGTTTCTGATACTCAAAATATAGGTTACACAGTCCAAGTTGGGCATGACAGTACAAATGCTCTTACATTTACTGCAGCATCATAATAATAAAATATGGCTAATTTATCTAATATAAATAATAAGTTCATCGTCACAGACGGAGGAGATGTTATGATTAATAACACTATAGCGGGTTATCCTAATGGTGAAGGATTGACTATTAAATCTTCTGACAATATATGTAGAGTTGTACTTCAAAATTCTGTAAGTGGAGGATCAGTTAGTGATGGTTTTAGAATTGGACTAGTTAATTCAAACGTAGAGTTTGAAAGTACAGAAAGTGGTGAGTTTCAATTTTATACTGGTGGTGGAGCGGCTAAAATGACCATAGATAGTTCTGGTGACGTCGGGATCGGGACGGTTGTACCTCAAGCCTTGTTAGATGTATCAAAAAATAATACTACTATTTATGATCCTACAGATGATTTAGGACAAAGAACAGGTACGGCAACAATTCATATTACTAATCAAACCGCTACTATAAATACTTTTGGACAATTAATGTATGACAGTAGGTCATCAGGACAAGGGATTGCTCGTATTGTATTTTTGAATGGAGGACCTGCAACTGTAGGAATAGCTTTTGTAACAGAACATAATGATGTTAAGTCAGAAAAAATGCGGATCTCTTCAAACGGTAACGTCGGGATCGGGACGGATAGTCCTGCTGTTAGATTAGATTTTGGTAATGCAACAGGGAAAGCTTTTCATTTGTATACAAGCGGGACTGATTACTACGGTTTTAATATGCTTCAATATGATAGTGGTCCTTTTTCTACAAATATCATTGCTGGTAATGGGGGTGATATTAAATTAAGAACAGCTAGTGGTACTTCTACACAATCGACAAGATTAACAGTTAAAGCAGCAGGCGACGTCGGAATCGGAACGACTTTGCCTGATTCACCTCTTGAAATACAAAATGTCCCTGCTCTGGGGGAAAATAAAATGATGTTACACCTTGACGCAAATCATACAGGAAATACAGGTAGTGCATTTTTGCAAATAAGCGCAGGTACAAGTTCAGCGGCTCATACAAAAATAGAAATGGTTTCGGGAGGAGGTCAAGGGTTATTTGGGACTTATGTAGATACAAATATTATAAATAATGCTACATCAAGTGGTGCTTACGGAAATATTAATTTTATTACAGGCTCAAGCACTTCTGCAAGTAGTATAGTTATGACTATTGGTGGTGGTAGTCAAAAAGGAAAAGTCGGGATCGGAACAACTTCGCCTGGTCATAAGCTTCATGTAGAAAATACAGAGAGTGCTAGTTGGACAACTAGATTTTCAAATACAGTTGCGGACTCAAACAATATTTACTTTAACTACAATAATGGCACTACAAGTTATGGCATGTATATCGACGGCGGACAAGGAGCTGCTGGTTACGATATTCAAACGGCAAGTGGCTTTGTAGTGAGAGGTGATGGCAAAGTCGGGATCGGGACGGTTGGACCTCAAGCATTATTAACTGTTAGTGGTTCGGTCTTACAAAATAGTAATAACCCAGGAATAGAAGTATCTAACAGTCACAATTCACAGACAGTTCTCTTAATTAATAATACAACTTCTCGAAAATATGAGCTTGCCGTGGGTGGTTCAGCTAACGGCGTTGGCAATGGGTCTTTTTATATATACGATGCCACAGCTGGTAGTTCAAGATTCGTAGTTGACAGTTCTGGGGATATAGGGATCGGGACGGATTCGCCTAGTGAAAAACTTACAATACCTGGTAATTACGGAGTTGGGTTAGGGTATAAAACATTTTATTCAAGTGGAGGAACTGTACCCGCAGGTATAGGACCTAGTTATTATCTTGTTGCAACATTAAATCAACTTCAAGGAACTACTTTGACATCTAAACATCAGTATAAGGTTTTTTTAACAACCACTGGAACTGGAACATATAATAGTTCTGTCTATATAGTATATGCTAATAGTAATGATACAGCTTGGCAGGTTAGAGAAGTTTCTAGAAGAGGAACAACAAGTAATCATCCTGAACTTACCGTAAGTGGAACCGAGGCTCGTATTTATAATGATCATCCAAGTTCGTATGGTGTTTTGTATAGAGTTGAAACAACAAATTCAGGTCAAGCTAACACGGCCCCTGATATATTTGGTTCTGATTATATGTGGCAAAGAACTGGAAGTATATTATCATACACAGATGGTGAAGTTGTAATTTCAGGTGCAACTTATAGTGATGGTGCAAATAATATTAGTTTGCAAGAAGGTTTAGTAAAAATTGGTTCAGGAGGTACAGGCTCTACAGTATCTATGTATTTTACTAATCCAAATGGTGTTGTAGGTTCAGTTGTTACAAATGGTTCTAATACACAATTTAATACATCTTCTGATTATAGATTAAAAGAAGATTTACAAGACTTTAATGGACTTGATAAAGTTTCTAAAATACCTGTATATGACTTTAAATGGAAAGTGGATGAAAGCAGGAGCTATGGAGTTATAGCTCACGAACTACAAGAAGTTTTACCAGATGCAGTTTCAGGAGAAAAAGATGCAGAAGAAATGCAAGGTGTTGATTATTCTAAAATTGTTCCTTTATTAGTTAAGTCAATACAAGAACTAAAAGCTGAAATAGAATTACTTAAAAGCAAATAATGGCAAATTTATCAAATATAAATAATATATTACGAGTATCTAGCTCAGGTGTAGGTTTAAACAAAAACAATACAGGTCCAAGTGAATTAGATATTGAGTCATCGGGTGCTGATATGATTGATATGACTAGAACTGGTCAAAAAACATATAGATTTGCTATATCTGGTGCTAGTGCTTTTAGTTTATTTGATGTTGCTGCAAATGCGGATAGATTAATAATAAACACTTCTGGAAACGCAACTTTTGCAGGTGATGTAACTATTTCAAAAACAGGAAATGCAGCGCTAACAATTACAGGTGGAACAACCAATACAGCAATAATTAATTTTGGCGATAGTTCTAATGATGATGCAGGTATTATTGCATATACAAATGACGCAGGGGGTTCTGATCATATGGCATTTACTGTTGCTACAAACGAAAAAATGCGTATCACCTCAGCAGGTAAAGTCGGGATCGGGACGACTAGTCCTAGTGGAGCTTTAAGTGTTGAAAACACAGGAACTGCGGGTGTGCCAGTACTTGATGTAATAAACACAAGCAACGCTCAGTTTAATCATTCTGGTGAAATGATGACTCCCAATATGCTAGCTAATCAAAATAATATATTTGTAATAGGTAGGCAATCTACTACAAAAGAGTCTGGATACATAGGTTATAAATGGTCATCTTCAGGATCTAACGCTAACGTTTTAACTTTTGGTCATTGGGGCTCTGACAACTTAATGAATATTAATGGAATAGGTAACGTTGGGATCGGGACGACTAATCCACAAGGTAAATTACAAATTACAACTGGTGATAGTGGTGCATCTAGTGCGTGGACTAATGCAGATGAATTAATATTAGAAAGTAGTGGAAACGCAGGTTTAGCTTTTCAAACACCAAATACTGGAGCCGCAACAATAGCATTTCAAGACCCTGAAAGTGTTCAGGCAGGTTTTATACAATATTTACATGCTGATAATGCTTTGAGATTTGCTACAAACGGCAATAATGAAAGAATGCGTATTACAAGTACAGGCGCAATATCTGTAGGATCTACAGGAACTGCTTACGGAGCCGCAGGAGAAGTGTTAACATCAAATGGAAATGCTGCTCCAAGTTGGCAAGCTGCAGGTGGTGGTGGAAGTGCTTGGCCTCAAGAAAAATTTGCAGAATACACTATTGATAGCACTACATCAAATATATTGATAGCCACTATGAATCCTACTACATGGCATGGTAATGAATTAGCGGGTTGTTTAAAGTTTACAATAAATGCCTCAGATTATATTCAAGTTAGTTATATAACCGTAAGCACTTTTCTTAGTGGAAGTAATCAATGGTTTTTTAAAGGAAATTCTGAAATGACTACACATAACGGTGGAACGAATCCAATAAGGTATGTTTTTGCTTTTGCAGGTAACAATGGAAGTTATGGCACAACTTGTACTCTTAAAATAAATAGATATGCAAACACTTCTCTCTATACAAAAGTAAATGTTTTAGTACAAGCAGTTTCGTCTCCTGATATGTTTATTTTAAATTAAAACAAATAAATGGCATCATTATCTAATATAAACGGATTATTTGACGTCCATTCTACTGGGGCTATACTTTTTAGTACATCTCATGGAACTTCAGGGCAGATATTAAGATCAAATGGTAATGCAGCCCCAACTTGGGTAGCAGCTTCAACTGTTATTGGTGGACCTTATTTACCCTTAACAGGTGGAACATTAAGTGGACCTTTAGCTGGAACTAGTGCAACTTTTTCAGGCGCTATAAAACAAAGCTCAAGAATAACACTTAATACTAATGGTACAATCCAATGGGGTTCTGCTAACGACTATGGGCTTTTAAGTTGGGACACGGGTTATGCTTTAATTTACGGTCAAAGTGGTAAAGGTATTAAATTTGCAACAAACGGAAGTACACTTGCTTTAACTTTAGACACATCACAAAATGCAAGCTTTGCAGGAAATATAACAGTTGGAGATGGTCATTTTATAGGGGATGATGCGAATGATAATTTATTAATTCAATCTTCTGCTAATGAAAATATAATTATTGATTCTTTAGATGAATTATTATTTAGAAATTCAGGTACTACAAATTTAACAATAGACAGTTCTGGAAAATCAACTTTTGCAGGTAATGTTGTTTTAGATACTAGCAGCGCTAGATTAAGAATTAAATCTGGTGCCGCAGGAACAAATGGTGGTATTGACTGGACATATAATACAGCTAGTACGCAATATGCTAGAATAGATCTTAATTACGACACAAGAGCAAGTGTTGGATTATTAATAGATTCAGGTTATCCTATAACTCTTGATTTTAGTTCTGGACGTTTTGCAATTCAACACAATGGTAGTGAAAAAATGCGTATAGACAGTTCTGGAAATGTAGGAATAAATACAACTGTTTTTCCTAGTTCAGGCTTTGCAAAACTTGTCGTTGCAGGCAGTGCTATCGCAGCAAGACCTTCAGGTGTCAATGATTATTTTTCTTATATTAAAAGTAATTGGGCTTCAGAAAATGCTTTTGAAATAGGTATTGAAGGAGCTGGAACACAGCACAGGTTTATAACTTCAGGAAATTATTATTACGGAACTGAGCTAAGGTTTTGGACGTCTGACACTCAAAGAGTAACTATAAATTCTGTGGGCAACTTCGGGATCGGAACGACTTTACCCGCTGCATCAGCCAAACTAACTGTAATGGGTAACCAAACTTTTGGTTTACCAGGAAATGGCACAAACACGTCTGGTAGATTTATATCTATTGAAGGAAATACTGATGGTTCTGGAGAAGGTTCCGGTAGAATATTTTTCTCAGAGCATAATAGCACAACGGGTTTGATGGACAGTTATGGCATGTCATTGGGTTATAGAGGAGGTGCTACTTCTATAGTTGGAGCAAGCGGAAATACTTGGACTGGATTAACACAAATTGGCAATGGTCAATGGGGAATGTGGGGCCACAATAATAATGCCACTGGATCATTAGTTATGTTTGGAGACAGGGCAGCTACTTATGTTAGTATTCCCGGAAAAGTCGGGATCGGGGTGACTTCGCCTGGGTCTAAGCTTGAAGTAGCTGTGGCAGATAGTTCTAGTATATTAGAATTAACTAGAACAGGCTCTGCATCATTTAGTACTTTAATATCAGACATTGGAGCAGGAGCGGCTCAACTATGGTTTAATGCAGATACAGATGATACAGGTTTTCTTTTTAGGCCTAGAGATAGTGCTGGAACCCCTAACAACGCTTTTCTTATAGCGCCAGATGGCAACGTCGGGATCGGAACGACTACTCCTTACAATAGATTACATAGCTCAGGCGTTCTTGGTATTGGTACAGCTAATCAAACACCTGGTTTAACTTCAACAATGAGTGGTGGTGGTGGTGGAGCGCAATATGCTGCGGGATCAATATATGTTGTTCAAGGATATGCTGGAACTATGTCAAGTGGAGATACATTTACATTTATTTATGAAGCAACTAGTTGGAAATCTTGGTCAGCAGAGTTTGTTTTTACTAGTACAGAGGGTATGAGTAGAGGTGCTGAAGGTGGATATAATAATAATGGTGCCAGTCATACTTCTGAAATGGGTGTAAACGCTTTAGGATGTACGGCAACCACTACAAATGTGGGTCAACATGTTAAAATAGTATTTTCTTTTACAAATCCAGGAACACATCCTATGGCTAAAATAACTTATTCACAAAGTGGAGGCGACGGTGTTCCTAGAGCAGATAGAGTAAATATAAATTGGAATACTTAAAATAATAAAATAATAATAAATGGCAATAATATATTCGTATCCTTTAAACCAACCAAAGAGAGATGATTTACTTATAGGTACTATAACTTACGACGAGGATGCTGTAAACCCAGTACATGGTAATCCAACTGTTAGTTTTACCGTAGGATCTTTACTTGATTTAATCGCTAGTCAAGGTGCAGCGCAAAATCTACAACAGGTTACTAATATAGGTAATACAACGACTAATTCTATTATCGTTTCTAACAGTTTAAAAGTTTCAGGTGGTTATTATGATTCAAGTAATCAACCAGGAACAGCAGGGCAATTACTTAGTTCTACAGCTACAGGAACGCAATGGGTTAATGTTGCTGCTCAAGGTGTAACTAGCGTTGGTTTATCAATGCCAGCAGCATTTACAGTCACTAACTCACCTATAACTCAAGCTGGAATACTAGCGGTTACAGGTGCGGGTACAGCTGCTCAATATATAAATGGTTTAGGTAACTTAGTTACTTTTCCAACAATACCAACTCAATATGTTTTACCAGTTGCAACAACTGTAGCATTAGGCGGTGTAAAAATAGGTTACACAGAGACTGGTAAAAACTATCCATTAGAGTTAGATAATGAAAGAGCTTATGTAAACGTTCCTTGGACAGACACAATATATACATTACCTTTAGCAGCAGATGGTACAAGAGGTGGTGTACAAATAGGTTATACGCAAACAGCAACTAGAGATTATCCAGTTACATTGGCTAGTGAAAAAATGTTGGTTACAGTTCCTTGGAGCGATACGATACAAACAATAGCAGGTACTGGAACAGACAACACTGATTCTGGTGTATTGTTAAGCGATAGTGGTGGAACTGTTTTAATATTAGGCGATGGTAGTGTTACAGCTGCACAAACAGGAAACACAATAACTTTAACTGGTACAGATACTGGTGTAACTGGTGTTACTTTGGCTACAGCAGACTCTACAGGCTCACCTCTTTCAGAAAGTATAACAAATAGAGAATTAACTTTAACATCAGCAAAATACGTTGGTGGCGCTAACGTAGGTTACGTACCTGAAGGCGGAACTGGAACTACTTATTTAAAAGGTGACGGTACTTGGGAAGCAATACCTACAGGTTTAATATTTAAAGGCGTATGGGATGCTAGTGGAACTGGAGGTGGTAGTCCAGATTTAACAAGCATAACTCCAGCTGATGGTTGGCTTTATATAGTTAGTGTTGCTGGATCGGCAGAACCTAATGGAGTTGGAACAACACCTAATTCTTGGAATATAGGAGATTGGTGTGTGTATAGTTCAACTGCGTCGGCATGGGAATTAGTACCTTCTTCAACAACTGGTGTAGACACAGTGAAAACAACTGATGGTACTTATATAGATTTAACGCCTAGTGCAGCAACAAATGGTGCGGTCGTGGTTACAGCTGATCTAAGTGCTGCTGATGGAAACAACACTGGCACATCGCAAAGATTCTTAACAAAAAACAACACTTGGGCGGTACCTGCTTATACAACAGATAATAACACAACTTATACTGTCGATGTACCTTCAGCCACAACAAGTATAAATTTAAAAGGTAGTGATGGCACAGACGACGCTATTGTATTAACGGGTGGAAATAATGTTACATTATCAAGAACAGATGCAAGCACAATAGATATAGCCGCAACAAATACAACATATACAGCGGGGATAGGTTTAACGTTAAATACATTAGAGTTTGATGTTAATGTAGATTCAACTGCTTCAGCTGTGCCAGAAAGTCTTTCAACAACAGCTAACCAAACATATAAGATTCAACTAGACGATCAAAGCGAAAACCTAGTTGTTAACGTGCCTTGGACAGATACATCATATGATTGGGAAATAAAAGATAATCAAGGAACTCCTAGCACTGGTGATGTTGCTAGTGGTAAAACAGTTCAATTCGTTGGAGCAACAGGTGCTTTATCAACCGTACTAACCGATCCAAATAGTGATGGTAATTTTGTAATGACACTGACATCGCCTAATGATGACACACTATATGCTTTAGCTGGAGCTGCAGATGGTACTACTGCTGCTAATTATAATTTAGTTTTATCAGCCGATGGAACAGCTCAAGACACGATGGTGTTTACAAAAGGTTCTAACATTACATTTACAAGAGCGGCAAATTCTTTAACTATAGCTGCTGCTAATGATAATACGTTGTATGATTTATCAGGTACAGCAAGCGCTACAGCTGGAGAATATAATTTAGTTTTATCGGCAGATTCTACGGCTCAAGATACAATGGTGTTTAAACAAGGTTCAAATGTTACTTTTACAAGAGCAGATGATTTATTAACTATAGCCGCAACAAACACTTGGGTTGCTAATGCTGTTACAGTGGCTGGTTATGTAGCTGCTCCTGCCGCTACTGATGCTAATTTAGTTTGGAAAACAGATACTAATGGTAATCCAGCTTGGCGAGTTGATTCAACTGGAGACAACAATACATATACTTTAACAAGTGCTGCAAAGATAATAACATTGAACGATACAAGTACTGGTGCAGCCGCTGGAACTATTACTTTTGTAGATGGTACTGATATATCTATATCTAGTGCATCAAATAACACAATAACAATAACAAATGATTCACCTGATACAGGTATACCAGCCGTTATATCTGATGGTGCAGCCGCTCCAAGTTTGTCTTTTGCTGGTAATGTTACGGCGACTATGGTTAGAACACAAATAGGTGCTGGAACTGGTGATGGTGTTGTTGAAAGCTTAACAACAACTGCTATTCCAACTTCACCTTATATGAGCGTAGCTACACTGAGTGCTGCAGGGGTTTTAAATATACCGAATGTCCCAAGATATACTTTGGACGTAGACCAATCATCTCAAGGTAATAATAATGACCCGTTAATAACACTTGATGCTAGCTCTACAACTGATGATTCTATACAAATTTCAGGAGGGGATCTTATAACAGTAACTAGAGTAGGAGCAGGTGAAATAGAAATTGCTAGTACAGCCGCACCAAATACTGTTTTTGAAGCAGCTGTAGGAACAGGTAATCCACCTACTGGAGTTATAGGTACAAAAGGTTTAGTACCTGCTCCGCCTGCTTCAACTTGGCCAAACACAGATAAATATTATTTAACTAGTGATGAAACCTGGAGTATACCGCCTGGGCAAGGTATAATTAGTGAGTCTGTTGGTGTAGCGGATGCAACGGTTAATAACACACCATTAACAGCTGTTATTAATTCTAGCTTAAGATCTTTAACTTTATCATCTAAAAAATATAAAGGTGGGAGTTTAGTTGGTTATGTGCCTGATGGTGGAACAAACTCTACTTATTTAAGAGGGGATGGAACCTGGTCAAGTATAGGTTCGCAATTTCAAGGAACATGGGATGCCTCAAGTGGTAGTGGTGGTATACCATACCTAATACCTCCGCCAGTTGGACCTAGTCCTTATAGTAATGGTGATTTTTACATATGTAGTGCTGCCGGTAATGCAACACCTAATGGAACTAATACAACACCAAACAGCTGGGGTGTAGGCGATACGGTTATTTGGAGTGGATCATCTAGTAGTGGGTCATGGACTAGGGTACCAGCAACAGCTTCTGGGGTTAACAGTGTGGATACAACTGATGGAACTTATATTAATTTAACACCTAATTCACCTAGCACAGGATCAATAACAGTTACAGCCGATTTAAGTGCCGCTGCTACTGGAACTTCTACAATTACAACTAAATTTTTAACTGAAGGTAATAAATGGCAAGTACCTAGTTATATTAATAATACTACCTATTCTTTTTTAGCTGTAACAACAGGGGGTTCAAATACTAATCCAGCTTTAAGATTAGATCCTTTAACTGGAAGTAATAATGATGTTATTTTAACAGGTTCAGGTGGAACAACAATTACTAGAACTAGCAATACAGCTATAACAATAGATTCAGACGACACAACATATACAAATGGAACAGGTTTACTCTTGTCAGCTACAGATGAATTTTCTATAGACAGTACTGTGGTTACATTAACAGGTACTCAAACGTTAACCAATAAAACATTAACTACACCTGTAATTGATCAAATTTCACCTTCTGCTGGTTTATTACAAAT
>Ga0257114_1001553_pt1 | contig 16219 bp, 22 predicted proteins | sample SI112_10mmetaG_FD_190149 | JGI IMG/M metagenome (GOLD analysis project Ga0257114, IMG submission 190149) | Marine microbial communities from Saanich Inlet, British Columbia, Canada - SI112_10m | ecosystem: Environmental > Aquatic > Marine > Inlet | place: Canada: British Columbia | collected...
GTAGGGAGGAAAGGGCACTGCCCCATCCTCGTTTATCTCACAGGCGTATTTTAGCACACAATCGGGGTCACCCAACTCAGCACCAGGAATCTCTTCAACCTCTGCTACGATCCAGTGACCATCAAACTTCAGAAGTTTCAGCATTAGGATCCTCTTCTACAGCAAATGGTTCGGCAACAGGATGCTCATCGTGGACACCACCAACTCCAGCAGTTGGGACAACATCAGGTGGAATAGCACCACCAGTGTTCTTGCGAATCTCAGTGAGTTGTGCTTCCATATTGGGATTGACGATACCTTCCGTCCATCCTTCTTCAACTGCCTCAGCAGGGGTAGGAGCAGGTGCTGCAGGGACGCCTTGTTCTTGGGTAGCAACCAGAGTCGCAATCTTATTGCGATACGCCTGTGCTAGTCCTGTATCGGGTTCACCAATTGCTAGGACGCTATCATAAGGAATACGGAATTGAAAGTCTACTGAGTAAGGGCACCACTTACTAAACTTGACTTGCAGATCGCCAGGATCTTGTTCAGATCCGACGCTAACGAGTTCAAGAATGTAAGGGTTTTTCATCAATAGACAAATACCGCGACGTTCTTCTTCTTCACCTTCAAATACTTCTTGCAAGTCCGTGATTACACGCTCGCCAGATTTGAAAACAATAATTTGTTCAGCCATAATTCTCCGATGTTTCTATAAGTATAACACAAAATGACAAAGGGGGCAACGCCCCCTGTGACAGATATTTATTTGACTTCGTAAGTCGTTCTTCTCATGTGGTCTGGAATAATTTTTTCTAAACTCACGACCAGCATACCATCCTCAAACGTCACGTCCACAACTCTAACATCGTCACCGAGTTGCCAAGTATTCGCAAATGATCTTCGCGAGACTCCTTTGTGTAAGTATTCTGTTTCAGTATCCTGTCTTGTAGTGTTGCTGGTAACCTTGAGAATGTTTGATTCAGTAGATACTTCAATCTCCTCTCTTTTAAATCCTGCGAGAGCAATTTGAATTTCGTAATTACTGGCGTCATGTTTGATTAAATTATACGGAGGATAGTTTTTATTATGATTAGTCATCGAATCTAATCGATGGAACATATCATTTAAACCTACAGCATGAGGTAGGTATAGATCCCATGTATGTGTCATTAGCGTTCTCCTTAAATAAGCGAGATGTTTGTATGGACCCCGAAGGCATCCAGTACTATTTAATCAAGACACAAAAAAAGTGATGTAGTGTTCACCGCATCACTTTATAAGGGTTTCCGACTTTTGTAGAGACCGCACGAAAAGAGTCTCAAATTTATTTATGCTTCTGGTTTTTTACGACCAATATTGTACTTGGATTCTAGGATCCATTCTCCCTTATCTTTATAGGAGAGGACTTTAATCTGGTTGAGTGGTGCAACGTCTTCAATCTGAGACTTGTCAACAATAGAAATCAATCCCCAATCAGATAGCAATTGAGTGATACGATTACGACGCTGAACATCATTCAACGATAAATTAGTATTCTTTCCATCAAGAGCAAACAACTCTTTGAAGTGAACAATATAGTACTTGCCTTGCTTATGGAGAATGTGACAAGATTGATATAGTTTTCTATCTTTCCGTGAAGCAACACCAATACGTGTTAGTGTCTCCCTTACTTTCAAGAAATCATCTGGTTCATTTAGAACAACTTCCACCATATCTGATGGTTGCCATTCAATTGTAATTTCAGTATTCATCTAAGACCGCCTTTATCTAATAATTTTTTTATCTCTTCAAGATCAGAATTAGTAAGGATTCTAAGGGCGGCAACTGCTTTACTATGGTTATATCCATAATATTGCTTCACCAATTCAAGATTCTCTAATTCGTTTTTTCTCATCCATGGAGCAAAACGCTTCCTTGGCTTCAAACTATTTAGATAAAAATCATATTGCATTTTCTTGTCAAGATGATTCTGTATGTTCATTTCATTAGAGAACAGAATAGCATCTGGATGCGATGACAAACATTTGTTAATAATAAACGGGGGATAACCTTTTACAGCATCCCCGTCTTCATCCATTATATTTTTCTTAGACTGATTGATCGTATAAAGATAATCTTTTAATTCTCGTTTCATATCCAGTCTGGTTTTTTATGTGGTAATCGTAAGTAGTTATCTGCAACCCATGGTTTGGATGCAATATACATCTTGTATGCTTCTATAGTAGAAATACTATCGTCAAACTTATACTCCTCTGGCATTGCACGAACAAATGGTGTGTGATCATCCCATCTTACATCAGGAATGATATCATCAGCAGCAAGAAGAGTGGTGAAGCAAGTATGAACTTTACCATAACGAGCAGCATACTCTTGACATAAAGCGAAACCATGAGATAGCAACCATCGAGTGTTTGCTAAAGTTTCGTTTGCCCAGATAGTACAAGGGTGATTACGGAATGCTCCCTTGTCCGTAGCATAGGGTGTGCCATCTTTCTTAGGCAATGTGCCATAACCATGTCCCCACTTGTCTGAGGCGATTATAGAGAGCATCTGGCAGGTCTCCAGGGGCATCTTGACAATGTGCTTGTCTGGTAGGACATAAGCAGATTTTCGCGGAGACTCATCAGTCACAAAGATGTTCATTTGTATACAGCGGTTACACTTACAACTCTAGCGGTAGGATTTCTGGCGACAGCAGTTTGTTTTGCTTCTTCATAATTACGAGCAATGACCTGCTCCTTGAAGACGTTGCCTGCTACGTAGAGGGTGACTTCACATTTCATAGTTGGTAAGGACCAGTTCCTTGCGAGACGCTTGATCTGTATTATAACTCCCCACGCTTCTCATGGTGTAAGTGTGTGCAAATTCAGCAGCTGTCCACCCCTGCTTGAAGCGGTCTCGGATCAGTTGCGACGAATTGTAACTAACAAGTTGATGAGAGATAAAACGATCGCAATCAGAAGCAAACTTGTCATGGTCGAATCCCTTGTGCATGTTTCCTCGCTTACCATAAAGATTAGATCCGATCTCATAGGGGGGATCGAGATAGACGAAGGTTGACTTGCTATCGCAAAAGAGTTCTTCATATGAAAGTTTAGTAATTTTCCAACGGCGAATCATTCCTGAATATTCAGGGAGTTTACAAATGCCTCGCATTGAGAAATTGCTATCTGACGCTTGCTTGCTGAAGGAACTGGATTCTGTGAGACCAGAAAAAGAGCACTTGTTAACAATGTAAAAACACACAGCACGATATAGATCGGACGTAGAATCATCATTTAATTGGTCCTTAGAATCTAGAAATAAAGTTTTTGCTGATGTTTGATCTGGATGATCGTTCTTAAGATCCTTCAGCAAGGAAGAAAGTTCTTCACCTTGATCTTGAAGAACACGCCAGAAGTTGTAGAGTGGTTCGTATAGATCGTTTACCCAGATGTCTAGGTGTGGATATCGTTTACCAATTTCTAATGCTACAGATCCACCACCCAAGAATGGTTCACGATAGTGAGTATAGTCCTTAAGATCAGGAATATATTGAAAGAGTTTGCTCAAGGCACGACTCTTACCACCAGGATATCTAAGTGGCGTCTTCAGTGACTTCAAAGTTTTTGTCATGATATTTAAGGTATTCACGAAAGATGTGTTTCATTTCACGCTGCGTCATACCACAATGGGTAGCAGCAGTAGGTAGATTCATTGTAGCATAGAAGAGACCTTCATTTGCTTCCTTTACGTTTTCAGGTGTCGTCTTCACTTTCGACTTGCTCAAAGTCTTCAATTTGTGATGCGAGGACGACGTGCTGTCCATTGATTTTGTACTCATGCTCTCCTTTGTCTTCATTGAATCCTAGGTACATTAGATCATCATCCTGAAAAACATTCTCTCGAATTGCTGCCTGGATTTTGTAATGGATAAGATCGCTTTTGCTAATTTCCATAATTATATATTATTTGAATTCACATCCCATCATTACTTCAGTCAAACAAGCAAGAAGATTGACTTCTTGATCGGCAACAAATGCAATCTGATATTGATACTTTGCAAGAATCAATACTGCTTCAGGAATGTACTTGGGTTTAATTTGTTCGTATAGAAGATTGTAGATTTTACGCATAACGATATTTGGATCGTTGTCAATGTTTTCAACAACCCACTTACGTACGGTAGTAAACTCTTTGTTCTTCAACGCTGCCAACAGAGAATCGAGATTGATGTCTGCAATATCCACAAGGACACTAGTGTCAATCTTACCTGATGCAGAGTGACGTTGTGTCTCATTAATAAGACGACGCCAGTCAGGAAAATAGCGACCGATAAGTTTAACAAGAATCTTGTCTTCATACTCAATCTCATTCTGATCAAGGATTTCTTTCAGACGAGCAAAAAACTGCGCTTGTAGTTTCTGCTGCTCTGCTTTCGCAATACGAAAATCAACAACTGTACATCGTGAGTGCAGCGGAGCAATGATTTTGTTTTGAAAATTACAAGTGAAGATGAATCTACAATTGCTATGGAACTCTTCTACAAAGGATCGTAGAGAGAGTTGAACATCATGAGTAGTGTTGTCTGCCTCATCGATAATAACAACCTTGTGAGCAGCACCACCAACCAAAGAGACTGTAGATGCAAATGTCTTAACTCTTGTGCGAACTGTATCTAGGAAACGTCCCTCATCAGATCCATTGATCAAGATGTAAGAAGCACCAATCTCTTCACACAATGCCTTAGCAACAGTGGTCTTACCAACGCCTGCAGACCCCAAGAGAAGTAGATTAGGGATCTCTCCCTGCTCTACAAATCCTCGGAATGGTTTCTTGAGGTTGTCAGGCAGAATGCAATCATCAATTTTTTGGGGACGATACTGCTCAACCCATAGAAACTTCTTCATCAAAACTCCAATGCGATATAATAAACAAGATCTAGACGAGAGTGACGCCACTCAGATACTAGATGCTCAGACACTTTAACATGATAGTCTCCTGGTTGGAGACGGAGGTGTTCCACTTTAAGAACTAGTTCATAATCGCCAGTTGTATCTCCTGCGATAGTCTGGCAATAATCATTACTAGTTTCATTTTCGGAATCACGAAGGTACAAACTAATTTGGTTGTCTACAGATTTAAAGACAAGATCAGTTAGATTATATACTGCTGCTGCTTTTTGCAGAGATGTGATATCTTCCCAACTAATGTTGAAATCAATGTCAGCACCAGGGAATTTAATGTTCTTCTCAGGAGCAGACTTGAGTGTGATCTCAGGATCCGAGAAGAAGTATTTGGCAGAACGACCGCGACTACGAATAGTCACGTAGTTGTCGTTATCAAATTCTAGAATTGGATTTTGAAATAGAGTCAAACCAGCAAGAAACTGGTTCAGATCATAGATACCAAACGTCTGGGGAAAACTCTCTTCACATGAATATTGTGCAAGAGCATTCTCTCCGACGCTGATTGTCTTCAGTTGATTTCCCTCACGAATGAGGATAGAACTGTTGATAGTTGAATAGTTCTTCAGAACTTGAAGAGTCTGTTCAGAAAGAATAACTTTGTTCATTGAGGATATGTTTCAAGGTTAGCAGATTTGTCAGAAAAGTGGAGCAGCAGCAATGCGTAGTGAAGGATCTTAATGATGTCACGACGTGGAGTCCCTTTCTTATCGTAGCGAGAAGCATACTTTAGGATGTTGCTTCGACAGAATGGTTCTGCATCACCACATGCTTCAATCAAATCTAGCGTTTGAATCTCATCGTTGCCAGCAGAATAGTGTTGTCCATATGTGCTGGCAATGTAGTCACGTAGCTCTTTGATGAGAGCGTCTTCATTATATTTAAAAGTCATTTACCCCAAATGTATTCAATGTTGTTATGGTAGCACTCAAAAAGTGTGCCGTCAATTGCTTGCATAGTAAGTTTAATACCATCTCCACTCACAATTTTACCTGAACGATGTTCACAATCTTTTAAGATTACGACATGCCCAATGTATCCATGAAAGTTTTCACTGGTCATAGTATGGTCTCTCATCGCTTTCCTCCATTTCTACTTTCTCATCAAGTTTGGTATACAGATCAAGGAACAGAGTCTTAGTCTCCTCATCGAAGCGGTTGACACAGACCTTGATCGCTTTCATGCGGTCACCCCAAATAGAATATGCACGAATGATGTGAGACAAGCGGCGTGTAGAAATAACTTCATCAACGCCACCATCAGCAAACGTCTTGCGAATTACGTCTGCCCAGTCTGCTAGTTTAGCACAGAATTCCAGATCCGTCACTCCTTCAGATTCACATAAACGCTCAAGAATCTTTTGCTCAGTTTTAGGAGTAGGATACTCTTGCTCAAAGGTGAGAGCAAAACGCTCAAGGAATGCTTCATTCAAAACATTGGTGCCAATGAAGCGACCATCATCAGAACCTTTACCTTTAGTATTGGCAGTAGCAATGATATTGAATCCTGCTTTAGGAGTTACATACTTACCAATCTTTTTCAAGAACACACCCTTGCCTTCAAGGATGGACTGGAGACAGAGGATTTTGTTAGAAGCAAGGTCAACTTCATCGAGTAGCAAGATTGCTCCACGTTCGAGTGCTTCCACGACAGGTCCGTTATGCCAAACTGTTGCCCCATCCACAAGGCGAAACCCACCAATAAGATCGTCTTCATCAGTTTCAATAGTAATATTTACACGAATTAATTCACGACCGAGAGAAGCGCATGCTTGCTCAACAGATAACGTTTTGCCGTTACCAGACATACCAGTGATGAAAACAGGATAGAACATCTTAGAAGTGATGATCTTCTTCACATCAGTGAAGTTACCGAATGGGACAAATGTTTTATCTTTATCAGGAATAAGATTCTGACTTTTCTTTTCGGTAACAGGAATAGCAGCAGGTGCTTGATAGGTTTGCTCTAGTTTCTCATTGACTGTGAGATTCCACTTACCACGACCGATATTGTAATCACGGAGACGCTTAACAGCAGTAGGATAGGCAACACCAAAGTTGTTACAAGCAGAGCGAACGTGATCGGCATTAATGTCACTCCCGAAGTTTTCGGAAAGATAAGAAGTAAGTTGTGCAGTGGTAAGGTCGGACTTAGCAGGCATCGGTTTGTTGCGTATGAAGTAAGTATAGGGCAGAGTGGGGCAGAGTCAGGGGCAGAGTGGACACTATGCGATCTGACTGATGAAGTGGTTCAGCACTTCTTTATTGGATTGCTTTTGCTTCAGCATCTTACGAAAAGCAGCACGAACTTGAGTCTTAGATGATCCTGCTTCCACTTCCATTTCAGGAGAAGAGTTGGTGCTGTTCTTAGCAGACATCACGTATAAAGCATCGTATGCAAGAGGATTAGGAAGAATTGCAGATTTAGATTTTTTCCAATCCTTATATAATTTATCCATTCCATCAGCAGAATCAGTACAATAGCGGCGATAAAAACTAGAAAGACCTGATCCACCTTCAAGTAAACGAATGCCCATAACACTCACATTAGGATGAGTTTCTTTCAAGTTCTGAATGAATACATTTGTTTGTTCTGACCATCCTTGCTGGTAGTTGTAAGTGCGACCAATAAAACGATCGCGAAGAACAACATCCCCACCATCGATGCGACGACCAACAACACTTGGTTCCTCATCATGATATTGAACTTCACAACCATAAGAAGAACTGCAGGACTCACCATCAGTTAAGACACACAGATTGATATTACTAACACCAGAAGTTTTCTGGAACTCTGGAATGATATGTTTCATAATAACAATTGACTCATTAAGGGGAGTGCCTGAAAGACCCATACCTATGGTCGAATGGTATCCAACATACATTGTCATAGCGAATACTTCACGCCAGATGTTAAGACACTGGCGTTCCCAGTTCTTAGCATTAGAACGAGAAGAAAAGATGTTCATCATTCTGAAGTAACTCTTACTGACATACATCTCATTCTTCTTGAGTAAATGACGATCATTATGATATGCATTTCGATAAGGATTTTCATCACAACTATTACTCATTGCGCGTTCAGCACCAACCCACTCATTGGTGAATGCATACACTTCAAAAGGAATCTGAACTTTCTTACAGAACATACAAAGAATGATCAGTTGCTTTATCGTAGCAAGCATCGTGGTTCCCATGGAACCAGACCAATCAAGAATGAACAGCATTCCATGGTTCTTACCCTCAGGCAAGGTGGTCACTTTCTTAAACAAATCATCATTGAATTTGTAAGTGTGTAGTTTGCTGCAGTCAAGGACTCCGCTGCGAGAAGTCATGGAGCGAGAGTATGATTCTGCTGCTTTCTTACATTCAAATTCTTTGACCAGATATGCTACTTCTTTTTGAACAGACTTCTTGAATGACTTGTATTCAGAATCAACCCATTCATACTTAGCAAGATCCTGCTGGTTTATAGCAATCCAATCATGAATTACATTCCAATCAACAACATGCTCTGATGCATTGAACTTGGGAATGTCTACGTATGTAGTGCGACCAAAAGAACGACTAGTTAGTTGTTTAGATTGACTATCAAAGTTAGTTTGAGTATCAGACTCACTAAGATCTCCACCACCAAATCCTGGCAGTTCAAGTTCATTCTCTTCTTCACGACGCGCTGCTTCTTCTAGCATTTCTTCATGCGTCATATCTTCTACTTGTTCAGAATCTTCTCCACCACTTTCCATGGATTCGGATTCACCAGAACCACCATCTCCACCAGAGTTACAAATGTCTGCTAAGGTTTCCATCTCCTTCTGCTGTTCCTTAGCAAGTTCCCACATCTTCTCTGCTACTACAACTGCTTCATCGAAGGTCTCTGTTGCAGCACACTCATCAACCAATTCTTTTTCTTCTTCAGTAAAAGGAATTGAGATGTCAACAATGCCAATCTTAAAGTATAGATTAACACGATCAATTAGTTTGAATGTATCGAGATCTTCTCCATCAATACCAAAGAAATCTTGATCGTTTAGTTCTGTATATCCACCGAAGAATGATTTGCGAAGACCAGGATAACGACGCTTCATCAGTTTCTCAATACGTGCATCCTCAGTGACGTTCACATAATCTTTAGGACAGGAGAACTCACCCCACTTAGGAGTATAAAGAGCGTGACCAACTTCATGACCTACTAGTAAGTCATAGACTGTAGAAGACGCACGATCCCACTTAGGGAGAGTCAGAATGCGATTGTCTACATCAAAAGATGCTGTGGACGTAGAGCGATGCTCAACCACAAGGTTCTCAGTCGCAAGCAGTTTGGCGAGGTTACCTTTAATCTCTTGGTTCAGCATGGCGTCTTCTGTTGATGCCCTTATTATATACACAAAAAAAGGGTCCCGAGAGACCCTTAGACCAGTTCTGTGACTGTCTCTCGTATGATCGAGAAGTTCTTATGCTTCTCCACATTGAGAGTTCTATCGTACTTATCTGCCATTTGTTCTTTATGGGAGATAACAAACACATTTGTATTGTCATCAAAGTTACGAAGGATCCATCCCAGATCAGATGCTCCACCTTGGTCTAGAGATCCATCAAAGATTTCATCTAGAATAAGGAGGTTAGTATCCACACTATTCTTAAGTTTAGCAATACTGCGCCAAGTGAGCAGCAAAGCAATATCAATACGAGCTTTCTCTCCTTCGCTGAAAGAATCATAGGAAAATTGATCTCGGTATCTAGATTTAATAGTCTCTTCAAAGTTTTCATTTAGACTAAAATTAACGTAAAACTCCATCCCCTGCAAATACTGATTAATCAGCTTATTCATTATCGGGAGGTACTTCTTGATAATTCTAGTCTTAATTCCATTGTCTTTCAGCAATCCAGATGCAACACTTAACATGTCTTTATCTTTCTTGGACTCACCTAACTGGAGACTGAGTTCTTTTTTCTCCCCAATTATTGTCTCCAGTTTTGAGTATGCCTCTTTTTTATCCCCGCCACCAGACTCTAGGTCTTTAATCTCTTGGTCAACTTCATCAATAGATTTTCGTATTTGATTAATCTTGAAGTTTGCCTGAGAGATTTGATTGTTGCTGCTAGTAATTTCAGAAGAAATATTATTCCAATTATTGAAACGTACTTCTTCCTTGCCAATAGCAGCAAGCATATCGTTATAACCTAAAGACATCTCATCTAGTTTAGTTTTACCAGATGAAATTTTATCTGCTCTCAATTCATCAGACAGATCTTGTGTACATGTAGGACAGACTTTATTATCCTCAAAGAATGCATGTTCTTTTTGGCATGCCTGCATTTTAGAACTAAGTTTAATAAGAAACGTATTTAATTTCTTAAGTTTATTGGAAGATGTTGAGTACTCGCCAATTTGCTTGTTGAGGTTTTCGATAACAACATTAGTTTGTTCTATAAGAACATGTTGTTTGTTTTCATCTTCCACAAGTTCCAGAACTTTCTCTTGTTTTTTAGAGATGTCTGCCTTGTTTTTCTTGTCTAGTTCTAAAAGATAGTTCTTTTGCAGTTCAACTTTCTCTTTGAGAAGATCCAACTGGTAATCAAACTCCTTCAATTCATCTCTGTTCTCTCGGATCTTATCCTTAAGAACAACATTCATAACAGAAAATATCTGAATGTCAAGAATGTCTTCGATGATCTCACGTCTCTGTGCAATAGGAAGACGCATAAATGGGACAAAAGTAGAAGAACCTAGAACTACAATCTGTGTGAAAGATTTGTAATTCATCTTGAGCACGTTCTGCTCAAGGTTCTTCTGCTGGTCAACTGATGTACTTTCTTGATTCCAAAGTTGATCATTACAATAGATTTCAAACTTTGCAGGTTTGATACCACGTATAACTTTGTATTCATTACGACCGATGCTGAACTCAATTTCAGTCATGCAATCCTTTTCATTGATGCTATTCACCAGCATCGGTTTGTTGATTTTACGGAATGATTTTCCGAACAAAGCAAACGTAAGAGCATCTAGAATGGTACTCTTACCTGCTCCATTTTCTCCAACAATCAAATTAGTTCTTGATTTAAGGATGTCAACTTCGGTGAATACGTTCCCTGTAGAAAGGAAGTTCTTCCAACGAATCTTTTTAAAAGTGATCATGCAAGATTTTCTTCAGGGGGAATCAATAAATCATCAGGAGTTATTATAGCATACTTTTGGTCTCCGTCTTCACATGCCATACATATAACTTCTTCATCGACCTCAGTTATTTCGAGACGAGGCATTTTACTTTTACCCAAGTCTTCCATCATAATGTTGTAACGCTCTGCATCAGCATGCTCACGCCAGATTGGAATGACATGTTCTCCTAGATCATCAACAATAGAGAACACTCCAGAGTCATGATTACGTAGAGTCAGAATAAACATCTATGCAATTTCGCAACTTTCAATATATAGAGATTTCATCAAGTTCTTTAAATTATTTTTATCTACGGACATCTCTACCTCATCAATATACTCATTCAAAAGAGTCATCGTATCCTTCACCTCAAGATTAGGATCAACGTCTGTTAGATCGTCTTCTAGAAGGGTCTCAGCGATCTTTACATCATGTACTCCTACTGAGTAAAGATTATCAACCAGTGTTTCAAACGTATGATAGTCTGTTTTCTGTTCGACGATGATCTTAATGAACTTGTCTTTATAACACAGCACATCTTGTTTCGCGTAGTCCACACGGGTATCATCGTAGTAGATTTTGTCAAAGATCTCGTAGGGATTTGCGACAAACTTAAGTCGATCACTTTCAGTATCGTAGATATGGAAACCGCGAGCGTCTTTATAATCATTCCAATACATCTGATAAGGATTGCCTAGGTACTGGACGTTACCCTTTTTAGATTTATGGTGATAGTGTCCAGACCATACACGTTTGAAGCGATGGAATAAACCAGCATCCATACCATGGTCCATCTTCATGCCTGGAGTAATTTCAAAACCAGATAGTTCTAGATGTCCACAACAGATATCTGCTTCACTAGTATTAAGAAGATTTGTTATTCCCTCTATGTTTTCTTTGTTGATCCACGGCAACATCAAGAATTTCTTACTGCCAAGTTTTAGATGCTTGGGTTCAGAATAAATTGTGATGTTATCATATTGCTTGAGCAGCAACTCAGGTGAGTTAATCTTATTGGTGTTCTTGTAATACACACAATGATTACCCAGAAGCATGTGAACTTTGAAGTCTTTTAATTTATCAAAGTAATTAGTTGTAACTCTATTACAAACATTAAAATCTATAGACTTTCGATTATCAAAGGTATCACCTAGATCAATGATTGTATCGATACCTTCTTTTTCAAGTGTAGGGAAGAATACATTGTCATAAAATTTCTGAAAGTAATTCCAGAATGCTAGATTACCCTTACGACCATCTAGATGCTGATCAGTGATAAGTGCAATCTTCATAATTTAACTCCCATACTGACATTAGTAACATACGTATGATCATCAAGTGTTCCTTCCTGTAAACACTTAAGATGCCATCTAGTCATTGTAATGACTCCTTTCTCAGTAGCACCAGTAATAAAGTTAGCACCATAAGGTTCTTTCAATACGCTGGTATAAAGACCAAAGCGAGTTGCTTTGACGTAAAAGATATCATCAATCCAAACCTGATCGTCAGGAATATTCTTTTCAATAGTAGGATTGGATCCTAGACTAGTTGCTAAAGTAGATGTCATCGGTTCATTCTTGTTTCAATATTTTCTTTGATGCTACCCATGTCAGAATAAGAAGCATTCATTCCTGCCATGTCACCTTCATACTTATCTGTATGCATAATTTCTTGGTGACCTGAGCGTTCAAGGATCTTACCTTTAATCTCTAGTTGCTTCTTCTCCTTCTGTATGCGTCTCAGGAAGGCGTAGTAGATAATCTGGGTAAAGTATGCAAAAGGATTAGAACTCTTCTCTGGGTCGAAGTTATCGATGTATTGTAGGCAGTTCTCAATGCCATCACAGATCATGTCCTCACGGAACATGTAGTTGACAAAGTTTGGTTTGTATGAAAGGTGTGTAGCGATCTTCAGGAAACACCCACCAATGTAATTTGTAACGCGAGGTCTATCACCACCAGTTTCCTTGGCATGAAGAACTGCTTGACGATACTCAACGATCGCAGCAAGGAACTCCTTGTTATTAACGTAATACTCTTTGCTCTTGGTCCTTGCCATCGTTTTGTTTTATTCCTTTACCTAGTATAGGTGATCCAGGACAATCTGTCAATAGGGCTTGACAGAACCTCAGAAACTCAGTAAACTAACTCTGTTAAGGGTTCAAAAGATAACTGTATCTATTAGCTTCTCTTAAATAGAGATTCAAGATTCTTCTTTACTTCCTCTACACTACCAACATAACCATTGTTCTTTAGTTTAGTTGGTTTAATTTTATTCTCATCTCTATCATCTTTATCAAGACTACCTAGATAGAATCTTTTGATCTTTTCATCTAACTCACTCATAGTAACTATCTGTTCCATCTTTACTACAAACATTTCATCATAAGATGATCTGATCCATTCTTTTAAAATAAACCCTTGTACTTTCTTACCATTCTTTTTTTGAGTTAATGCTTCTACGATCATTGGTTTTTCTACTAGTAAAGAATCTTCATCAGGTAGATAACAAACTTTTGCTATGAGTTCTTCACCAGTAGATAATTTTATTGTTGAATAGAATTCTTCTTCCATATTATTTTCTTAGATCTATTTTTATTTTTTCATATTTAAAATTCTCGTCTTGATAGATCTTCACTCTTTCGTATAGATGTCTTAAGGTGTAATTAGATCTTGTATCGTTAGAGATATCATCAGCAATATCATAAAGTGTTGCGATGTTTTTTCCTTCTCCCTTCCTCAAGACTCTACCAATTGATTGTAGATTACGAACTCTAGATTTAGAAGGTGATGCGAAGATAATGTTGTGTAAACGTTTAATGTTAATGCCAGTAGAGAAAGTGCCGTAAGAAGCAATAATCACTGCATTGTTTTCTGTTTCAGCAATTTGACGTACTTCTTCCCTTGAGTCAACATCAACTGAACCATGGACGAAGAATACTTTTCTATCGTCCTCTACCACATTATTTATCATCTCATATAATGGTTCACCATGCTTCTCGACATAGTTGAATAGAACCAATGTATTGCCATCTAAATCTTTAACTAGATTCTTGATGAGGTTGTTTCTTTTTTGACATGTAACGAGATACTCCATTTCTGCATGATAGTCCTCAAAGTATTGATACTCATGCTTACACATAAGAATTTTGATACGTAAGTTAGAAAGATATCCTTTCTTGATTAGATCATCAGTTCTTGTAACCTTCTCACAGGCACCGAAGAGACCCTCCAACACCCACTTGTGAGTCTTGCTACCATCTAGTGTACCTGTGAACCCAAAGCGATACTTAGCGTTGTGTAGCTTGGTCATGATGCCTGTCAGACTCTTCGACTTAAATAGATGTGCTTCATCACCGATAACACACTCAATGTCATCGAAGTATCTTTTGGGAAACTTATAGATTGATTGCCAGGTAGATATGACAACTGGTTTATCAGTATTCTTATCTTTGCCTGAATAAATGGTGTGACAATACTCATCAGCATTCCATCCATAGTCTTTAAAATCTTTTACCATCTGTTCTACTAGAGATGTAGTAGGAACAATCAATAGTATTTTTTTCTTTGTTGCGACATAGTATCTAACGATACTGTAGATCATTAATGATTTTCCAGATCCTGTGGGGGATACAAATAATCCTCTGTTGTTTTTGAGTGCTTGATAAACTGTACTATATTGATAGTCTCTAGGTGCATACTTAGAGATCTTATCCATGAAAACTTTTACTCCACCAGGAGATACGAAATCATTAGACTCCTGTGCTTCTCCATACCATTCATTTTCTTCATATTCAATGCTGTAACGTTTTTCTCCTGCCCATTGTTTTAGGTGGTTTAACAACCCACCATAAAGTTCGCCTGTACCTGGAGAGTACAAACGGATCATGCCATCCCAGTATTTAAATCTAGGTTGCCTCTTCAGGAATTTTGCTTCTGGCAACTCAAATGAGAAGTAATCAGATAGTTCATGGTGAATATGAGGTTCTGACTTAAGTGTCAGATAAACCTCATTTTTTTTCTTTATAACGATGTCAGACATTTAGTTTCCATTAATAAATCTTTCCCATTCAATTGCATTTTTCACATGGTAGTTTCGAGCAGAAACTTGTTTGAGTACGTGGTCAAGATAATTTAACATCATGTCAATGTACTTTATCTTTGCTTCGATATTGATGATGTCTTCATCAGCATCCAAATACACTCGCATCTTTTCAGTTGTTTTGATACTAGAACCAAAAGGTTTCTCTGCGTAGATACGAGCGTCTGCTTCTCCTCCGTAATACTCTCGCTTTTCCTTTATAGTTTTTCTTTGTTGAAACTCTAGACTGGTCTTTACCTGTGAAAGATCTGTGTAATGGTTTAAGTATTTATTATGCAAGAAAGGGATCTCCATTGAGATCTTTCCTAGGTCAGTTGTGTACTGCTTGTTTCGGAATTCGTGCTCAACATAACTATCTTCTTTCCAGTCTGCTTTGATTTTTTCAAAAAGATGATGTAGTTTATCAAAGTTCATGCAGTTTTTGTAGTTCGGATTCTGTATTCAGTGTACTTGAAAGTGACTGACGCTGTGAAATATTCTTGGTCAGTCTGTGTAGCATCAAAGTTTAGACCTGTAATTGAAATTGGGAACAGGCGTTCAAACTCAATGATGTGGTTAACATTAAAACTAGATGTTGTAATGAATAAGAGACCTTGAGTAAACTCGATGTCATCTGGAGAGTGGTCTTCTGCTCCTCCATTTTTCTTAATCCAATCAACAATGCTTGTATAATTTACGAGGTCTTCGTCAACAATAAATTGAAGCGTGAGGTCTCCATAAGTGACACCACCACCAGGAGTGACAGCGAAACTTCTAAAGCGCGTAGGAACCTCTGTGAAGGGCATTTGCAACTCAGGGATACTTGCCTGCTGACAGAAAAAATCTACCCCCTCAAAGCGATCCAGCGTGAACTGGAACCCCAAAGGAGATAGATAGTTTCTATTAGTAGGTTGTTCCTTGTACCAACTAGCAGGCATAGTATATCAACTTCCCAAGCAATACTATTTATAGTACGTGGTCAGTCCATTCTTTGTAGCGTTTCTGCAAGAAGGTATCTGCTTGTTCAATGCTTTCTGTACTCAAGTGTA
>Ga0257114_1001565_pt1 | contig 16141 bp, 35 predicted proteins | sample SI112_10mmetaG_FD_190149 | JGI IMG/M metagenome (GOLD analysis project Ga0257114, IMG submission 190149) | Marine microbial communities from Saanich Inlet, British Columbia, Canada - SI112_10m | ecosystem: Environmental > Aquatic > Marine > Inlet | place: Canada: British Columbia | collected...
TAATTGGAGAACAATATGGATAAAAATAAATCAGCATATAAACTAAGAGGAATTGGTCCAATTTATTATTTGAATCTTGATGGGCAACCAGACAGAAGGGAATATATGGAAGACCAATTTAAATATTGGGAGATTGAAAACTACGAACGTATTTCTGCATACGATGGTAGGGAAGATGATCTAAGTGATATTATAAAAGGTCGTTACCCAGAAAAAATGACTTCTGGTGAAATTGGATGTACAACGTCTCATTTGAAAGCAATTAAGCATTTTCTTGACACATCTGATGCTCCTTATGCTATAATGATGGAAGATGATGTTGACCTTCAAATTGTAAAGCATTGGGATTTTACTTGGAGTCAATTTGCATCTCTCGTTCCTTTTGATTGGGACGTTATTCAGTTAGCAATTATTTGTACAGGACCTTTACATGTTCCTCTTCATAAGAGGTTTGTGAATGACTTTTCAACTGCTTGCTATATGATTACTAGACATCATGCAGAAAAACTGATAAAATTTCATGTGAGGGATAATAAGTATAAACTTGATAATGGAGTAAAACCCAGAGCAGTTGCTGATGATTTGATTTATAATTCTGGCAATACGTTCTCTGTTCCATTATTCTTGTATAAACTTGCCCTTGGATCATCGATTCATCCCGAACATATTGACATTTTTCATCGTTCGAGTCATGATGGTCTCTTGCAGTTCTGGGAACAGAACGGCGCAAACGTAAAGATTTCGGATATCATGAACTATGATCCGTATCTTGGGAGAATTACTCAGAGTCCAGAACAAGCAAAATTAGCTTCTGGACAATAAGTAAGTTCTATAGTAATATAAATAAATGCATATGTGCTAATGTTAATAATTACAACAATTGGCACATGTGACAATTTTTCCATAGACGAATTCCGCAAATTTGAACTAGTCTAATGGTGGTTATAATAAACAGAACCACGTCGAGGTTCTTTTCATCTGCGGGTGAGATTCCGCAAGTAAATTTTTAAGAGGTAAATTAAATGATTAAATCTGTATTCGCAGCAACTGCTGCTCTGTCCGTATCTGCTGGTGCGGCATTTGCTGGACCCTACGTCAACGTCGAAGCTAATTCCGGTTTCACGGGATCCAACTACAATGGCACAAATACTGACCTTCACGTAGGATACGAAGGTGCTCTTGGTGAGAGTGCTTCGTACTACGTTCAGGGTGGTGCTACTGTTCTCAGTCCTGACAGTGGAGAGAGTGATACTGTTCCTTCTGGTAAGGCAGGTCTTGGTCTTGCATTGACCGATGCTCTTGGTGCTTATGGTGAAGTCTCATTCGTCGGTTCAGGTGATGCTGACCTTGACCGTGGTTACGGTGCTAAATTGGGTGTTAAGTATTCTTTCTGATACTATTAACATCTAGGTGATATGGTGGGGGTGCGACAGCATCCCCTTTTTTTTATGAAAAAATACTTTACAAACTTCATAACGAATCCAGGAACTCTGACCTCCTTTCTACTGCTGGGGACGATAGCATTTATAGGGATAGTCCATAACGATGCTCACCTTAGAATGACCAAAGATGTAGATTCTTATGTGAGGCAGTGGTGCAGGTCATCAGCAGAAAACAAAAAGACCTGCATCAGTTATGGTGGAAACATGGACTATTGACAAACTTTTATGTTTGCTATATATTATGTAAAGATTTATAACGGAGTGTAACATGACTGTAACAACTGAAGACGGTGGACGTACAAACATGTATGCCACAGAACCAAGAATGTATATCTCAGAGACTGATGCAGAGCGTTATGGATATGAGACATATGCCGAAAAAGCAGAGAAACTAAATGGACGCACTGCTATGGTTGGATTTGTTGCTGCTGTTATCTCTTATAGTGTCAGTGGTAGTGTATTTTTCTTTGGTGTCTTCGGATTCTGATTTTTAACGTAGCAAGAATCACTTGACAATGACTCAAATTTTCTTTACAATTATCCCAGTTGCCTTCCTTGTGTTGTTGGCATATTCCGTAGAACAATTATCTGAAACTTACTAATGGACTTTAAAGTTACATTCCGCACCTCTGATGGTACAGAAACAATCGTCACCTGTCAGGATGACCAATATCTTCTTGATGCTGCCGAAGAAGGTGGTATTGATATGAACTACTCTTGCCGTGCTGGTGCATGTTCATCATGTGCCGGTAAGATAATCTCAGGTACTGTTGACCAGTCTGACCAATCCTTTTTGGATGATGACCAAATGGAAGGAGGATTTGTATTGACCTGTGTTGCTTATCCTACCAGTGATTGTGTAATTGAAACTGATCAGGAAGAAAATATTTACTGATGAATAAATTTTATCTTTTTTCCAAAAAGTCTTGTGGTCCTTGCAATCTAGTAGACAAATATCTGGATTCTATTAAACTGGATACAAGTATTATTGAAAAGGTTGATTTGGAAGACTTTAGTGATACTCCAATTCCACAAGAAAATCGTGACCTTGCTAAAAGATATGGGATTTATGCAACTCCTGTTCTTGTAGTTGTTAAAGGTGATGACCTTGATTGTGTCATTGAAGAACAAGTCGGTGGATTAAACATTACTCAAAATATTAAACGACTTGTAGAAAAATATGCCAAATCATAATGCTCTCTATGAAGACATGGAGAAACTGAATGCCCTATACGAAGAACTCTGTTGGGCACATGATGATGAACTAGTATTCACTCATGAAAATAGCAGAGTTATTATCTACAACAAAACTCAGGAGCAAAAACAATGAACGAAAACGCAGAACGTATTAATGGATGGGCAGCAATGCTCGGAGTCATCGCAGCAATGGGTGCATATGCAACCACTGGCCAAATTATTCCTGGAATCTTCTAGGAACTAATTAGGTTACACAATCACAAAGGAAGATTAAATGTTAATATTCGCATCGTGTCTGGTAATGCTTTTTGTTATTAATGCAGTCTTATCTGATAATGATGTTGATGATGACAACGACGGACCAGGTGGTGGTATGATGATCCCAACACACGTCACACCTTGACTTTTTAACTCTACTCTATATAATGAGTAGAGTCTTTTTTATTATATGCCAAAGAATCAATTGAACAAAAATGAATTGATATGTCATGTGCTTAAGCTTAAGCATGATGTTGATAGTGAATCTAAAGCAGTAAGGCAAAATGAAAAGGATTTAGCACATAAGTATCTAAATAGGGTTCTGGATAGAATCCAAGAATATCGTTATTGACGATAGTAAACTTAGATAATAAATAATAAAATCTCAAGTAGAGATATTATAAAACCAAAAAAACAATACTGATTTTTATTAAAGATTGTTTATTCACCAATTATTGTTTTTGTTGGATATCCTAGAATTTAAATGACTTACACCAGAGACACGTTAATTAAAACCATAGTTGCAGATGAAATGGTTGGTTGTGATGGTAGCAAGTATAAAGATCAATTAAAAGAACTTTATCATAAATGGTCTCATGAATCCAGTGAAGACCTTTGTAAGAGGTATAGTGAGTTGACATCAGTGCGAATAACTGTTGATGCGCTTACCCCTTGACAAAACAAATTATTCACTTTAGTATGTGAATCTAATCATTTTGTGCCGTAAGGATTTGCTCCTATAACGGATGTCGTTTTTGGATTATTTTTAATGTTTAGTCGAATTTTAGCAATTGGTGCCTGTGCTTTATTAGTTACACAGTCTGCATGTGCATCTTCACCTTTAGGAACTTCACCATCAGTGGATGTTACTATAAGTGAAGAGAATTCAGTTCTTATTGAGAAGATTGCTTCTAAACTGTGGAAGTGTCCTAATTGCACTCCTGAAGAGCAATATGTCTTAGCAGCACTGCAAGAGTATACAAGAATTACTGATCGTAATGCTCTTGCTACTATTCTTGGTAACATCAAGCAGGAGAGTAAGTTTATCTCCAACATCTGTGAAGGTGGTGCTAGAGTCTCCTATACTGAATGTAAGTCTGGTGGATTTGGTTTGATTCAGTGGACTTCTATCGGTCGTTACAAAGGTCTTGGAAACTTCTGTGCCAAATATCAATGTGATCCAAGTAGTCTGGAAGGTCAAACTCGTTGGATGATTAACGAACCTATCTTCCAAAAAGTTCTCCCAGAATTTGAGGGCAGTGGACAAACTGTCAGTCAGTATATGGTTCCTGCTTATTATTGGTTAGGATGGGGCATCAAGGGTAATCGTGAATTGTATGCATACGATTATACTAAAAAAATGATACTAGTAGCATAAAAATATTTTTATGCTATTCTATATAACGTAAGGAATATATTTTTTATTATGTCCGAGTTCCCAAAAGACTGGAGATACGCTGATGACCGTATGCAAATGAGGGCAATGGTCTTTCGTGCTCTTAGTCATCACTTAGAAGAACATTGCCGTGCGGTATATGAATTTTGCCATGACTGGGTAAGTCAAGGCAATCAAAATACAAACAACATTGAATTTTATTTTCAAAATTATTTGAAGGAGATACATGATGAAAAGGTTTACAAACTTGAAAAATGCCTTGAGCTCAATCCTAATTGGTACATGCCTATTAGGGACGAGCCCGAGTCTGGCAAACCCTCTTAAAGATGATGAGTATTACTCTAACCATTCAATGGGATGTATGCTACTAGGAGAATGTAGGGATGGAGTCAAAGAAGTTGTTAGTCTTTTGGATATTTCTAATCAGTATCCCAATACTGATTCTTTTTATCCTATTGCTAATGAATTCAACAACATGCTCGTTTCTCTCAATCAGGTCGGAGTCAATGTGTTTCTAGCGGATGAGAAGTATTTTCCAGTAGGACATCGTGGTGTTTATCATACTGTAAGTAATAATTTCTTTCTTAATAAAACATTTATGAGTCGTCCAGGTGTGTTGATGAGTGTCATGCGTCATGAAGGATGGCACGCAGCACAAGATTGTATGGCAGGTACAATTGATAATAGTATGATTGCTATCATCATGCCTGAGGATGATGTTCCTATGTTATGGCAAGAGATGGTTAATAGGACATACCCACCTTCTGCAAGACCATGGGAGAAGGAAGCAACCTGGGCAGGTAAAACTGAAGGCATGACTCTTAAAGCACTTCAATCTTGTGCTGCAGGTACTATGTGGACCGATTATGATCCAACTCCAATGACTCGTGAATGGTTGGAGCAGAACGGTTTTATTAAATAAATAAAAGAGCCTAGCTCTTTACTTATGGAATCAAATCCAAAAAAGAAAGAGGAAACCAAAAAGGAAAATAAATTTGAGTGGGCGGATGAGGGTGTATCAACTCTCGTCCGAGTTATTATACTTGGATGGTCAGCAGCAATTCTGACTCTTAATTATGTAACTGTTCCTGGTATTCCTCAGAAAAATATCGACCCAACTTTTATTGCTTCCGTTTTTACTGGTACATTAGCTACCTTCGGAGTGATGCCTTCTAAGAAGAAGGATGAAAAGGAATCAAAACAAGCACCTACATTGGAGAAGAAAGAAAAAGTTGGAGAATAAATAATTTTTACAATAGTAAAAGAAGGTCCTTCGGGACTTTTTTTTTGTATAAAAAAGCACCGTATTACGAAGAATTAATTGACTTAAAAAGTTATGAAGTCAAAACAAATTCGTGTCATATGGGGCAGTATGTGCTATAGATAGTGTAGTTGATAAAAACTATATGAAAATCCTTGCTACATTTTTTATTATGATGTTCTTTGCTGCTCCTGTATGGGCAGTAGATGTATCAATGGGTCATAATGGCAACCTAGTATTTGAACCGAATGAGATTACAATCTCTGCAGGGGATACGGTTCATTTTATTAATGAATCACTACCTCCCCACAATATTATTGTTGAGGCACGTCCTGACCTGTCTAGAGAAGCATTGCTGTTTGCTCCTGGAGAATCACAAGACGTTGTGTTTGCTGATGCAGGAGACTATAACTTCTTCTGTGGTCCTCACCAGGGAGCAGGTATGACTGGCACTATACATGTAAATTGATGTATAGAGAATACTCTGATGATATGGAACCACCCGAATGGGTAACTAAACAAGAATGCCAGGAGATGATTGATTATGCCATACGAAAACATAATCGTAATGCTGGAATTATCAGTATGTGTGTTGGTTGGGTTGTTCTCGCACTTTTTGCTGAGGGTTTACTTCGACTCATCGGAGTTATAGATCCTATATTTCCATGGTTGAAGATAACGTTATGATGAGTGGTTTATTTGTTTTTGGGTTTATTACATTGATGGTTATTGCCATGGAGATAACATGGTCTGTAAAAAATAAAGGAAGATTAAAATGAAAGTTGGAATGATTGGTTTAGGTCGTATGGGTGAGGGTATGTCCCGACGTATGATTAAAGAAGGTATTGAAGTTTGGGGTTATAGAAACAATTACGAAAAAGCATGTGAGCAATATGAAGCAGGTTATATCAGTGGATGTGTTACATCATTAGAGTATCTTGTACAGGCAGTTAAATCCGATGGTAAAAAATTCACCAGTGCTGGTGAAGTTCCTGGTATTTTTCAACTTGTTATTCCAGCAGAATTAGTAGAGGAAACTATCAATGAGTTATTACCACTACTTAGTGATGGAGATATTGTTATTGATCATGGCAATTCCAATTTTAAGGATTCGAGGAGGAGGGCACTCCGTCTTGAGAAACTGGGCATCCAGTATATTGACTGTGGTACTAGTGGTGGTGTTTACGGTTTGGACCGTGGATTCTGTCTTATGGTTGGTGGTTCAACTCATGCAGTATCCGTCTGCTCTTCAATCTTTAGAGCACTTGCACCTGGTATTGCCTCTGCCCCTCGCACAGACCCAACAAGTAGAGCAACCAGTGCTGAATATGGTTGGTTACATTGTGGACCACCTGGTGCAGGTCACTTTGTAAAGATGGTTCACAACGGAGTTGAGTATGGAATCATGCAAGCATACGCCGAAGGCTTTAATATCCTGCATGAAGCTAATGCTGGGGCAAAGTACGTTGTTGAGGGGGATGCTGAGATTGCTCCAATGGATTGTCCAGAAGATTATTGTTACGATATTGATTGTACTGAAGTGGCTGAGTTATGGCGTCGTGGTTCTGTGGTTGGGTCTTGGTTACTCGATCTTACCGCTGATGTATTACGGAACGATGGAGAACTTGGCAAATTCGATGGGGGAGTATCAGACAGTGGTGAGGGTCGTTGGACTGTTCACGCTGCTGTGGATCTTGGTGTACCCACTCCTGTCCTTAGTACCGCACTATTTGAGAGGTTCAACTCTAGAAGACTAGGTGTATTTGCCAACAAAGTTCTTAATGGTATGCGTTATATGTTTGGTGGTCATCATGTTCGATAGTCTAGAAGCACCAGTAGATAAGAAAGTTGATAAGTGGGGGTTTACTATAAAACCCTCCATTAGTGATAACGAATTAATCCTTCGGTGTGTAAAGAATGCACCTTGTGGATGTGATAGAAAACAAGTAATTAAATTAATTAAAACTTACCAGGATAAAATTAATGACTTTAGCTAATGTCTTATTATTTGGATCACTACCCTTTATATGTGCCACCGCATATTTCGGGTACAGAAAAGGTGAAAATAATTATTATGAAACCGACGCCTACACAGGAAATGGAACAGCGCATTAGAATGAGGTTTGCGTTTGCTATGTCATCATTTGGTAGAATGTTTTTACCTCATGGCATAACACCAGATATGAGGGCATTATGTAATGAATGGTCTCAAATTGAAGAGCAACCACCTCAAGGTGATTTATATGATGTTGATCGTTACTTCTTAGAACTTTGGAAAAATAGAAATAAATGAAACATACTACTATTGCTGCATCAATTATACTCTCTTCAATTACATTTTTTGTTGTCTGGGGACTAGGACATGCATACCCTACTTGATTATATTCCATTTATCTTAATTGGATTTGTTTGCTTCTTTGGATTATTTCTATTCATCTTATCGGTTTTACAGGAATGATGTTACAGTTTGCTAGGTTTTGCGGAACAGTATTAAACAACCCATGGGGATGTGGACTATTGGCATGGTGCCTGGTCTTCGTTCCCATTATTGGTATGTGGGCAGTCCATACATACGGTTGGCAACATTGGGAACCATTTAATAGGAGTCATAAATGAATTTACTATTACGTCCACTTGACTACCCAAGTAATCCTGTATGGTCAGTAATCATCTTGGTGATTATTGCTGTTGGATTAGCATTAGGATATGTTGTATACATATTAAGACAAGCATTTGCAGAGTTAGAAGATGGGAGCAATGACACCACCAAGCAGGAAGTCCTGCTACAACTTTCGAGTGACGGAGATCAACCGTGTCCTTGATGGTGATACTATCGATGTCACTATTGACCTCGGGTTTGATTTATACAAGAAAGAAAGAGTTAGAGTTGCTGGAGTTGATACGCCAGAGAAAAGAACTAGAAACCTTGAGGAGAAAGCTCTGGGACTAGATGCTACCAACTGGATGAAAGAAAAACTAGAAGGAGCAATTGCTGGTGACGATGAACTCTCTGTCAGAACTGAACTGGTTGGCGGTATGGGTAAGTACGGTCGCCTTCTTGGTTGGTTATATATTGGAGACGCAGAAGTATCATTGAACGAGCAAATGATTACTGAAGGATATGCTCATGCATATGATGGTGGCACCAAGGATATGAACCTTGATGCATTACGAGAAATTCGTAGACAGCACGGTACACTAGTATAAGTAGTTAATAATATTATGAATTTTGATTTAACTATGGAGGATTTCACTATTATACAAAATGCACTTCATTACTATAAATATGTAGAAAAGAGAGGGCATTTTCAACAGTATGATATAGAAAGAATAAACAAATTGCGGGATAAGTTATCATATCAAATGATACCAAGTCCTGATAGTAATCAAGGTATTTAAAAATGCAAAAAGTAATTAATGTAATCGCACTTCTTTCAGGAGTTGTCTCATTAAGTGTTGTTGTTGGTGGTGCTTATCTTTATAAAAACGCAGACACATTAATTGAAGATGCTAGAGGGAAAGTAGCAGAAGCAGCAGCAGAAGCAATTACGGGAGCACTCCCTGGTTTAATTGATGCTGCAATGCCTGATATGCCAGAGGTTCCATCAATGACTGGTGGTGCAATTCCTAGTTCTGGTGGTCCATCTATTCCATCCTTCTAGCCATGTTTAACTCTAAGAAGTCTGATGAAAATACCGAGCATGTGCCGAGCAAGTCCACTTCTCCAGTTAAGACTGCTGCATTAGTATTGGGTGCTCTTGTTGGTTTTTCTCATATAGGTCTGCTTGGATATGTTTTCAGGCAGGAACCTGAACCTGTGATTCAACCTCCTACATTTAACATTCCTCGTGGTCCTTATTCTTCTTATAGGATTAAGGCAGGTAAGGATGGTTATGAAATTGAATTCCGTGCTGACGATCCTAAGATTCTAGAGTCCGAAAGGTCTCTAGATGTTGATAAAGAGAAACGGGGATTATTTGGTGGTGGTACTGAAATTAGAAATGAATGGCGTCGTGATCAATTCACCCGTGAGGGCACCAGAAATCTGGGAGGTGCAACAGATGAAGAGGGAAAGTTGACTGCCAAACAAGCAGAGTGTTTAGTGGCGGACGCTGGAGCACGAAGTCAAGGTGCGATGGCAGGAACTAGCATAGCTGCTGGTCTTGCTGTTCCTGCACTTGCAAGTGTACCCTATGTGGGTTGGTTAGCAGGTGGATGGGCTCTACTTCTAGGACAGAAAGCAGGGTCAACACTTGGTTCTCAGGTTGGATCAGTGTTTGATGATTGCTAATGGAAGAAGATGCTATCAGGTTAACGTTTGTTCATCCATGGATGACCGTAAATGATGCCAAGATTCTACTACATGATTACTATATGAAAGTAAGATCTCATAAAAAGTATCATGGATGGAAAACTGTTCAGACTCATATGAATATGTTTTATGGACATCTTCAAAGAGATTCTGAACAAAACTTGAGAGCAAGAATTGATTTGATTAAATCTCAGAATATAAAATAATATAATTAAAATTTAATGTGACTTGTTAAATAGTACAAACTTTGAGGTACACTATGGCACAATCGACTTATAAGAAACAAGCAAAGAAAGAAGCAACAGAAACATTTTTTCTTTATGTTTTCTTTCATTCTATTTGGACATCTATTTTTAAAATCTTTGAGGAATAATGCCTGAAATTCCAGAAGTTCGTGGTGGACAAATTAATAATATTGATGTTCAGATAAGAGATATTGGTGTAAATGTTATTCCAATATTTGATCCTAGTAGTGTCAATAGAACCATATCTGTTCCACCACCAGTTACAGTTATAATTGGAAGCCCAATAGTTGATGTTCCTGGATGTGTTGAAGCACATGAAGTAAATGAGAATAATCAATTAGAAAATGATGACCCTAAAGGAATATCAACTTTCTGTGATGGGCAAATGCCATCATTCAACCCGATTGATTATAATAAAGATAAACTTAAATTAACCAGAGAAACTCCAGTTCCACCAGTAAAATCACCAGAACAACCAGAAGCAGAACCACCACCTGGAGCTAAACCACCATCTTCCCCTCCACCATCTACTGCTAATGTAGAATGCCCTACTAAAGTACAGCAGGCACAAGAACCTGTAGGAACATTAGTAGAAGGATTTAGAAAGGAAGTTGTTGGTTATAAACTTATTGATAAGACATGTGTTCAGATAACAGAACCAGTAGCACTTCCTACACAAATACTTGCTGGTCTACCTAGTGGTGGACAGGTTATGCAGGTGGGTGGTATTGCTGTTATTGCTACATCATCAGCACTACTAGCAAAACCGTTGGCAGACATACTATTGAAAGTAGTCAAACCAACGGTTAAGAAAGTGATGAAAAAGATTGCTACCTTACGTGGAAAAACTCCTAAAGTATTATCACGATCTGAACGCATAAATGAACAGAGAGATAGGAATCATGCTATAATGGAATTACGGCAAACTCTTAAGTCTAAATCAAAATAAACAAGGTGTCTAATGGGAATGTTTGATTATATGAGATGTTCATATTCTTTTGGTGAACACTTCTCAGAACAATGCCATACTAAAGATATAGAGTATGGTGATATGGGTGGAACTATGTCTCAATATTGGATTTCACCATCGGGGTGTCTGTATCTTATTGATTATTCAAATACTGCAGACTTTGTTGAAATTCCAGAAGAAGAATTAAGTAAAAAGAATCATAAGTGGATGAAATATCGATGGCAACCAAATGGAATACGAGGAAAGGTAAAACCTTGGCTAATAACAAAGTATATTACAATTTACCCAGAAAAGTGGTCAGGGGACTGGAAAGAATGGCCAGATTGTCGTATTCACTTTAAACAAGGTATAGTTCAAGATTATGAGTTATTAAGGAAAGGAGATTATATTAAATGAAAAATCCAGAGTTCCCACTTAAGCATCATGTCCTTGAAGGAAAGAAAGAAGTCTGGATTGTTTGTAATAGTAGTATTACTGCAAAAGGTATTCCTGCAATAATGAAAAAGTATTATCTTGATTACACTGCTTGCCTTTGTTCAGAAGACCATCTAGAAGATATTAAAAACGGACTTTTTTAATATGCAATAAAGATTATGAGTTGTTAAGGAAAGGATATTATATGAAATAAAAAATAGACTTATGTAATTTTTACTGCTATAATTGAAGACAATCGTATTGAGTAATAATGGAAGAATTTGATGTAATACCAATGTTTTCATCTCCTTTGTTTAGTGTCATTGTAAATGAAGATACGGATGAATTGAAGGAATCTAATTCAAAATTTATTGCAAGTACACTTCAAGGATCAGATAATTTAGAAAATGCTACTTTTACTATTTTAGATGAACATCCTAGAGTTAAAAATATTTTACTTTCATACTGGAAAAAAGTAAATAAAGAATTTCTTTTCAATGACTGTGAACATATTATTTCAACTTCTTGGATTACTAAAATAGAAAGAGGCCAATTCAGTCAAGTGCATTGGCATAAGAATAGTTACTATAGTGCAGTATATTACTATGATGATTATGATGATGAATGTGCTGATCTGATAATGTTAAATCCATTAGATAAATATACGGATTTTTATACACCATCATCTGATCAAAATAATATATTTACTTCAGCTGTTTGGGGAGCAAAACCAAAGAAAAATAAATTATTATTTTTTCCAAGTTATATTAGTCATTCAGTTGGTCAGCATAGATCAAATTCATCTAGGTATTCTTTGGCTTTCAATATTTGCCCTATTGGTGAGTATGGCAATGGAGATTCTTATATGGATACTAGATGGTATAACCAATCCACAAGAATAAAAGAAGAAAAATTGGGATCTACTAGTGAGTGGTCGTTTGATATGTTGAGTGAAACTAAAAAATCAAATAGCATGTATCCTGGAGATGATCAGTAGGATGTATAAGACACATAAAATTTTCCCTCTAATTGTTTATCAGGGGCAAGTAGAAATACATGATCAATTTAAAGAAGAAAGTTTAAGTGATATAAGAGATTATTGGTATAATTCTGATGAAAGTGGAGTGTCATTATATCCTCATGGTGAATATTTTAATACACCAGAAAATTCTGGAAAACTGTTTGTTCATCAAAAATATCCTCATTTATTTGAATCAATTAAAAAAAATCTTGATGAGTACTTAGAATGTCTTGATGTTATGCATGAAAAACTTTCATATCATATTATGAAATCTTGGGTCGGAGTTCATCAGCGAGAAATTCCACAACTAACTCCTCATGCACATAATGAGTCAAATATTAGTTTTGTTTATTATTTGAAATCAGATCCCCACTCTGATAAATTTTGTGCTATGCAAAGAGAAAATCCTAATGAAATTTCTGGTGCTTTATTTGAGGGAGGAAAATTAAATTTATTGAATAAATTTAATTCATATAATTGTAATTACTATACTATATCACCAATTGAAGGAACTATTTTATTTTTCCCTAGCCATATGTTACATCAAACTATGAAAGTTTCTGAGATTAGGGGTGAGAGAATTGCTATCTCTGGAGATATTAGAGTAACTCTTAATCAAGAAAACTATAAGTATCATCAATCATCAAACCATCCTTCACAATGGCTTGAATTGAGTTAATTGATAACACCACCTAAATCTGAAGCATCTCTAGACTTTGGTCCAACTTTTGGTATATCATGGATATGTGGTTTGATATAAGTGACATTATCAACTATTATATCAGCACATATTTTAAAATACGGACTTCTGGGATGAAAACGAATTCCTTTTTTCATCAAATCACCACAATTCTTAAGTCTCGCAATCTCAAAATCTAATCTTTTATTGGCAGTTGTCTGTTGCATCAAAGCGATGTTAGCAGCAGCTGCCTCTTTACATTGGTCTTGTAGTTTTCCATCTAATGGTCGTGACCATGTAGCAGAGAACCCTAAAGATAGATTATAGTTATCTTTTTGTCCGGTTCTTGTACGTTTACGGAATATTATATCTCCAGGATTATCTAATACCCCATCACCCATTGGAACTCCATTCTCATCAAACGCACCGAAGTTATCAGTGACATCATATACCGGGTCATTATAGTAAGGTTCGTATGGTTTTTGTGCAGATACAGCACCAGTTACATACGGGGTAACGTTAAGTGTAGGACCTTGACATTGGATTCCTGCACCATATGTGTTCGTAATATATGGACCCTGAAGGACCTGGATTGCTTGATTCGTAACGCTACCTGAAGAGTTAGCAACAGGAGAAGCGGTAGCACTGACCCCACCAACAGTTTCGGCCAAAGATTGAGTTGGGAGTAATCCACTTAAGATTATTGCTGGAATATACTTGTAGTATCTGTTACGCTTGTTACTTCTGTTTCTCTTTGTATTATTGTGTGATTGCTTAACCCAGGTCCAGAATAAGTTTCTGTAAACTGAAATGCTGCTCCTGGTGTTGTCTGTCTGAACTTTGGTGTTTCTGTTATTCCTGTCCATGATGAAGTCACTCCATTAATTGTTACATTTGTGGAACCTAGTGAAGGACTGATTGTTCCACTTGATGGCTCAATACCACTGCCAGTCGCAGAGTATTGATACCCTGTGTTATAGTCCATTGAATTTATTGTCTCAGTTATCTTCTGAGTGGTTTCTGTATGACTGCTCATGCTTCCCTGTGTGAAGTTCGGGACCACGGGGACCGCCTGGGCAGGAACAAGTATGACACTTGCACCCACCACAGACATCACAGACCAATATATTGTCTTTCCAAAAAGGGTCATTGCGAATATCCTCTTGTGTTTTAGTCAATTACCGTAATTTCAGTTACGAATTGTCCTGTAGCAGATGTGCCAGCTCCACCAGCAGTTAATGCCATAGTATGAGCACTATTAATAGTACCTGCTAGTGATCCAGCAGTACCAGCTGTATAACCAGTAACGTTAGAGAAGTTTGGAGTATCTCCTGTTGTTACTGCTGCAGTTGGGATGGCATCTTTCACAGTCATAGCTTCTGTAAATGACCAATCACTACCTGCTGTATGAACATCATATGTTCCAGCAGTTCCAAGGGTGCCCATAGTAGTGACCGAAATGTTAGAACCAGAAGCAGAGTAGCTGTCTCCAATTCTTACGGCAGTAGAACGAGCAGCATCAACAGTTAGTTGAACACTCGAAGAATGTTTTGATACAATTCCGCCTGCTTGTGTAGCACTGGCTGTCATCAGTAGCATTACGAGAGGTATGAATCTTTTCATGTAATACATCCTCTATTTTTTTTTCATAGCTATTTAGTAGACAAATATTCTCACAGAAGGTTTCCAAACTACCCAAAATATGAACTGGCATAGGACCCCTGATGGGTCCGTTTTTATGTGGTATGATACATGAGTCAACGGAGTACCACCCCAAAACATCTTAACAAGGTGCTTGACAGGTCAGGGAAACTGTGATATTATAAATAAATCAGCAAGTTAAGGAACCAACACATTTCTTAACTCTTCTTTACACCCCTCAAACCGAGACCTCTAGGGTGTATAAAAACGTCTCTAATACCTGTCCCTGAGGGTGGGATGGGAATATCTTACTTAGTGTTCCCCGCACTTATACATAACCCTTTTCAAAACAATGGCTAACGCTACACTACAACAACAACAAACTCAATCAGTCTGGAATGAATTCTGTGACTGGGTAACAAGCACCAACAACCGTCTGTATGTCGGTTGGTTCGGAGTCCTCATGATTCCAACCCTGCTTGCTGCTACAATTTGCTTCATCGTTGCATTCGTTGCTGCTCCCCCTGTGGACATCGACGGTATCCGTGAACCCGTAGCTGGTTCACTCATGTATGGAAACAACATCATCTCTGGTGCTGTCGTCCCATCTAGCAACGCAATTGGTCTTCACTTCTACCCAATCTGGGAAGCTGCCTCACTCGACGAGTGGCTCTACAACGGCGGTCCTTTCCAACTGGTAGTCTTCCACTTCCTTATCGGCATCTATGCCTATATGGGACGTGAGTGGGAACTTTCTTACCGTCTAGGTATGCGTCCATGGATCTGTGTTGCATACTCTGCACCAGTCGCTGCTGCGAGTGCAGTATTCCTCGTCTATCCTTTCGGTCAAGGTTCTTTCTCTGATGCTATGCCTCTTGGTATCTCTGGTACTTTTAACTACATGCTTGTATTCCAAGCAGAACACAACATCCTTATGCACCCGTTCCATATGCTCGGTGTTGCTGGGGTATTCGGTGGATCTCTTTTCTCTGCTATGCACGGAAGTCTCGTTACTTCCTCGCTTGTTCGTGAAACAACTGAAACAGAGTCACAGAACTATGGTTACAAGTTCGGACAAGAAGAAGAGACCTATAACATCGTTGCAGCCCATGGTTACTTCGGTCGTTTGATCTTCCAATATGCATCCTTTAACAACTCACGCTCTTTGCACTTCTTCCTTGCTGCGTGGCCGGTTGTCGGCATCTGGTTCACTGCTCTTGGCGTGTCAACCATGGCGTTCAACCTCAATGGATTCAACTTCAACCAGTCCATCCTCGACGGACAAGGACGTGTCCTTAACACCTG
>Ga0257114_1001569_pt1 | contig 16092 bp, 27 predicted proteins | sample SI112_10mmetaG_FD_190149 | JGI IMG/M metagenome (GOLD analysis project Ga0257114, IMG submission 190149) | Marine microbial communities from Saanich Inlet, British Columbia, Canada - SI112_10m | ecosystem: Environmental > Aquatic > Marine > Inlet | place: Canada: British Columbia | collected...
TCAGGGTATAGGGCAGTGCATTGTCCACCAATATTTTCAAGACTGTCAATTACGTGGCATTTTATTTTAAGCATTCCTGCTTCAAAAATACTGAATAATCCAACTGGGCCGGCGCCAATAATTACAATATCTGTTTCAAATTTATTCATTTTAATTTACTTGACTTTAAATAAGTATTTATTTTAACATCTGTTTTTGAAAGATGCAATAAGGATGAGAAATTATATATTGTTTTTGCTAAATTGCATTTCTATTTGCAAAGCCTTGCTTATATATCAAACAAAATTACTATGTTACAAACTGCAAATCTTGGATATCCAAGAATAGGAGCTAATAGAGAGCTTAAAAAAGCTACTGAAAGCTATTGGAAAAATTTATCATCTATTGAAGATCTTGAAAATACTGCCAAAGAAATTAGGCTTAAAAATTGGAATGATCAGAAAAATAGTGGTATAAAATATATTCCATCAAATGATTTTTCATTATATGATCAAACATTAGATATGATCGCTCTTCTTGGCGCAATACCTGAAAGATTTAATCACGATAAATCATCATTTATTGATAATAATCTATATTTTGCAATGGCTCGAGGAATGCAAAGAGATGGCGTTGATGTTACTGCTATGGAAATGACAAAATGGCTTGATACAAATTACCATTATATTGTTCCTGAATTTTATGAGAATCAAAATTTTAAGATATCTTCTAATAAAATTTTTGATCACTACCAAGAGGCTCTTAATAACAATATTACCACTAGGCCAGTTATTTTGGGTCCTATTTCCTTTTTAATATTAGGTAAGTCAGTTGATGGTTCTAACAAATTTAATCTGTTAAATAACTTGTTAAAAACATATAAAGAGCTATTTAATAAATTTAATGAAATTGGTATTTCGGATATTCAAATCGATGAACCTTGCTTGGTTACCGATTTAGATGCTGATATTAAGTCGCTATATATTGAAACTTATAATAATATTAATGAATTTAGAGGTAATGTTAATATTCACTTAGCTACATATTTTGATTCACTTGATAATAATTGCGACACAGCCTTTTCTTTAAATACTAAATCAGTTCACATTGATTTAGTTAGGGCAGGTGATCAGTTAGAAATTGCTCTTAAAGCTATAAAAGATAATCAATATCTTTCTCTTGGAGTTGTGAATGGTAGGAATATATGGATAAATGATTTTGAAAAATCAATATCATTAGTAAATAAGGCTATTGAAAAATTGGGTAAGGATCGAGTAATTATTGCACCTTCATGCTCATTATTACATTGTCCAGTAGATTTGGATAATGAAAGCGATCTTGATAATGAATTGAAATCATGGATGTCATTTGCAAAGCAAAAGCTAAATGAAATATCAATTATAGCTGCAGCTTGTGACGCTCAAGATGTTAATGATGCAATTAGTGAAAATAAAATAGCAATTAATAATAGAAAAACTTCATCTAGAATTAATAATGAGGAAGTTAAAAATAGAGTTGCTTCAAATGATCCAAAGTTAATAATAAGAGGTAGTGAATTTTCAGTAAGGCAAAAAATACAAAAATCAAAAATTGAGCTATCATTACTCCCGACAACAACTATTGGATCATTTCCACAAACAAAAGATGTTAGAAAAAAGCGTGCTGATTATAAGGCTTCAAGAATTTCTAAAGAAGAATATCAAGAATTTCTTGAGCAGCAAATAATTAGTGCAATAAAATACCAAGAAGAAATAGATCTTGATGTTTTGGTTCATGGTGAGTTTGAAAGAAATGATATGGTCGAATATTTTGGTGAAAAACTTAGCGGCTTTTGCTTCACTAAAAATGGGTGGGTCCAAAGCTATGGTACTAGATGTGTTAAGCCACCGGTAATTTTTGGGGATGTTTGCAGGCCAAATCCAATGACTGTTGATTGGACTATATTTGCACAAAAACAAACCTCAAAAATAGTCAAAGGAATGTTGACCGGCCCTATAACAATATTGCAATGGTCATTTGTAAGAGATGATCAGCCAAGAAAAGATACTGCAAGGCAAATTGCTTTTGCCATAAGAGATGAGGTTGTGGATCTGGAAAAGGCAGGAATTAAAATGATACAAATTGACGAAGCTGCACTCAGAGAAGGGCTGCCAATTAGAAAAAAAGATTGGCAAAATTATCTAGATTGGGCTGTTGAATCATTTAAAATATCATCATGTGGAGTAAAGGATGAGACACAAATTCATACTCATATGTGCTATTCTGAATTTAACGATATAATAAAATCAATAGCAAATATGGATGCAGATGTTATTTCAATTGAAACATCAAGATCTCAAATGGAATTATTAGACGCATTTATAGATTATAAATATCCTAATGAAATTGGTCCTGGTGTATATGATATTCATAGTCCAAGAGTTCCTTCAATTGACGAAATTGAGATATTAATTAAAAAAGCATTAGATGTTCTAGATGTTAGCCAAATTTGGATAAATCCTGATTGTGGCTTGAAGACAAGAGATTGGCCTGAAACAAAAACTGCGCTTGAAAATATGGTAAAAGCAGCAAAAAACATTAGAAAAAAATTACAATAATACCCAATCGAAGCTAATAATTAATTATTTACAATATTAGCTTCGATTATTTTTCATAAAGTAAAATGTTTTTATATTGACTAATATTTTTTATTGCAATTTTTAAAAAGATTGATAATTTCATTATATAAAATATAACTTGCTACTATAACTTTTTTTAATTTCTTATGTCCAAACAAACTTTTGAAAGAAACAAACCTCACGTTAATATTGGAACCATAGGTCACGTAGATCACGGTAAGACAACACTTACTGCTGCAATCACAACTTATCTATCAAAGTCTGGCATGGCTGAAAAAAAAGGTTATGATCAAATCGATGCTGCTCCTGAAGAAAAAGAAAGAGGTATCACAATCAATACCGCTCACGTTGAATATGAAACTGAAAAAAGACATTATGCACACGTAGATTGTCCAGGTCACGCTGATTATGTAAAAAACATGATTACTGGTGCTGCACAAATGGATGGTGCAATCCTTGTTGTATCTGCTGCTGACGGTCCAATGCCTCAAACTCGTGAACATATCCTTCTTGCTAAGCAAGTTGGTGTTCCAGCCATTGTAGTATTCCTTAATAAAGTTGATATGGTAGATGATCCAGAGCTTCTTGAATTAGTAGAGATGGAAGTTAGAGAATTACTCTCAAAATATGATTTCCCTGGAGATGATACTCCAATCATAAAAGGATCCGCTCTTAAAGCACTTGAAGGAGATGCATCAGATATTGGAGAAGGCGCAATGAAGCAACTAGCAGATGCAGTTGATAGCTTCATACCTGAACCAGCAAGACCAGTTGATCAATCATTTTTAATGCCAATAGAAGATGTATTCTCAATCTCAGGAAGAGGAACAGTAGTTACTGGTAGAATAGAACGAGGCATTGTTAAAGTTAATGAAGAGGTAGAAATTGTTGGTATCAGAAATACTCAAAAAACAACATGTACTGGTATTGAAATGTTCAGAAAACTCCTTGATGAAGGAAGAGCAGGTGATAATGCTGGTGTATTATTAAGAGGTACAAAAAAAGAAGATGTAGAAAGAGGTCAAGTATTATGTAAACCAGGTACTATAACTCCTCACACAAAATTCGAAGCAGAAGTATATATCCTTACAAAAGAAGAGGGTGGTAGACATACTCCATTCTTCAAAAATTATAGACCACAATTCTACTTCAGAACAACAGATGTTACTGGTTCAGTAACTCTTCCAGAAGGAACAGAAATGGTTATGCCAGGAGATAACATCAAATTATCAGTAGAACTAATAGCTCCTATCGCAATGGAAGAAGGTCTTAGATTTGCAATAAGAGAAGGTGGTAGAACAGTTGGTGCTGGTGTTGTTAGTAAGGTTTTAGGGTAGTTAAGTTAATTATGAGCAATAAGGAAAATATAAAAATAATTTTAGAATCTTTTGATCACAATGTTCTTAACAGATCTGTGATTGAAATAATGAGTACTGTTAAGAAAACAGGTGCTATTGTTAAGGGTCCAATTCCCCTTCCTACTAAAATAGAAAAATTCTGTGTAATTAGAGGTCCACACGTTGATAAGGATTCTAGAGAGCAATTTGAAATTAGAACATCAAAAAGGTTGCTTATTATTGTTCCAACTCCACAAACAGTTGATGCTCTGATGAAGCTAAGTCTATCTGCAGGCGTTAATATTAGAATTGCAATTAATACACCAAAGAAATAAATTACAATAGATAAGCAATTATGTTAGATTATTTAGGAAAAAAACTTGGAATGACTCACTCATATAATGATAATGGTAATTCAACAGCTATTACTATGATCAAATTATATGATAATATAGTATTTAATTTTGATGATGCTGATAAAAATACCAATCGCGTTGCAATTGCATTTAACAAAATTGAATCTAAAAAAAATATTTCAAAATCTCATATAGGAAAGTTTGAAAAGAAAAATTTACCATTATTTGCAAAGATTAAAGAATCAAAAATTAAAAAGTCAAAAACATATAATGTTGGTGATATAATCAATATTAATGATATTATTAATGTTGGTGATAAAATTTCTATTTCTGGTATATCAATTGGAAAGGGATTTGCAGGCGGAATGAAAAGATGGGGTTTTGGTGGACTTGAAGCAACTCATGGTGTATCAATTTCACATAGATCTCATGGTTCTACAGGTCAATGTCAAGATCCAGGAAAGGTATTTAAGGGAAAAAAAATGGCAGGACATATGGGTGCCAATAAGGTTACAACAAAAAATCTTGAAGTATATTATATCAATATAGAACAAAATATAATTGCTGTTAAGGGTTGCATTCCTGGCTTTAATGGTAATGATGTTGTATTAGGTTTAAAATTATAATTATTATGTCTGAAAAATTACTCAAAATAATAAATTTCAAAGATCTTACAATTAAGGATTCTGAGAATAAGAATAATATAAGTAATATTAATGAAAAAAATGTTATAACCCTTACTCAATCTATTAAATGGCATCTTGCAAAAATTAGATCTGGTTCTGCCAATACAAAGTTAATGAAAGAAATTTCAGGAACTACTAAGAAGCCATATAAGCAAAAGGGTACTGGTAATGCTAGACAAGGTAGTAAAAGATCTACCCAATTTGTAGGAGGTAGAACGTGTCATGGACCTCGCTCTAGATCCTTTGAATATTCATTACCTAGAAAAATAGTTAAAAATGCGTTAAATATTGCTATAAGATCTAAATTAAATGATGGCAAATTAATAATTTGTGAAAATGACAATAATGTCGAGTTAAAGACATCAAATTTCGCTAAATTTTTTACCAAGAATAAAATTGATTCTGCATTGGTAATTTCAAATGATTCTTCAGAAAATCTTGCTAAGTCACTTTCTAATATTAAAAATATCAAATATGCAACTTTTAATAGTATAAATAGCTTTGATATTATACGTTATAATTATCTTATCATAGAAAAAGTTTTATATAATAACAATGTTGCAAAAAATATATAATTATGGCACTAAAAAATATAGATAAAATACAGTCACTTATATATACAGAAAAGTCAAATAGAGTTCTTGCTCTTGGTAAGTACGTTTTTAAAGTAAGTAAAAATTCCAATAAAAAAGAAATTTCATCTATTATTTCTAAAATATATAATGTAAAGGTTGAATCTGTAAATATAATAAATCAAAAACCTAAATCTAAAAGATTTAAAGGTTTTAACGGTATTAAATGTGGTTATAAAAAGGCCATTATTACAATTGAAAAGGGTAAATCAATTAATTTTGAATAATAATATTATGGCACTAAAAAATTACAACGCTGTTACACCTTCTCTTCGTAACTTAGTTACTATTGCTAGAGATGAGCTATGGAATGGATCTCCTCTTAAAATACTAACAAGAAAAAAGAATGAAAAGTCTGGAAGAAACAATTCTGGATCAATAATGGTTAGAAGAAGGCAATCTGGTCATAAAAAAACATTAAGAATAATCGATTTTAAAAGAAGAAAATTTGATATTGAAGCCATTGTTGAAAGAATAGAATATGACCCTTGTAGAACTGCATTTTTAGCTTTAGTAAAATATAGTGATGGTGTATATTCATATATTATAGCACCACATAAAATTAAAATTGGTGATAAAATTCTATCATCTAAAAACTTAATTGATGTTAAGATTGGAAATGCAATGCCATTATCTCAGATTCCTATTGGTTCAATTATTCATAATATTGAGCTTAAATCTGGTAAAGGTGGATCAATATCTAAGGCTGCAGGATGTTATAGTCAACTAGTTGGTAAGGATGGTGGATATGCAATTATAAAAATGCAATCTGGTGAAGTGAGAATGATTATACAAGATTGCATGGCTACAATTGGTTCAGTATCTAACATAGATAATAAAAATACAAAAATTGGAAAGGCTGGAAGATCTAGATGGCTTGGTAGAAGACCATCTGTAAGAGGTGTTGCAATGAACCCAATAGATCACCCACATGGTGGTGGTGAAGGTAAAACTTCGGGTGGTAGACACCCTGTTTCTCCGACTGGAAAACCTACAAAAGGTAAGATAACGAGGAAGAGAAATAAAAAATCTAATTTATTAATTGTTAAGTCACGAAGAAAGAAATAAACTATGCCTAGATCATCTTGGAAATTACCATTTATTGATGGTTATTTGTTAAAAAAAGTTGCTGAAAATTCTAAATCTTCAAGAAATCAGGTCATAAAGACATGGTCTAGAAGATCAACAATATTACCTAATTTTGTTGGAACTAATTTTGCAGTATATAATGGAAAGAAATTTGTCTCTGTTTCTATTACTGAAGCAATGGTTGGCCATAAGTTAGGAGAATTTTCTCCTACTAGAACTTTTTTTGGTCATGCTGGTAATAAGAAATTAGCAAAAAAATAATATTTAAATTATGACTAATAATATATCCGTTGCTTATTTAAAATCAATCAAGTCTAGCCCTTTAAAGGTATGTAGAGTTTCACGCGCTATTAGTGGTATGAAAATTAATGATGCCATCAAATTTTTAACTTTTTCTAAGTTAAAAATTTCTAAGGCCATATTTAATTTAGTTAAATCTGCTGCTGCAAATGCAGAAAATAATCATAATATGGATATTGACAATCTTATTATAAAGGAAGTTAATGTTGGGAAATCAATGGTTATGAAGAGGTTTCACACTAGAGGAAGAGGAAAATCAAGTAGAATATTAAAAACATATAGTAATATTAGAGTTGTTTTGGCAGAGAAAAATAACAATATTGATAATAAAAAAATAAAAGAAAAAAATAATGGGACAAAAAGTTAATCCTGTAATCTTTAGGCTAGTTGCAAATAAATCATGGCATTCTATTTGGTATGATAAAAAATCTTATGCATCTAAGTTAATTTCTGATATAAAGATTAGAGAATTTATTAAGAAAAATTATTCGCATTGTGGAATAGGCAGAATTATAATAGAAAGGCCAACTGATAAAATAAATCTTATTATTAAAACATCTAGGCCAGGTGTTTTGATAGGAAAAAAAGGTTTAGATATCGATAAAATAAATAAGTCAATTGAGAAATTATCAAATTGTAAAGTTGATGTAAAAATCGTTGAAATTAGTAAACCTGAAAATGATGCATCTCTAGTTGCTCAAAATATTGCTAAGCAACTCGAAAATAGAGGGTCATTTAAGAAAGCGATGAAAAAATCCATGCAATCTACTCTTAAGCAGGGCGCTCTTGGTGTTAAGGTTAGTTGCTCTGGAAGGTTATCTGGTGCTGAAATTGCTAGAACTGAATGGTATAAGCAAGGTTCAATACCTCTACATACACTTAGGTCAGATATTGATTATGCAATTGCCAATGCTTATACTACATATGGAGTTATTGGTGTAAAAGTATGGATTTACAAAGGTTTAAAAGAAATATAATATATGTTAGTACCTGCAAAAACAAAATATAGAAAAGCTCAAAAGGGCGGTAAAAAAATTCTTGGAACATCAAAAGGTGGCAATGATATTGCATTTGGTATGTTTGCTCTTAAAGCACTTGAGCCTGGTAAAATTAATTCTCGACAAATAGAATCTTCCAGAAAAGTCATTACAAGATTTATGAAAAGATCAGGAAAGTTATGGGTAAGAATATTTCCGCATATTCCTGTAACTAAGAAGCCAGCTGAAGTTAGAATGGGTAGTGGAAAGGGTAATGTAGAATATTATGTATCAAAAGTGAAACCAGGAAGGATAATCTTTGAAATAGATGGTGTTACTGATAAAATAGCAATTGAAGCTCTTAATAAAGCAACTGCCAAATTGCCTATAAAAGCAAAAGTTATTAAATTTATATAGATATGACAAAAGTTTATAAAACCAATATTTTATCTGAAATATATAACATAAAGAAAGATCTTCTTTCGATAAGAATTAAAAAGTCATCAGGAGATAATGTATCTCTTAATACTTTTCGCTCAAAAAAGAAAGAAGTCGCTCGTTTATTTACAAAATTAAATTTAAAGAAATAATATGAATGGAAAAATAATAAATATTATTGATAGTAAAACTGCAAAAGTTGAATGTGTAGAATATAAAAAACATCCTCTTTATGGTAAGTATACCTCAATAAAAAAGAAATTTGTTGTTGATAGTAGTAATATATCAATTAATATTGGTGATAATGTTATTATTAAGCCATGTAGACCCTTATCAAAATTAAAAAGATGGTCTATAGAAAAAAAAGTAGAAATTAAATAAGAGGATTATTATGATTCAAATGCAAACTAAGTTATCTGTTGCAGATAATTCTGGTGCTAAATATGTTAGGTGTATTAAAGTGCTTGGGGGTTCAAAGCATATGATAACTGAAATTGGAGATGTTATTGTTTTATCTGTTATTAGCGTTATTCCTGGATCAAAGGTAAAAAAAGGACAGGTTGTAAAAGGCGTTATAGTTAGAACTAAGAATAAAATAGTAAGAAGAGATGGTGGCTATATCAAATTTGATGAGAATGCTGTTGTTCTTGTTGATAAAGATGGCAACCCAATAGCTTCTAGGGTATTTGGACCAATTGCAAGAGAAGTTAGACGTAATAATTTTAAAATTGCATCATTAGCACCGGAGGTATTATAAAATGGCAAAAAAATTTAAAAAGGACGATAAAGTAATAATTATAGCTGGATCTTCTAAAGGAAAGATTGGAAAAATATTATCCCTAAATAATGACAAAGTTATTATTGAAGGTGTTAATTTAGCTACTATACATAAAAAGCCAACTCAAAGTGAAGCTGGCTCTATTATTAAAAAGGAAAAGGCGATTCATATATCAAATATATCTCATATATCATCTGATAATAAGCCTGTAAAAATGGGTTTTAAAATTTCTAAAGATAAGGATGGTAAGATTGATAAAATTAGGTATCCAAAAAAAGCTGAAACTAAAAAAGATAATTAATTATGATAACGCAGACAGAAAAAAGATATAATGAAATTATTCCTGATCTTAAAAGTAATTTCAACTATAAAAATGATCTTCAAATACCTAAGATTAAATTTATTTCAATAAATACTGGTATCAAAGCTGTTGATAGTGACAATAAAATTAACTCATATATCTTGTCAGAACTAACTAAACTCAGTGGTCAAAAAGCTGTTTTTACATATTCTTCAAAGGCAATATCTGGTTTTAAATTAAGACAGGGAATGGTAATAGGCTGCAAGGTAACATTGAGAGGTAAGAAAATGTATCAATTTATTGATAGATTAATTAACATTGCGCTACCAAGAATAAGAGATTTTAGAGGATTATCCTCTAACGGCTTTAATAGTAGTTCTCATTATTCATTTGGTATTAAGGACCATTCTATATTTCTTGAAATTGATTTAGATAATATTGTTAAGGTTTTTGGTATGAATATTAATATTGCCTCAACTGCTAGAACTAAGGAAGAATCACTATTCCTTTTAAGAAAACTTAATTTACCTTTAAAATAACATGGCTAAAAAATCAGCAATTTTGCTAAATAATAAAAGACAACAATTAATAGAATTAAATAGAAAAAAAAGAGCATTATTAAAAAATTCTGCTTATGATAAATCTCTTAGCCCTAAAGAAAGAATGGCTGCTCAAATAAAACTTTCTGAATTACCTAGAAATTCATCTAGAGTAAGATATAGAAACAGATGCGCTATTACTGGAAGGCCAAGAGGCTATTATAGAAAATTCGATCTCTCTCGTATATCACTTAGAAACTTAGCATCATGGGGCGATATACCAGGATTAATTAAATCAAGTTGGTAAAAATATGTCAGTAAATCACTCAGTATCAGATTTAGTTGCAAGGCTTAGAAATGGTTATTTATCTAAAAAGCCTGTTATTAAAATAAGTTATTCTAAACTTCAAGAAGGTATTTTAGAGATACTTAAAAATGAAGGTTTTATTTTAGGCTTTGCAAAAATTGAAGAAGGTACCAAAAAACATTTTAATGTTAGTTTGAGCTTTATTAATAATAGAGCAGCAATAAATGAAATATCTGTTATTTCAAAGCCGGGTAAAAGAATATATTCAACTTATAATGATATTCCTGTTATTAATAATGGTCTTGGAATGGTTATATTATCTTCATCAAAGGGTATTATTACTGATTATCAAGCTAGAGATCAAAAAATTGGTGGTGAACTTTTAATAAAAATATTTTAATTATGTCTCGTATAGGAAAATTACCAATTAATATTGATAGTAAAGTAAATGTTACTATTGAAAATAGTTTTGTTACTATAAAATCTGGTCCGGATGAAGTTAATTACAAATTAAATAATTGTGTTGATGCTGTAATTGAGGATAACCAATTAAAACTTAAAGCTTCTAGTGCTTCAGTACCAAAGGCTACAATGTTTGTAGGACTAGATCGTAGTAATTTAAATAACATTATTACTGGATTTATTAACCCTTTTAAGACTATTCTTGAAGTTAATGGTGTAGGTTATAAATTTATTATAAATCAAAAAAGAATTAATTTCTCTCTTGGTTATAGTCATGAGATAATATATATTCTTCCTGATTTAGTAAATGCTCAGTTTGAGAAGCCAAATATGCTAATCCTTACATCAAGAAGTAAGGATTTGTTAGGAAAAGTAGCTTCTGAAATAATGTCATTTAGAAAGACCGAGCCATATAAGGGCAAGGGTATAAAAATTAAAAATAGCTTCACTAGACGTAAGGATGGTAAGAAAAAGTAATAATTATGAATAAATCAACATTAAGAAGACTCAAAAGAGTTAGATCAAAAATAAAAAAATATAATCATGGTAATAGACCAATAATTTATATTAATATATCGAATAGAAATATATCAGCACAATTAATAGATTGTGACTCTGCAAATGTCCTAGTTCATGCTTCGTCAACATCTGATAGGACAAAAAAAGATTCTGGTATTGAAATTGCACAAAAAATTGGTGAATTATTTGCTAAAAAATGCATTGATATAAAAATTAAAGATGTTGTATTTGATAAGGGTTGTAAGTCCTATATAGGTAGGGTAGAGTCATTTGCTAATTCATGTAGAAAAGCAGGTTTAAATTTTTAATTATTTAATACATATGAAACAAAAAAATAGAATATCATCACCCTCAAAAGATGTTGAAATAGTTGAAAGACTTATTTCTGTTAATAGAGTAACTAAAACTGTTAAGGGTGGAAAAAAAATGTCATTCACTGTTTTGGTTGTAGTTGGAAATAAACTTGGTGGTGTCGGATATGGTAAGGGAAATGCAGCAGAAGTTACCGATGCTAAGACTAAAGCATTTGAAGCAGCTAGAAGAAATATGATTAAAATATCATTAAAAGAATCCAGAACAATACATCATGATTTGACAGCAAGATTCTGTGCGGCAAAGGTTCATTTAAGATCCGCTCCATCAGGAACAGGTGTTATTGCTGGTGGACCTATGCGTGCCTTATTTGAGTGCGCAGGTATTCACGATATTGTTGCTAAATCTATCGGAACGTCAAATCCATATAATTTAGTTGCGGCAACATTTATAGCTTTAAAAACATTACTATCGCCAAAGATATTATCAGAACTTAGATCAAAGGATGTATCATCAATAATTAAAAAAAGAAATATGATACTTGGTATTGATAATAATATTAATAAAAATAATGCAAGTAAAGATGAAGAGAAATGAATTACTAGGTTCTAAATTAATTTTAGAACAAATTAAAAGCACAATAAAATTAACCAAATCTCAAAAATCATCACTAATAGGTCTTGGACTTAAAAAGATTGGATCAAGAGTCGAAGTTGAGTGCTCTCCAGTGGTATATGGTATGTTGAGCAAAGTAAGTCATTTGCTTAAGGTGACTAAAATTTTATTATAAGTTAGAAGATATGTTAGATTCATTAAAAAAAATTACCAAATATTCTAAAGTTAGAGTTGGAAGGGGAATAGGATCTGGAAAAGGTAAAACATCTGGAAGAGGTGTCAAGGGTCAAAAATCTCGAACTGGACATCATAGTGTAAAAGGATTTGAAGGTGGTCAAACTCCTATATATATGAGGCTTCCAAAGAAAGGCTTTAACAGTCATAAGAAAAGTAACAAAATCATCGTTACTACTAGGGATCTTTTTAGACTTATCAAATCTGGTTCATTAAATGAAAATGATGTTATTGATACTAAAAAACTTCAAGAAGTTGGACTTATTCAGCAAAATAATTCTGAAGTAAAAATATTACTATCGGGAATATCTGAAATTGATTCTTTTATCAAGAATAAGATCAATTTAAAAGATTCTTCAAAAGGAGCTAAGTCAAAATTAAATTTCTAAATTTAATAAACTATTTTTTACAAATATTATAATTGTAAATTTAATCTCTAAAATTATATTAAATATATGGATTTAAATAGATTATCTGATCTTAAGAAAAAAATCTTCTTTACAATCTTTATATTATTAATATATAGAGTTGGAACATTCGTTCCAATACCAGGTGTAGATGCTGATGTTGTAAAAAACTTCTTCGAAGGCACTGCTGGAAATGTCTTTAGTATGATCAATCTTTTTTCGGGTGGGGCGCTTGAAAGAATGAGTGTTTTTGCATTAAATATAATGCCATATATTACTGCATCAATTATTATGCAACTTGCATCTTCAATATATAAAAGTTTAGAAAATCTTAAAAAAGAGGGTGAGAGTGGAAGGGCAAAAATCAACCAATATACAAGATATCTAACCATTATCCTTGCATTTTTTCAATCTATAGGTGTTTATTATGCACTATCAAGCGATGGCAATAATGCTTTTATTTCAGATTCCAAAATATTTATGCTAACAACTACTGTTAGCTTGGTTGGTGGTACTGTTATTTTAATGTGGTTTGGAGAGAGAATTACTTCTTCTGGATTTGGAAATGGTATTTCATTAATAATATTTGTTGGTATTATTTCTTCTCTTCCTTCATCTATGGTTCAAATATTTGATTTATCTAGAACTGGAGCATATCCAATCTTTGTTGCTTTGCTAATATTTATATTTTTTGTCGCATTATTATTTTTTGTATGCTTTATTGAAAAAACCATTAGAAAAATAAAAATACAATATCCAAATGCCAATATGATGAGAGCTTCAGGTATGGCTGATTCATCCTTCTTACCTATAAAAATTAATATGTCTGGTGTTATACCACCAATTTTTGCTAGCTCAATATTAATGTTTCCCGTTGCTTTGGTTCAATTTACATCCGTTGATGGCGATTTAATATCTTCACTACTTAGAAGAGGTGGTTTATTATATATGATAATTTTCTCTTCCCTTATTATGTTTTTTTGTTATTTTTATTCATCAATAACATTTAATAGTAAGGATGTTGCTGAAAATCTAAAAAAAAGTAATTGTTTTATTTTAGGTATAAGACCAGGAAATGATACTGCTACCTATATTGACAAAATAATATCACGACTTACTTTTGCTGGTTCTTTATATTTGATATTTGTCTGTTTATTTCCTGAATATTTTGTCACTAAATACTCAATACCATTTTATATTGGAGGTACTGGTATATTAATTATTGTTAATGTTATTATGGATTTGATCTCTCAGATTCAATCTCATCTAATTGCGGATAAATATACCTCTGGTTCAACAATGAAAAAAAGGAGGGTTAGAATAAGATAATGAAAATAATATTTCTAGGAGCGCCGGGATCTGGTAAAGGTACTCAGGCAAAAAAACTTTCTTTGCACTATAAGATTAACACCTTATCTACTGGAGATCTACTTCGAAAAGAAATTTCAAATAATAGTGAAATAGGATGCAAAGCCAAGGATTATATTAATAATGGTTTACTTGTTCCTGATGATATAATAAATGATATTGTTAATATTAACGTTACTAATAATACTGATTTTATATTAGATGGATACCCAAGAACTCTAGATCAAGCTATTTCGTTGGATAATATATTAAATAAAAATAATGCGACAATAACTAATGTTATTTATTTTGAAGCCAGTAGTGATGTTTTAATAAAAAGAATATGTGGTAGATATTCTTGTAAAAAATGTAAAACAATTTATAATAAATATTTTAAAAATACTAAAATTTCTAATATTTGTGATTATTGTGATTCGACTGAATTTGAAGTTAGAAACGATGATAATGAAGAAGTCTTAAAGCAAAGATTAGAAGTATTTAATAATGAAAATAAAAAAATACTTGATTACTACCAAAAAAATAACTTGATTTATATGATAAATGCATTAAAAAATGAAGGCTTTATCTTTGAAAATTTAGTTAATTACTTAGGTTAATTATCGAAATAAAGACTAATATAATTTAGCTAATTATACAACTATTAAATTTATTAAAAAGTGGCAAGAATATCTGGTGTAAATATACCTAAAAATAAAAGATTTGTTATAGCATTAACATACATATACGGAATTGGAAATAGTACAGCTTTAAAAATTTGTAATGATTTAAAAATTGATATAAAACTTAGAACAAATGAAATTAGCGAAGATATAATTGCTAAAGTTAGATCTTATTTAGAGTCAAATTATCCAACTCTTGAAGGTGACCTTAGAAGAAAAGTATCTTCTGACGTTAAGAGACTTATTGACATAAGTTGTTACAGAGGAATTAGACATGTTAAAAAGCTTCCAACAAGAGGTCAAAGAACATCTACTAATGCTAGAACTAGAAAAGGTAAAGGATCAGCAATTGCTAATAAGAAAAAAGCCGTTAAATAAAATATAATATGTCACAAACTAAAGCACAGAAGAAAAAACAAATTAAGCAATCTTCAAAAAAGAAGAAAACATTAATTACTGGTGTAATACATGTTTATGCCACTTTTAATAATACAATAGTATCAATTACGGATACATCAGGAAATTTGATATGCTGGTCATCCACTGGTAAACATGGTTTTAAGGGCTCTAGAAAGGCGACGCCATATGCTGCACAAGTTACTACTCAAAACGCTTTAGATATTGCAAAAGAACATGGATTGCAAAATGCTTCAGTGCTCATTAAGGGACCTGGTGTTGGAAGAGAAGCTTCTTTAAGAGCTATTCAGGGATCTGACATTAGTATATCGATTATTAAGGATATTACTCATAATCCACATAATGGATGTAGGCCGCCTAAAAGAAGGCGTGTTTAATTTTTAATTAACATTTACATATAGTATGACAATTTTAAAAGAAAGTTGGAAATCTCTAATAAACCCTTCTTCTATTGAAGTTAGAGAAGGTTACAATAATATTACAAGATCAGTAATAACTATGGAGCCTTTTACAAGAGGTTTTGCACATACTCTTGGCAACTCCCTTAGAAGAATGTTATTATCATCCATTAATGGATTTGCAGTAACGTCTATTAAGATAGATGGAGTTCTTCATGAATATAGTGCAATAGATGGTGTTAAGGAGGATGTACTTGAGATAATTATGAATCTTAAATCACTTGCATTAACAAATCATGATTCATCATCTTTCACACTTAAAATTAACTCTGATAAGCCGGGTCCTATTTTTGCTGGTTCAATT
>Ga0257114_1001572_pt1 | contig 16066 bp, 14 predicted proteins | sample SI112_10mmetaG_FD_190149 | JGI IMG/M metagenome (GOLD analysis project Ga0257114, IMG submission 190149) | Marine microbial communities from Saanich Inlet, British Columbia, Canada - SI112_10m | ecosystem: Environmental > Aquatic > Marine > Inlet | place: Canada: British Columbia | collected...
GTAAGTTTGTATTTTGTGTAATTTTGTTTTTCAGAAAATTAACGTCATTAATTGTGCGAAGATAGCGGATCTGAGGCAGTGTACTCCCTGGGATCTCCAGTTTTCTTGGTCTTGTTCCTGTGGCAAGTATCAATTTATGATAATTAATAGTTTCTTTACTATTCAGTTCTATAAAATTTCTCTTCCTATTGATTTTTATAACCTTATGCCCGAGAAGCATTCTAACGTTATGCTTTTCATAAAAATTTGGATTTCGTAGTAATAATTTCTCATTACTTACCTCACCTTTTAAATAACCTTTTGAGAGGGGAGGGCGCTGATAAGGATAGGCATCTTCGTCACCGATAAGAACAATATTACCATTCCATCCAAATTTACGAAGACATGAGATCGCTTCAATTGCGGCGTGGCTTGCACCAACTATAATAATATTTTTCAATCCAAAAGCTCTCTAACATTCAATAATATTTACCGGAACCTCAAGCACATTGGTAGCTAAACCACCTCTTGAGGTCTCTTTGTATTTCAGGTGCATATCTTGGCCAGTTTTTCGCATCGTTTCAATCACTTTATCTAATGAGACGAAATGATTTCCATCACCTTTCAGCGCCATCCGAGCAGCATGAATAGCTTTTATAGAGGCCATTGCATTACGCTCAATGCAGGGAATTTGAACTAAACCACCCACCGGATCACAGGTCAGCCCCAGATTATGTTCCATAGCAATTTCTGCTGCATTTTCTATTTGAGTGGAGGACCCACCAAGCACTTCAGCTAGTGCCCCAGCTGCCATTGAACAGGCTGAACCTACCTCACCCTGGCAACCAACCTCAGCACCACTGATAGATGCATTTTTTTTATAAAGAATACCAATTGCGGCTGCAGTAAGTAGATAACGAATTATACCGTTATCGTTAGCACCAGGAATAAAATTCACATAATAACTCAAAACTGCTGGAATAATTCCAGCTGCACCGTTGGTTGGCGCTGTTACAATACGGCCTCCTGCAGCATTTTCTTCGTTAATTGCTAGGGCATACAGAGTGACCCAATCTAATACAGACAATGGATCATCTTTAGAGCTCTTAGATGCTTTAATTAATTGCTGGTTTAACCCATATGCACGCCTTGAAACATTAAGGCCTCCCGGGAGAACACCATTTGTGTTTATTCCATTTTGGATGCATTCTTGCATTACAGACCATAATGAGAGGATTTTTGTTTTGATCTCTTTCTCACTACGCCAGGCTTTTTCGTTTTCAAACATAATATCGGCGATCTTAAGATTATTATCTTTACTATATTCGAGAAGTTCAGCAGCGGTGCTAAAAGGATATTTAAGTGAGGTTTTATTTTCAATGATGACGTTCTCATTTTTATTTTTATCATCTACAACAAAACCGCCACCAACCGAAAAATAGGTCTTTTTAGTTAGCTCTTCATGCTCTGAATTAAATGCTGTAAAAACCATACCATTAGGGTGGAATGGGAGTGCTTTTCTTCGAAAGAGTTTCAAATCACGATCATGATTATAATTTATGAGGTGACGTCCAAGTATATTTAATTGATTATCTTGCTTAATTTTTTCAATTCTAGTTAGGATCTTTGAGACATCGATAGAATGGGGCTCTTCTCCTTCAAGTCCCAGTATAATGGCCTTAGGCGCCCCATGAGCTTTTCCTGTAGCTCCAAGTGATCCAAATAACTCCACAGAGACTTGACTCACTTCTGTTATGATATTTTCAGTTTTGAGGCTTTCGGCAAATTTTTTAGCCGCTACCATTGGTCCTACTGTGTGAGAGCTAGATGGTCCAATGCCAACTTTAAAAAGATCGAATATGCTGATTGCCATAATTATTTCCTGTTATTGTCTGTAGGCAATAGTAACTTTTTAGAATCTAACCACAAACGAATGATTTTGTATGTAGTTATTTTAAAGTCCATACGTAATCCTTAAAAAATAGAATATGTGTGACAAAGTGACTCCAATTAAAAGCTATAGAGATAAGGACCCCATAAAAACGGGGTTATCTATAGATGGTGGAGGCGGCGGGAATCGAACCCGCGTCCGCAAGCCCTCCGCACCAAGGTCTACATGCTTATTCCGTTAATAATCTTATATCAAGCTACCTAACGGAAGCGGAAAACTTGATACCAGTTTAGTAAAGTTTTAGTGAATTAAATCCTAAACACATTCAAATCACGATTCTGTATAAGTGACTCCTGTGATCCGGACGTACAGACACTAACCGGGCAGAAGGCGCTAGGCTGGTTATTAAGCAGCTAGTGCGTAGTTGTCTTCGTTGGCAACTATAAGTTTTACAGATGGATTTACGAGGTAGCCTGTTCCTCGGCATGCACTCAGAGTTTCGCGACCCACGTCGAAGCCATGTCGCCCCCTAATTTGTTAGTTTAGCGACGTTTTATAAAAAAATAAAAGAATGACCAAGTATTTAGATTCAGATAATTAATTAAATTGTATAAATTTAGTTAATATTTTAACATATAAATCGATAATATACTTTATATTATTACTTTAAATAATTGATTAACTTAGTTTAATATTTTTCATCACTCTAGATTTTTGCCTGGACCAATCCTTTTCTTTTAAGCTTTGGCGTTTATCATGCTGCTGCTTGCCTTTTCCATAACCAATTTCTAATTTTACTTTTCCGCGTTTCCAATAGAGTTTTAATGGAACAAGGGTATAACCTTTCCGATCCACTGATCCTATCATCCTATTTATTTCATATTTGTTAAGTAATAATTTTCTATTTCGTTTGGGGTCTGGGCTGTAATGTGTTGACACTGTCTTAAGTGGTGAGATGTGCGTACCAATCAACCACGCTTCTCCATTTTTTATGTTGACATAACCATCCCTCAATTGAGTGTTAGCTTCTCTTAGACTCTTCACTTCCCAGCCTTCAAGCTGTATCCCAGCCTCTATAGTCTCTTCGATAAGATAGTCATGTCGCGCACGTTTATTTTGAGCAATTAAAGACGCCTGCTTTTTTGATTTCTTGTTCTTGTTCATATCTTACTGTCTAGTATAAGCTTAAATTATAATAAATGTGATTAATTGGTATTGTAAGCTTCAAACAATTAATTCAAACTTCATGATTACTTATTTAGAAAAGGAATTACAAATGCTAGATAACAATAATGGTAATGGGGAGCGACAATCACTTCACGGTAATTGGTCCTCAAGGTTAGCTTTTATTATGGCAGTTACTGGTTCCGCTGTTGGCTTAGGTAATATTTGGAAATTTCCATATATGGCTGGTCAAAATGGTGGCGGTGCTTTTGTTTTAGTTTATTTGTTATTTGTTTTTTTGATTGGAATGCCGGTAATGATGTCTGAAATACTGATCGGCAGAAGGGGTCGTAGAAATCCAGTATCTACAATGTCCTTGCTTGGGGAAGAGGAGGGTCGCTCAACACAATGGAAATGGGTAGGTGCACTTGGTGTCATTGCAGCGATGCTTATTTTATCTTACTACAGCGTCATTGCTGGTTGGACCCTAACATATATCCCAAAAGCATTCCTAGGACAGTTTGCTGGAGCTGATGTTGCAACCATTGCTAATTTATTCGATGATTTTGTCGGTAGTCCATTGGCCGTGATTACCGCACATTCAATATTTATGTTTCTAAATTTTTTCATAATAGCTGCAGGTGTTAAGGGCCTGGAAAGGGCGGTAAAATTCCTAATGCCAGCACTATTATTTTTATTAGTGGTCCTATTTTTTTACTCTCTTACGTCAGGTTCATTTGGTGCTGGAGTAGCATTTATGTTTACACCAAATTTTGCTGCGTTGGATTGGGATGGTGTTCTCACTGCAATGGGACTAGCATGCTTTACGCTGAGTATTGGAATGGGCGCTATAATGGCATATGGCGCATACCTTCCTCAGGAAACTTCAATAACTAATGCTACTGTATCTGTCGTCTTGGCGGATACTGGTATAGCAATGCTAGCTGGACTAGTGATTTTTCCGCTCGTATTTGCTAATGGACTAAATCCAGGTGAGGGTCCTGATTTGGTATTTAAAACACTGCCACTTGTTTTTGGTCAGATGCAAGCAGGAACATTTTTAGCTACAATATTTTTTATACTTTTAGCTTTTGCTGCATTAACTTCTGCATTAGGGCTGATGGAGCCTGCTGTAGCTTGGATGGTAGAGAGTACTGACTTCAGTAGAAGACAATCCGCAGCAACAATTGCATTTATAATTTGGTTTTTTGGTTTGGGCACAGCTTTATCATTTAATGTGTTATCTGAGTTTACTTTCTATCAAGGAACTATTTACGAGAATGTTGACTTTATTACAAGCAATATAATGTTACCAATGAGCGCGGTATTCATTACTATTTTTGCAGCCTGGGTTATGAGTCAAAACTCAACTTCAGATGAGCTTAATGGTCATGGTTTTGTTTATCGAGTTTGGCAGGTACTAGCTCGCTATTTCGCTCCAATAGCTATCTTGATTATATTTATGCAGGCCATTGGATGGATATAGCTAAGGTCTGTATCGATTGAGAGATAAGCATGCGGCAAGTTAAAAAGAATGCTTATGTTAATTTCAGTGCCGAACAAATGTTTGTTTTGGTAGATGATATCAAATCCTATCCTGAATTTTTGCCATGGTGCACCAGAACCATAATTCATGATAGAGCTGAAAATTTAGTTAGCGCCACTATCGAATTCAAAAAAGGTGGTATTAATTCTAAATTTACCACTTCAAATAGTATGATTAAATTTCAGAAAATTGATTTGTCACTAGAGGATGGGCCTTTTAGTTATTTTAGAGGTGGTTGGGATTTTATAGATTTGGGGGATCAAGGTAGTAAGGTAGAATTTAATCTCAAATTCAATTTTAAAAACCCTTTATTGAACGCAACGATGGGCTCTATCTTCGAGTCTATCTGTGATGATCAAGTGAATGCATTTGTACTTAGGGCGCAGGAAATTTATGAGCAATCAGAATAATATTAAGGTCGAAGTCGTGTTTGCTCTCAAAGACAAGCAAGAACTTATAACCATCAGTTTATCTAATTTCTCCACTGTATTTGATGCAATCAAAAAATCTAAAATTCAAGAAAAATATCCAGATTTTGATTTTGACTCATGTGCTGTAGGAATTTGGAGCCAGGTAGAACAGCTGACTTCGATCTTAAAAGATGGTGATCGAGTTGAGATATACCGTGACTTGGAGGATGACCCTAAAGAAAAAAGAAGACGACTTGCGTTATCTGGAAAGTCAATGTCATTAAAAAAGTGATTATAAGTTTGGATTGAGCTCCAAGTCTTTATCGATTCTAAGGACTTTGTTATCCTGAAAAGAAATAGATACCCATTTCTTTATAGCAGCTTTATTTCTTCCAATATTCAAATAATAGATATAGTCCCAACGGTTTTCATGGAAAGGATCATCTATCATTGGTGTACCCAATAAAAATCGAACTTGATTTCTGGTCATTCCTATCTCAACCTGATCTAGGTATTTGTCTTCTATGAAATTACCCTGAGCTACATTTGCCTGATATACGCAAGCTGAGGCAAAAAAAAGCCAACTAGTTATTAAAATGCTTTTTATAATCGTCATATGTGTGAGATTAACTGAAAAGGTAATTACAGACTAGTCAAAATTTATTTTTTTAGCGCTTAATTGAAATATTATTTTTGGAGTAAAATAGATGGTATTATATGTAGGAATTATTTTTACCTCATTCTTTCAACCACAATTAGGTTAATATAAATGGAACAACGCCAAGAACTAAAAAAAGCTGGACTGAAAGTAACATTACCTCGCTTAAAGATACTCGAAATTTTAGAAAAAAATTCTGATAGGCATATGAGTGCAGAGGATATATACAAAGAGACTCTCGATTCTGGAGAAGATATTGGGCTGGCAACAGTTTATCGTGTATTAACTCAATTTGAATCAGCGGATCTTATTATTCGTCATAATTTTGAAGGTGGGCACTCAGTTTTTGAAATCAATGAAGGCTCACATCACGATCATATGGTCTGTGTCGAAACTGGCAAGATTATTGAGTTTACAAATGATGAAATTGAGCGCCTGCAGCATGAGATAGCAGCAAACCATAAGTATGAATTAATTGATCATAATCTTGTGCTTTATGTAAAACCAATTAAATAAATATATTTTTAATAGTGCTATTTTTCTCTGTAACTAGCTTTTAACCTTGAGCATTTCAGCGGCATGCTCTCGAGTACGTCTAGTTACCTCTATACCGCCTAACATTCTTGCAATTTCCTCAATACGCGAATCCTGTGTCAATTTCGTAAGGTGGACTTTAGTGGACTTTCCATCTGTCATTTTATTAATTCTTATGTGACTTTTTGCTTGACTGGCTACTTGCGGCAGGTGAGTAACGCAAAGAACTTGACGTTTTTCACCGAGTTCACTGAGTCTTAATCCAACCATTTCTGCTACTGCACCACCTACACCACTGTCAACCTCATCAAAAACCATGGTTGGTATATAATTACCTTCACTGGCAATAACTTGTATCGCTAGACTCATTCGAGATAACTCACCTCCTGACGCAATTTTAGAAATCGATTGAGGCGCTTGACCAGGATTGGCGCTTATTAAAAAGTTAATATCGTCCATTCCATGATCTGAGATCGATTCATTGGAGTTAATGCTTATATCAAACTTGCCATTTGGCATACCCAGACTTGACATTGCTTTAGTGACCGCCTCGGATAATTTGTTTGCACTTATTTTCCTCTGGTTACTCAAATTAGCCGCTAATTTTGTATAGTCACATTTTGCCTGCTCGGTTTGCACAATGAGCTTGTTTTGATCGATTGCATTATTTTTTATTTTACCAAGTTCATTTTTTATATTTTCTTGGATAGCATGAAGTTCATTTGGTTCCACACTATGTTTTCTAGCGATAGTTTTAATAGTATTGATACGTTCGTCCAGTTGTTGAGATCTTTCTGGATTGAATTCTATTTTAGATTGATATCGCTTTAAAAAATCAACAGCTTCTGATGAATGAATTGCAGCTTCATCAAGCAAAGCTTTTGCTTCAATTAAACTATCATCAAACTCAATGAGGGAGTTCAGTGATTTCACTGAGTTCGATATTAAACTATAGGCATTGGTAATCTCGGAATCATGAAGGCTATCTATGATTTGACTTATACCAGCAGTTATTTTTTCTATATTGTGTAACCTGCTATATTCGATAATGCTTGTATCATATTCGTTTTCGTCTAATGCTAGGCTCTCTAATTCTTCATATTGAAATTCCAAAAGATCAAGTTTGGCTTCTCTATTTTTATCAAATATCTCACTATCTGCTAGTTTTTTTGATAATGTGCGCCAGTTATTGTATTTTGTTTTTATGTCATTTCTCAATGGAATTAGTTGGCCAAAATGATCAATTAACTCTCTTTGAATATTCTGCTTACCAAGAGATTGATGGAAATGTTGACCATGGATATCCACTAGCAGTTCCCCAAGTTGTTTGAGGGACTGAAGATTTACTTGATTACCATTAATGAAAGCCTTAGAGCGTCCATCAGGAGAAATAATTCGCCTAAGGACACAATCTAGCTCATCATCCAGCGAATTCTCATTAAGCCATAATTTAGCATTCGAATTGGAACTTAAATCAAAATCGGCGGTAAATTCAGCACGTTTTTCTTTATCTCTAATTAAGGTCGAATTACCTCTCTCGCCAACCACTAAGCTAAGGGCGTCAATCAGAATAGATTTACCAGCACCAGTTTCTCCAGTTAAAACAGTCATTCCATTATTGAAGTTAATTTCAATTTTATCAATGATAGTAAAATTCTTTGCTTGTAATGAGCGGATCAAATTACTTTTCCTTTGCCAGTATTTTTCGCACTCTGTTATCTTGACCCCAATGTAATTTTGATCGAAGTACCTCGAAATAATCATAGCCAGGTGGATGAATAAGCAATATTTTTTTAGGTGCTTTTTTTATATTTATAGTGTCATTTGGCACGATTTCACAAAGCTTTCTCCCATCGATTGTGACATCCGCCTTACTATCGATTTTGCCAATTAAATGAATTTCAATATCATTATTAGCTGGTAATACCAATGGACGAACACTTAAGGTGTGAGGACATATCGGCACCATCACATATGAATCAAGATTTGGTTCGATTATGGGGCCACCGCAACTTAGTGAGTAAGCGGTCGAGCCAGTTGGTGTTGCAATTATTAATCCGTCTCCTGAATAGCTATTAATGTACTGTGATGCAATGGAAGTATTGAAATCTAACATTCTACCTGTGTCGCTTCTTTGGATTACTACATCGTTAAGAGCCAAATTGACATGTGTTATAGTTTTTTCCTTTACGATTGTCGCTTCAAGCATCATTCTTGATTCTTCGGTGTAATTTCCCATTAAAACCGCTTTTATTGCATCTTGGATCTCATTGGGGAGAATATCTGCTAAAAAACCAAGTTTACCTCTATTTATTCCCAGCAACGGAACATCATGGTGTTGAGCCAAATTAGCGGCATGAAGGATCGTTCCATCCCCGCCAACTGCGATTATTAAATCGACCAGAGAGGCAATTTCAGTTTCCGCTACTTTATTTTTATTTGGCAGTGGATTTTGCTCGGTAAAAAATACGCAGCATTTATTTTTAACCAGATAGTCACTGAGCTGCTTGATAGTATCAGTCATGAGAGGATCATGATTGCGACTCACTATACCTATGTTTTTGAAATTCATTTTTTTGATCTATAAATTTTGTTATATTAAACCTAGCAACAAATAAGTATTGCGAAGAATATTTCAATGGTTTAAAAAACTTGACCATCAGTCTGACCATTGATAGCTTCATCTCGTACATTAACATATTAACATTCGACACTGCATGTGATTAGGTAATTTATTTTGACTGAATTGAGAGTTGCACCAACTGAACGTGCTCAGTATCTTCTCAAGATACTTATTCAAAAGTATATCAATGAAGGTAATCCAATTGGATCGAGAAATTTACTTGAGGACTCTGGTCTCAATCTCAGCCCTGCAACAGTCAGACATGTAATGTCAGATCTGGAGGAGCTGGGCTTGATAAAAGCACCGCATACCTCATCCGGGCGAATTCCAACTGCCAGGGGCTACAGGATGTTCGTTGATACCTTGGTCCGTTATCAAAGCCCCGAGAGTTCTCAAGTGGATACTATACAATCTCAGATTGAAAGAGATAACTACAATACCGGGAAATTAATTAAAAAAGTCTCGAGTACGCTTTCTAAAATAACCAGTTTGGCTGGAGTGGTAACCGTACCAAAAGTTAAAAATACCACACTAAGGCAGATTGAGTTTCTACCTCTTTCCAACCAGAGGATCTTGGTAATATTGGTTTTGAATAATCGTGAAGTCCAAAATCGAATACTGCATACAAAAGTAAAGCACTCGGCCTCTGAGCTGCAGCGTGCGGCAAACTTTATAAATAAAAATTATGCAAACCAGTCTCTTGATATGATAAGAGATAATCTATTGCACGCAATGGAAGAAACACGAGAATCTATGAATCAGGCAATGCAAGATATTATTACCACCGCTCAAGTTGCCATTGATGGAGCTGATAATTTAAGTGAGGAATTTATATTAGCTGGTGAGAGAAATCTTATGGATTTCGCAGAGTTATCCAATGTAAATACTCTAAAGCAATTATTTGATGCTTTTGCGAAAAAACGCATGATGATTGACTTATTAGATAGAAGTATTAGTGCGAGTGGAGTACAGATATTTATTGGTTCAGAATCAGGTTATAGTTTGCTTGATGATTGCAGTATCGTTACTGCACCTTATCAGCTTAATGATAATCAAATTGGAGTGCTCGGAGTCATTGGGCCAAAAAGAATGGCTTACGATAGAGTTGTTCCAATTGTTGATCTAACTGCAAAGATGTTAGGCGCCGCGATTGAGAATAAATAATGCTCTGGTCTTGATATTTCATCACTGACCCCCAAATAGTCCAGATAAGATAACGTGTAATTTAAGAAAAATTGACACTAAATAATTTTTTATACGACATTGGCTTGATGGAGTCTGAATAAATGAGTAAAAAACCAACACCAAAAGCAAAACCAAAATCAAAACCTATATCAAAAGAACAGCCTGATGACGCAGTTATAAATGATCAAGATGAAAATGATGCACAAGGTGCAGAATTGTCTTTGGATGAGCAACTCGAATTAATGCAGGAAAAAGCTGATGTGAATTGGGACAAGTATCTTAGAGCTATAGCTGAATTGGAGAATGTTCGAAAACGCGCTTCAAGAGATGTGGAAAATGCTCGTAAATACGCATTGGAGGGCTTTGCTCGGGAATTTCTTGTGGTTAATGATAGTTTGGAGCTCGCTGCTAACTCTGAAGAATCAAATTTAGAATCTTTACAATCTGGACTCAAAGCGACTTTGAGTTTGATGTTAACTACTATGGAGCAATTTGGTTTTGAAGTAATAGATCCTCACGGAGAACCTTTTGATGCTGAGTATCATGAAGCGATGTCAATGCAACCCTCTGATGACGTTGAGCCTGGCTCAGTATTAACGGTATTTCAAAAAGGATACACGTTAAATAATCGTTTACTAAGGCCTGCAAGGGTAATTGTCGCAGCTGATCCTGAGTGATATTAAAGAGTAAAAAAATCTAAATTAAATTATTAGTGCATCTTGAAAGCCAAATATTAGACCCCATCAAGGGTCAATATAAAATATATTATAAATAACACATTTAAAGTCGGAGTTATAAAGTTATGGGTAAAATTATCGGAATCGATCTAGGGACAACTAATTCATGTGTTGCCGTGATGGAAGGCGATACACCAAAGGTTATAGAAAATAGCGAAGGTGATAGAACAACGCCATCTATTGTAGCCTTCGTCAAAGATGATGAGGTGATTGTTGGGCAATCAGCAAAAAGACAATCTGTAACTAATCCTGCAAATACGTTATTTGCCGTTAAACGTCTCATTGGTAGGCGTTTTGATGATGAGGTCGTGAAAAGAGATATTGATATGATCTCATACAATATCGTTAAAGCAGACAACGGTGATGCATGGGTTGAAGGATTAGGTAAACCAATGGCGCCACCTGAAATATCAGCAAGAGTTTTGATGAAAATGAAGAAAACTGCTGAGGATTATCTAGGTGAGGAAGTTACCGAAGCCGTGGTAACTGTTCCTGCATATTTCAATGATTCTCAAAGACAAGCAACCAAAGATGCAGGTAAAATTGCCGGGCTTGATGTGAAGCGAATTATCAATGAGCCGACTGCAGCAGCTCTAGCATATGGAATGGATAAAAAGCGTGGTGATAAAAAGATTGTTGTTTATGATCTTGGGGGAGGAACATTCGATGTTTCTGTTATAGAGATAGCAGAGGTTGATGGAGAACATCAATTTGAAGTCTTAGCCACTAATGGTGATACCTTTTTAGGAGGTGAAGATTTTGATCTAAAAATTATTCAGTATCTAGCTAAGGAATTTGAGCGTGATAGCGGAGTAGACATTACTGGTGATCCCTTAGCAATGCAGCGACTCAGAGAAGCTGGAGAAAAAGCTAAAATTGAGTTATCAAGTAGTCAACAAACTGAAGTTAATTTACCTTATATCACAGCAGATGCAAGTGGGCCAAAACATCTCAATATTAAACTTACAAGAGCAAAATTAGAATCATTAGTTGAAGATCTAGTTTCAAGAACTATCGCTCCATGCAAAACTGCGTTAAAAGATGCTGATTTAAAGGTCAATGAAATACATGATGTAATTCTAGTTGGCGGTCAAACAAGAATGCCTAAGGTTCAAGAAGAAGTTCAGAATTTCTTTGGTAAAGAGCCAAAAAGAGATGTGAATCCTGATGAGGCGGTTGCCTTAGGTGCTGCAATACAAGGTGGCGTTCTTGCCGGTGATGTTACTGACGTTCTATTATTGGATGTTACTCCCTTATCACTAGGGATTGAAACACTTGGTGGCGTTATGACTAAGCTGATAGAAAAAAATACCACTATTCCAGCTAATGCAGAACAAGTCTTTTCTACTGCTGATGATAATCAGACTGCTGTAACGATTCATGTCCTTCAAGGCGAAAGGGAGCGTGGTCAGGACAATAAGTCCCTAGGTAGGTTTGATTTGACCGACATACCACCGGCTCCAAGAGGTATGCCACAAATTGAAGTTACATTTGATATTGATGCGAATGGTATACTTAATGTGTCCGCGAAAGATAAAGCTACTGGAAAAAGTCAAAATATCATAATAAAAGCTTCAAGCGGGCTTGATGATGGTGAAATTGAACGAATGGTTTCAGACGCCGCCAGTCATGCTGAAGAAGATAAGAAATTCCGTGAATTGATAGATGTTCGAAATCAAGCAGATAGTCTCATTCATGGCTCAGAAAAAACACTTGGTGAATTAGGTGAAAAAGTTTCTAGTGATGAGCGATTAAAAATTGAGAATGCAGTATCTGATTTAAAGGTTGCGCTTGAAGGTGAGGATAAAGATGCGATAGAGGCGAAATCAAAAATACTTGCAGAAGCGTCTGCTGAGATTGCTCAAAAATTATATGCAGAACAAGCTGCTTCTTCAGCAGAAGGTGAGTCATCAGAGGATAAAGAAAAAGATGATATTGTGGATGCAGAATTTGAAGAGGTTGAAGAAGAAAAAGCAGATAAGTAAAGTTATTTGCTAGATGAAAAAACAAGATTATAAGGTGGTTTTGACCACCTTATATTTTTTTAGCTCGCTAATAAATAAACTAAGTTCAATACTATGGCTAAACGCGATTATTATGACGTATTAAACGTCAACAAAAATGCTTCAAAAGATGATATAAAAAAATCTTATCGTCGCTTAGCTATGAAATTTCATCCAGATAGAAATAAAAACGATGCTGGTGCTGAAAAAAAATTCAAAGAAGCGAAAGAAGCATATGAAGTTCTGAGTGATAGTTCCAAAAAAGAGACATATGATCGTTTTGGTCATGATGGACTGAATAGAAGTGCAGGAAATTCTGGTGCAGAAGGTTTTGGGGATATCTTTGGGGATGTCTTTGGGGATATTTTTGGGGGGGGTAGGTCTAATAGAAGCCAGGTTTTTCGTGGCGCGGATCTCGGGTATGAGCTGAATCTAGATCTTGAGAAAGCAATATCTGGTGATTCAATTACTATTGAAATTCCCACGCAAGTGAGTTGCAATGATTGCTCTGGAAGTGGTGCTAAAAAAGGCTCTCAGCCTACAAAATGTGGAACATGTGAGGGTGTTGGGCAAGTTAGAATGCAACAAGGTTTTTTTTCAATCCAACAGCCATGTCCAAAATGCCAAGGAAATGGAACGGTTATTACTGACCCATGCATAAAATGTCATGGAAGAGGGCGTACCGCTAAAACAAAAACTTTATCTGTCAAGGTCCCACCTGGCGTAGATACAGGTGATCGTATTCGTCTCTCAGGCGAAGGAGAAGCAGGAAAGAGTGGAGGGCCATCAGGCGATCTTTATGTAGAAGTAAAGGTTAATTCTCATAAAATATTTGAACGAGATGGCTCAAATATAATCTGTGAAGTACCAGTGTCTATTTTGACAGCAACTCTTGGTGGTGATGTCACTTTACCTACATTAAATGGAAGTGTTTCTGTAAAAATTCCATCGGGCACCCAATCAGGGAAAGTTTTAAGATTGCGTGGCAAAGGCGTTATGACAGCAAGGGATCCAAGAGTCGGAGACTTGTTTGCAACTGTAGCTGTTGAAACTCCAGTCAACTTAACTAAAAAGCAAGCTGATACTCTCAGAGATTTATATGTATCAATTGAAAAAGGTGGAACTAAGCACAGCCCGAGGGCGGGAGGCTGGCTTGAGTCGGTCAAGAGCTTCTTTGATCGTATTGCATCATAATTTCAAAAAAAGAAAAAAAATAACTTTTTTTTGTAATTTTCTGGCGTACATAGCTCACCTTAAGTAAACTTTACAATTATCTTATGGGGAGAAATCTTCACAAAAGATATAACGACTCATTTTGTTTTATCTAATCATGGTAATTTTGATGATTATTAGCTTAATCAACAGGAGAGATTGTTGAGCGAACCCGCAATATTAGTATTAGAAGACGGTTCATTATTTCATGGAATCTCTATTGGTGCTCAAGGATCCACAGTTGGTGAAGTCGTTTTTAATACCTCAATGACAGGCTATCAAGAAATTCTTAGTGACCCCTCTTATTCACAACAGATTGTTACTCTAACGTATCCTCACATTGGTAATACTGGAGCGAACAGTGAAGATATGGAGTCGGATAAAATTCATGCGGCAGGTCTAATAGTTCGGAATACCTCAATGACCGCTTCCAGTTGGCGTTCTGAATTAAGCCTTGAAGAATTTCTCAAAGAAAATAAATTAGTTGCGATTGCAGATATTGATACTCGTAGATTAACGTCAATTCTTCGTAGGAGTGGTGCTCAATCTGGATGCATAATGACTGGTAACATTGATCTGGACTTGGCCCTTAATAATGCCAGAGGTTTCCCTGGCCTATCAGGTATGGATCTTGCTAGTGAAGTGAGTGTAAAAGAGCCCTATGAGTGGAGTGGCGGTTCGAGTTTCACCAATCGTCTAAGTTCCATGAAGCAAAAAGATTTGATCTATAATGTGGTGGCCCTTGATTATGGGGTTAAACGTAATATCCTTAAACTTTTAGTCGATCTTGGCTGTAATGTTACTGTCCTGCCAGCAAGATCTAGCGCTGATAAAATATTATCATATAATCCTGATGGGGTATTTTTATCTAATGGCCCGGGTGATCCTAGCGCTTGTGATTATGCAATAACGGCAATAAAAAAGTTACTAGAGACTACGGTTCCTTTATTTGGAATATGTCTGGGATATCAGTTATTGGCACTTGCGGCTAATGCGAAAACATTAAAAATGAAGTTTGGACATCATGGCGCTAATCACCCCGTGCTTGAGCAATCATCAGGTAAAGTAATTATCACTAGTCAAAATCATGGCTTTGCAGTTGATGAAAAAACTCTTCCGTCGGTATTGAATATAACGCACACCTCATTATTCGATGGAACCCTTCAAGGAGTTGAAATAAAAAATAAGAATGTTTATGGGTTTCAAGGTCACCCAGAAGCTAGTCCTGGTCCGCATGATTTAATGTATATATTTGAAAAGTTTATCGAAAACATGAAAATATATAAAAAACAATAATATATTGCCTAAATTTAAAGTGAATAATAGAATATGCCAAAGCGCAATGACATAAAAAGTATACTTATTATTGGAGCAGGTCCTATCGTTATTGGTCAAGCTTGCGAATTCGATTATTCAGGTACTCAAGCATGTAAAGCCCTAAAAGAAGAGGGTTATAGGGTTATTTTAGTTAACTCAAATCCTGCAACTATAATGACCGACCCTGAAATGGCCGATGTTGTTTATATTGAGCCGGTGCATTGGACTGCAGTTAAGAAAATCATACAAAAAGAAAAACCAAACGCTTTATTACCTACTATGGGTGGACAGACAGCACTAAATTGTGCCTTAGATCTTGTTAGAGAAGGTGTATTAGATGAGTATGGTGTTGAGTTAATAGCTGCATCTCAAAAAGCCATTGATATGGCCGAGGATCGTGAGCAGTTTCGTAAAGCGATGTCTGAAATTAATTTAGAAAGCCCAAAAGCTGAAATTGCACACTCATTGCCAGAGGCCATTGAGAAACAAAAAATTGTTGGTTTTCCAACTATTATTCGTCCATCTTTTACGATGGGTGGTAGTGGTGGTGGGATCGCCTACAACAAGGAAGAATTTGAGTTAATCGTAAGTCATGGTCTTGAAATGTCACCCACCACGGAGGTTTTGCTTGAAGAGTCCGTGATAGGATGGAAAGAATTTGAAATGGAGGTTGTTCGAGACAAGAACGATAACTGCATTATAATTTGTTCGATTGAAAACTTTGATCCTATGGGTGTTCATACCGGCGATTCGATAACCGTTGCGCCAGCACAAACCCTCACTGACAAAGAATACCAGCGAATGAGG
>Ga0257114_1001574_pt1 | contig 16056 bp, 8 predicted proteins | sample SI112_10mmetaG_FD_190149 | JGI IMG/M metagenome (GOLD analysis project Ga0257114, IMG submission 190149) | Marine microbial communities from Saanich Inlet, British Columbia, Canada - SI112_10m | ecosystem: Environmental > Aquatic > Marine > Inlet | place: Canada: British Columbia | collected...
CGAGTTTCCCACTTAAATTTAACTGGTCTGAGAGTTTTTAAGAACTCCATTCCCAGTGGAAGATCCTCTACATCAGTCTTATCTCTTGCGTCAGACAGAGAGTTGATGGTTTGGTCATTACAACGGAGAACAGTTACGTTTGCGTCACCAAGAGTGATCTCATTGGTTGCTGTTGCTGATGATGGTTCTGCGTTATATCCAAAAACCGAAAGGTTAACACCAGTAGAGATAGAGGAACCAGCATCTTGACCAACAGCTGTAATACAGTTTGCAGTTGTGCTGTTAATTGCTGCATTCGCTCCAAGAGCAGTGTTTTGACACCCAGTAGTATTATTTGCTAACGCATTTACGCCAAAAGCTGCGTTTGAATTTGCAGTTGTGTTATCTCTCAATGCTGCGGCACCAAAAGCTGCGTTTGCTTGTCCTGTTGTATTATAATAAAGACTACACCACCCAAAAGCAATATTTCGAGTTCCAGTGGTATTGCAAACGAGTACTTCAAATCCACCTGCTGTATTGCAACATCCAGTGGTGTTGAAAAGTAAAGATCTGAAACCCATAGCAGTATTTTGACTACCAGTGGTATTGCAAAGGAGTGAGCTACGTCCAACTGCGGTGTTACAAGACCCAGTGGTGTTTGAACATAAAGTAAATGATCCAACAGCAACGTTGAAACATGCAGTGGTGTTGGTATAAAGAGCATTAGAACCAAGAGCAGTGTTTTGCTCACCACTGGTGTTCTTAAAGAGTGCATTTATACCATTTGCGGTGTTGCAGGATCCACTGGTATTGTAATAAAGTGCAAACCGACCAATTGCGGTGTTGCAGTCCCCAGTGGTATTCTCTCGAAGAGAATTGGATCCAAGTGCAGTGTTATAACAACCAGTGGTGTTGGAAAGAAGGGCATTCATACCAACAGCAGTGTTGGATGGTCCAGTGGTGTTGTTTTTTAGAGTATTAGTACCATATGCAGTGTTGAAGTCTGCAGTGGTATTATTGAAGAGAGAATTAAATCCGCTAGATGTGTTATGAATACCAGTGGTGTTGCAGAAGAGAGATTGAAATCCGTTAGCAGTATTTTCACATCCCGTGGTGTTGTGATAGAGAGATCGAAATCCGTTACCTGTGTTGTTACAACCAGTGGTGTTTCTGTTGAGAGATTCTCGTCCGATAGCTGTATTGGATCCTCCAGAAGTATTGGCACGGAGAGCACTTACTCCGCCAGCGGTGTTGTAATTGCCAGTGGTGTTGTTGAAGAGACTACCTACTCCAAAAGTTGAGTTTTGAATACCACTAGTGTTTTTACATAGGGATTCTTTTCCGATGGCTACGTTATTACTGCCACTAGTATTGGAATCGAGAGCATCTTTTCCTAATGCAGTATTCGATTCAATGCTACCAGTTCCAGTTCCGATAGTGATTCCATTAATGGAAACTTGATTTGTAGTGTCATTTACTGCAACCAATCCAGCAAATTGTGAAATTTCTCTGTTGTTTGCCATTTTTCTTGAAGTCCTTTGATTTATTTAGAACGTTGATGTTTTTCCTAAAGATATTTAGGTAGATATTCTATTATACGTAGAAGTTATTCCACGTAGTTCCATTGTATCCTTGGTGACGATTATCATCAGTATTGTAGATAATAGCGCCAGAGGTTGTAGACGCAACACCGTCTCTTTGAGTGGTGGTAAGTCTTGGTACAATAAAGAACTTATCAGTGGACTTCAGTTCAAGGATTGCATCCGCAGCAGGTGTTAAAGTACCAACGCCTACGCTATAACCAGTACCGATTCCGATTGTGTTGTTATCACCTAGCAGAGTTAAATCTGCATCAAGTCTTACATTACCAAGAATTGTTCCCAGACCAGTTACGTTGAGATTTTGAGTAACCTCAAGTGATCCAGTAACACTTGCGCCAAGTGCTACAGTCTCAAATCGCTTAGTGCCGCTGAAGTTGAGTTCTGATCCACCGCCACTGTTAAACTTCGCGTGTGTGTTGATGCCATTGCCATCTTCAAAGTCAAGTTGAGCAACTCTAATCTTGAGAGTTCCTGCACCGGAGTCTTGGATGATGCTTTGTGTTCCATCAAATGACAGTACAAAGTCATTGCCAGTTCCTAAACGGAGTTGTCCGTTATCTTGGAGGGAGATGTTGCCAGATCCCGTCAAATCACCAGCGATAGATGCACTGCCACTGAGAGTAGTGAATCCTGCGATGATTGCCTCAGTTGCGCTTACGATTCCAATCTGAGTATTAGTAATGCCCAGAGCAACCTGTGCAACACTTGCGGTTCCGTTGACAGTTCCTGTCAGGTCACCAACAAATGTCCCTGCGGTAATAATACCAGTTGTATTAATTGATATATCATTAGAAAGACTGAGAGCAGTTGTTGCCGTCGTCGCAGTACCAGTCAAGTCACCAATGAAGGTTGCAGTAATGATACCAGTTGTGTTGATATTCGCGCTAGTTGACAGTCCCAGAGCATTTTCTGCTGTAGATGCTGTACCAGTCAGGTTACCAATAAAGGTTCCTGCAGTTGCAACAGTAACAACAATGTTTGGTGCTCCAGAGAGTCCAGTTGCAGTTCCTGTTACATTGCCAGTCAGAGGACCAACAATTGATGTTGCACTGACTGTTGTTGCAGTGATTGCGCCAGAGACAACAGCATCTCTAAAGCTGCCAATTCCTGCGTCAACCTGAGTTGCAGTCAGGATTCCAGTGGAGTTGATGCTAACGTCAGCGGAGAATCCAAGAGCAGTAGTTGCTGTTGTTGCAGTTCCTGTAATGTCCCCAACAAATCCACCAGTTGCAGTAATAATACCCGAGGTATTGATTGATGCCGTAGGTGTCAGAGATTCAGCAGTTGATGCTGTACCAACAATATCACCAGTGAAAGTTGTAGCAGCAATACCACTAGAGTTGATAATGGTATTACCAATTCTAATCTCTTGTGCCTGACCATCAATTGCGATGGTGTTTGTATCACCAACTGTGAGGATACCAGTAACTCTTGCGTTACCTTCTACCCACAGAGTAGTTCCTGCGATTCCAGGATAACCAACCTCTAGTTGATAGTTGCCGATTGCATCTGTTCCAACTCCAACATAAGGAGCAGTCTGATAGATACCAACTGATGTCTTAGTCCACTCTGCAACCTCTGTGGTTGTGTATGCAATAAGTTGGACAAGATCGCCAGCACTAAGAGGAACATTAAATACAATGTTTGTTCCAGTCTCTGCAGCATAATCATTTGGAGACTTCAGCAGACCGTTGACATAAACATCAAGCAGTTTCTTATCCTGATACTCAATTTGGAACTCAGTCTGGAGAGAGAATGCTTTGTAATTTGCCTCAGTCTTACCAAGTTGCTGACCATCACTATTATACTCAATCAGTTCAATATGGTCTCCTGCCTGTGCTGATACACCATATGGGTTAACATCAATTAGTAAAGTGCTACCAACATTGGTGGTAAATTGACTGTTAAAGTATCTGACACCATTGATATAGACTTCAACGTTGTCTGATTGGTCGCCAATTGGAATAACAGATTGACCATCAACAGCAAATGTACGCTCCGTTGCAATTCCAGTTCTTGCTGTTGTTGCAATACCAACGATCTCAACAATATCTCCAGCAGATGCTGCAGTAGTAAGACCAATAGTTGCGCCACCACCAACAACACTAAAGTTACTTGTGGTAAGTCTTATACCATTTACATAAACATCATTATCTGTTGTTCCTGTAGGAATGCCAACAGTAAATTGAGTCTGACCTTCAGTTGCGGTAAAGGTTGTGATACCAGTTCTTGCCCAAGATGCATACTCAAACACAGAAACTTCATCACCAGCATCAAGATTTTCTCCATCCTCTTCGAGGATTACATATGTATTTGGAGCAAATGTTGATCTAATACCTGCTTGTGGTTGGAGGATACCATTGATGAAGACTTCATTATCACCGTTGGAATGACCAATAGTAAAGATGTTCTCGTTAATAGATGCGGTATCTTCATTTACAGTTCTTGCTGTTGTGGCAATACCAACAATTTCAATGTTATTATTGATAAAGGGAGCAGTGGCAAAGGTAATTGTGGTTCCACCACCAACAGTATGAATAGAGGTATAATCAGATGGTGCCTGAATGATACCGTTAATATAAACATCATTGTCAGCAACACCCAGAGGTGCTGCTACATTATAAACACTAACTCCAACACCTGATGTGATTGTAGCAGCAACTCCAGCAGCAATTGCATTTGAGATTGTGCTTGCTGTACCAATAAAGACTGATGTTGATCCAACAGATACAATGTTAACACCTTGTGCAAATGTTGATCCAGCACCAGTAATAATCATACTGGATCCAATTGTTACATTGGCAACAGATGCAACAATAAACTCAGTAATGCCAGCACCAACTCCAGGAGCAGAGATTGTTGTATTCAGAGTAAATGATGGTGTCGTGACAGTAGTTGTAACACCAACTCTTACGCCACTAGCATATCTAAAGGTCTCGAATATACTTCCTTCAACAGATCCTTGTGTGAGGAAGATGTATTCACCTGCACCATATGTCTCTCTTTCTGCGCCAAGAACACGAACACCATTAACATAAGTCTCTTGATCTCCAGTATCATCAAGAATATCAACAGTATAGAATTGAGATACAGTTGCTGTAGATACATTTCTGGTCGTAACCATTGCTGTGGTAGTAATACCAACAACTTCAAGTACATCACCTGATTCAGCACCTGCAGCAAGTTGTATAGTATTACCAAAACCTGCAGCAGTAATGACTGTAAATTCTGGAGATCCACCACCATCAAGTTTAACACCATTCAAGAATACTTGATTAGTTGCGCTTGGATTTGCAGTGACAGAGAAATCTGTTTGTCCAGCACCAGCAGTAAATGTACTAATGCCTGTACGAGCACCTAAGTTCCATCGTACAATCTCTAACTTATCACCAATAGAATCAGCACCACTTCCGTTTGCTAGAGTGACTGTGCTTGAGGTTCCTACAATGGAGAATTCTGATCCAGTTAACTTAACACCATTGTAGAATATGTCTGTGTTGTTGTCAGCAAATGTAACTGATGTGTCAGAGAAGATTGTTTGACCAATACTAACTGCAGAGATTGTTGCAATACCAGTTCTTGAGTCAGTTGCAAAACGTAGGTTTTCTACAATTGATCCAACTTCAGGTACATTTCTCAGTGAGACAATAGAGGTAACACCAACACTGTCAATCTCTGCTCCAAGAATCTTAACACCATTTATAAAGTGCTCATCATCAAGAGTACCAAAGAAGACAGTCTCACCAACACCAACAGTTCTTGTGCTAATACCTATCTTTGCATTTGGTATGTTAGCAGAATCATAGCTGTTAATGATAACGTTATCATTATCTTTCAATCCATCTACAAGTTCAATTACAGATGTAATACCAACAGTGTTTGTTCTATATGGTAATTTAATACCATTAATTACAACATCAAGATCTGTTGAGGATGTTGCGGGGAACTCAATAATATTAGTGTCATCAGTAGAAGTGATGGTTCCAAGACCAACTTTGGCTCCGTTTGCATAACTAAAGATATCTCCAATATCACCTGCAAATACGTTGACATTAGGATTGAGTGTAATCGAGTTACCATAAATGCTTACATAAGTCTCATTCTCGACGAGTTTTACGCCGCTATAGTAAACATCGATGGGTTTTCCTGATGCAATTCTTCCAGGAGTTCCAATACCAGTTCCTGGGAATGCAAATACAACTTGATCTTGAACCGCAGTTGATGCGATACCTGCTCTTACATCATTTTCATTATATCCAACAATAATAACATCTGTGCCATTGAGAGCACCTGTTGGAATGCCAACATACTTGGAGTATCCAAGATCTAGTGTGTCAATATACTTCTTATAACCAGCAACATATACATCAGTATTATCGTATGTAATACTGGATGCGATAGGTAGGAATGAGAATATTGTAGATGCAATACCTACATCGTCGTGTGAGACATATGCTCTAGTATCTCTACTATCTACAAATCCTTTTCTGTTTGGAATATTTACTGAGATACTATTGCCAGCACCAGTAACTGATGTATCTCTTCCTTCAAAGTTGATGATATTAATACCACCAACATTGCCTATAATTTGTCCATCATCTTCAACAGTCAGACTTCCAACCTGTCCTTGGAAACCTGAGACACCAAAACCAACAAAGTTTAATTCATCTCCTGCTTTAGTTGCAGTAGAGATAGAGACAACTGTACCACCATTAGATGAATACTCATCATTGCTTAACTTAATACCATTGAGATATACATCAAGGGCATTAGGATCGTGTTGGAAGTTAAATGCTGTTTCTCCCCCAACAGCGGTTATATATACTTCGCTTCTGATACCTACTGGGTCTGTCCAACTAACACCCGATCCAACAGAGATTAAAACCTGGCCATAGTTACCTGTACTGCCGTTTTCACCCGCGCTGACCTGCCCAGCGATGGTTGTTACACCAGTTAAAACCGTGTTGTCGAAGTTTCCACCAAAAACCGTGCTACCCGCAGAGATGTTTATATCCCCACTGAAGGTTGCAATGCCAGTAACATTAAGGTTAGTAATGTTTTGACTACTTCCAGGGTCTAGTTTAATCCCTGTTAGGTTTGAACCATCACCGTAGTATGTCGTCGCTGAGACAGCTCCCGACACCTGTATTTTGGCATTAATAGTGTCAGTACCCAAACCGAGCTGATTTCTTCCAGCATTCTGCTGGAACAAATCGGGGATGACTAACGCAGCTAAATCTCTTGCTCTTGACATGGTAACAGGTTTTTATTTATTTATTGAATGACTAATTGATATAATTATGACAAAGTAAGTGTGGTCGAACCAATCCCAGAAGCAGTAAACGTCAACTCGTTACCAACCAAATTAATTTGGATAGGTGTAGTGTTTGCTGCACTGATAAATCCGCCAGTAGCGGTTATTATACCAACATCTCCACCACTGCTCATAGTAACAGTGTTATACGAAATCAGTTGTACAATGTCACCTGCAAAACGAGACACTTCCAATGTGACGGTAGATCCATCAGTTGCAGTAAATTCACTTTCTGCTAGTTTTACTCCATTGACAAAGACATCAAGAGAACCAACATTGTATGCAAAGTTGAATACTGATTGTCCCTCTGTAGCAGTAAATGCTTGATCTGTCCTAGCATCTGGAAGATTAGTCCCAATTGTAACGATTCCAACTTTTGAATCATAACCAGTTACTGAAAGACCAAAACCTAAGTTAATGGTACTTGCCAATCCAATGGGTACATTATTATCCATAAAGAGGAAGTTACTTCCTCCAGCACCAACAATATTTGCTGGATACGTCTGTGCCTCTAAAACATCACCCGCCTGAGCGCCACCAATGACAGTAAATGATACGCCATCAGTTGCTATAAAGTCAGAAGACTCTACCAACTTGGAACCATTTAAAAATACGTCAATATTTCCAATATCATATCCACCAACAAACTGGAATGATGTTTGTCCGGCATTAGCAGTATACTGGCGACGTAAGACTTGACCAGGGAGAGGTGCAACAATCTCTGCTTGATATGATACAAACTCAACTGTATCACCTGAGATTGCTGTAGATGCTAATGAAACTGTAGTTCCATTTGTTGCAGTATACTCAGATCCTTGAACAAGTTTGATACCGTTTGAATATGCCTCAATGGCATTTCTGTTATATTGGAATGCAAATGTAGTTTGAGCAGAACCAATGCTTACAAATGCCTTGGTGGTATAACCAAGAGAACCCAATCCAACAGTAACGTTTGCAACATTGTCAGAGGTAACTCCAACAGTTACACCAGGACCAATAAAGTTTAATGTAGTTGCTGTTCCAACAAATGCTCCAGAGGTCTCAATACCTACCGAGGAAATTCCAGGACCACCACTGATATAAACATCAGCACGAGTTCCATTAACTTCAACTAAAGTTGCTCCAATGCCAGTAAAGTTGATGGTTGTAACACCACCACCAATTACAACACCACCAGATTGAATACCAGTTGCAGCAAAGAACTCTGTTGCAAGTCCTGCCTGAAGATTTGTAATGGTAGTTACACCAGTTAAATTCGCATCACCTGTAACAGTGAGCAATCCAACCTGGATGTTTCCACCAGCAGCATAGATTTCATTGGTAGTAGTAATACCACTTACACTCAAATTGGTGATGTTGTCTAAGACCCCACCACCTTTAATATTTCCAGTTACATCTAAATCTCCAACGACAAGTAATGCAGTTTTACCAATACTGACATGACCAGTAATGGTTGAAATACCTACAATGTTTACATCACTACCAAATCCAACTGGTTTGGAGAAAGTAGAGACTCCACTGACTGTGAGATTTGTCGCACCAATACCCCCAAACACATGCAGAGTATGCTGTGGTTGAGTGTTTTGGATACCTACACGGCGAGTATCAGCATCTGCAAAGATTAACTCTGTGCTGACCTCTAACCCGTTTTTGACGACAAAATTCTTATTGATTGCCATTGGAGATCACTATCCCTCCTATTTGTTTTTATTTATACGAGTTAACTTTGTATCTGACCAAATGTCTTCCACTCGTTAGTAGAAGTGTATACCCAACCAATGACTCCACCATTAGCAGGATTGGCATTAAAGACGATATCTCCAACAGTTCCTGCTGTTGTTGGTTGATTGGCACCGATTGTATGCCTTCTGGATACTGTCTGATCACCTTGAATCAAGATCGAGTTGACCTCAAATCCTTTATCTGATGTGGATACAACCTTCTCATTAAAGTTAACAGGACCATCAAACTCGGACAATTGAGTATTATCAGGACCACCCTCAACCTTAAGTGAGCGAGTAACATTAACTTCAAGTGGAGTTAGGACATCAAATCCAACACTGACATCATCTTGTAGACGATCTTGACCCTTAACTGTTGGTACAGGTGCGTCAATAACTTCTTCTCTACCAGTTGCAGAACTTACCTTCTTGTTACCGATGTAGAACTCACCAGAGTCATCCATACCAGTAAAGACGACAATACCAGAGTCTTCTCTAAACGATCTCGCAAGTAATTTTTCTGCGGATGAGAGGATTCTATTCTGTCTGTTTGGCAGTGCGGTAGAGTAATTACCTGGACCAAATCCAACATATTCAAATGTATGTCCAGATGCACGGATGATTGAGTTCCTTCTCAGTTCAACAGGGAATGCATCAACTGTTCTAATAACAGCACCATTTAAGTGGAGTTGTCTTCTAGTTCCAAGCACACCACGGAATACCTTGAGAGCAGTTCCTGGTTGTGGAGTCTCCTTGATTCTCATAAGTTCATCATCACAGATGATGTAAGTACCAATCAGGAAGTTGATGTTGTCTGCGTTAGTAATGTTGATGTTCTCATCAGTCAAACTTGTGATTGCAGCAGAGAGTGTTGATCTAACACCAGCAAATGGTGCAATCAATCTACCAGCAATGTTCTCATTGTCATCGGTGATGCTTCCATCATTTGCACGGAAGTTAAGAATATCAGTTACCGCATAAGCATTAGCACCAACAGCAGGAGCAGTTGTTCCAACACCAATACTTGTAATAAATGTAGTGAGACCTACAACCTGTTGAATCGCAATTTTCTTATTATAAATTGAATCACTGGCACCAGTAATTTCAATACCATTGCCAGGACGATATCCGTGTGCGGTAGTGGTTGTTACTGTAACAATACCGGAACTTGGTGTGTAGTCAAGACTTGCAATCTTAATTGATTGGTCGTTAGCATATCCTTTAGCAAACTGTGTAAATGCAGCACCAAGTCCAGTTGGATTAAGAGCAGCAGCAGGGATTGGTGCAAAGGATTCAAGATCAACTTCCCAAGCATTACCAGTTTTAATACCAACAATACGATAGCTTGTATTATAACCATCAAATGCTTTTGGTTGTACTCCAGCAACACTCAACAGACTGTCTATATTGTTGTAGATAGAGTTTACATTTACAGTAGCAGGAGTATGTCCAGATGTGGTGGTAATACCAACAACACGCAACTCATTACCTACAGCATAAGATGATCCACCATCCATAACTTCGATAGCAGAGATGGTTCCACCAGTGCCAACAGTGACTTTTGCAGTTGCATATAAACCACAGGTAGAACTTCCAATACTAACAAGTTTTGCGTTGTAGTATTGCTGTGTTGATCCTGAACCAGTTCCATAGTTAGTACCAGGATCTGTGATAGTCAGAGTTTGGACTGGATTTAGTCTGTGTTCACCTTTAAAGAAGATCTTATGTCTGGTTGTGGATGATGAACTGATATCTGTAACACCAATACCAATACCAAAAGAGGCAAGACCTTTGTCCAGAGACTCTCTAGTTTCACTGTGCTCAGGATCATCTACTACAACTTTACCAATTGGATTTGCGACAGCAAATGATACTGTTGATTTCGGATCAGACTCTGGATTATCTCTATCAAACTGTGGATAGAAATTAGAAATGGGTTGCTGGAAACTATTATTTTTAAATGGATCAACATTTGGTTTGTTGCTATGAGTCAATAGCAAGAGGTGATAGACACCATCTTGTTCATTTTTAATAAACTCATTATAAGTCTTAGAGCGATATATTGAGAATGTGGTTGCAAGATCTTTAGAGACATATCTTGGAAGACCTGTATCTCTAATTGATGTGTCGCTTGTAAATGTTCCAGGGTCTGTTGTGATTCCAACAGTAAACTCTTTTGCACTGCTGACACCAACAACACTATAGCGACCATTATATCCTGTAATACCAATACCAGTTGTATTAACTGTGCTCTTAATATTTCTCAAGTCAACACTTGAATCAACTTGAAGATCGTGTGCCAACTCAGTTGAGATGGTTGCTGTTCCTGCAAGCCAAGTTGCATTGGAGATGAAGTTAAACTCTCTAAGTTCAGTTGGATCTGATAATGTTGCAGGAGAGTCTGAAAAATACTTCTGTACAGCAGATGTAGAGATTCCTAGTGCTTCTGATCTTTGAATAACAAAACCATCAATTGGGGGTCTTCCATTTGCTGCTTCCTTAGGAACAACATAACGAACACGATATACTTTGTCAACAGTTGCTCTAGTGTCTTGTACACGGGAGATAAACGTCCTTGGAGTTGCTGCACCTAGTCCAGATACACCAGCAGATGCAATTCTATCGTACAAATCATTTTGTGTTGATGCTGTAGATACGTTTACATACCACTGACTATTGGTATTATCATATTGAATTGGGTGACCAATATCACCTGCCTGTTTATCAATAACTCTACTGCGAACCTCAATGAGTCCACCATTACCATTGAATGTCAAATTAGAATCATTTACAGCATCATTTAAGTTTGCTGCGATTTTGATTTGGTCTGAACCACTAATGCCAGATCCAGATGTAATAACGTTATAAATCTGTGTATTATCTAAACCATCTGGCAGTTGTCCAGTGTTGGCAAATAATTTAACAGACTCACCATTGATAAACTGGTGATCACGCATCAAGGTTAAAACACTGGTTGTAATACTGTTAACACCTACCAGGGTTCTTCCAACAACACTAACCTTCTCAGAGATTTCCTTATTGGCATCCTGTTGGGTATTTGGCATTACAACACTTGCTGAGAACTGTGTGGTAACTCCAGATACAGACAAGTTCGCATTGAGTGTCTCATCTTTCTTGGATCCAATACAGAAACCCTGTATGAATGATGCGGGTGGCTTATCTGAGTTTGTCTCTCCGAACAGGTAAAGATGACCAGTTGATCCTACACCAACAGTTTTTGTTACATCAATAGGAGTGTATTCAAGTTGAATTTCATCATAAAGTGGATTAACAAACTTGGGAGGGATTGTATGACTGATATTACCAACATCATCTTGAAGATATGAGGTGTCCCTATATCCTCTTGCGTTAAGAGATCTTTGACCAAAGTTAGAATTAGAGTTGGTAACACTCTGGTCACCACCACTATCTGACCAGAAATGTCTAGCATAACCGATAGCAAAGATAGAGACTAACTGGAGAACAGAGTTGTTTGAACACTTGATGTGATAGTTCTCATACTCTGGTTTATAGTTGGCATTCGAGTCTGTATGAAGATTCTCATTACCTGCGACAGTATCATCTTCATACTGTCCAGTCAACTTATTGAACTTGACAAATGCCTTATTGTCTTTTTGAAGTCCAACTCCGGTAAATTGAGCTACAACAATTGACTTAAATCCAGTCGCCTTTGAACCATCAGCGTGGAGTCCGCTCATACCATAAACGGATCTTTGAGATACGTTAAAGACGTATGGTGATGCTGATGTTACTGTATCGACAGTAATGTTCAGACTTGCTGAGGTTACTGGTGGAAGTGGATTTGATGGAGCAGATTGTACTTGGTACTTAACTTCTCTAGAGTTAATGACTTCCTGAACAACAAACTGTCCGTCATATCCTGTTGCTTCAACACCCTCAATACGAATAGGAGTATCAACATCCAGACCAGCAAGGTCTCCGTTGAGACTTACAGTGACGGTTGTATTTGGAGTTGATCCATCTCCTGCCCTAATGCTAGTAATACCAACTTCGGCACCAGTTGATCCAACAATACGATACTCATCAATCTTTGGTTGAATATCAACCTGAGATGATGGTGGATAATCTGGTGAAATCGCACGTCCACTTGCAGGACCATATGCAAGACCAACCTTCTCATAATACATATCCAAATCAGTGCGATCTGTAGAATATGTCAGGAAGGTATCTTTAATGTTGACAGAGTTTACGCCGTCAGCATACTCAAAGGATGTAAGTTTGTGGTGAGAATAGTTTGGTACAAACTGATTTGACGCATAGTCACCATAAACAAGACCATTTGGATTGCCATCAAAGATAGTAAACTGCCAAATGTAAGTAGCACCAGTCAATCTAAACAGTGCTGTGTGCTCAATATTTGCGTTAGTTGAACTTGGGACGTAAAGAGGTCTGATAGCAGTCTTTCTTAGGTCATAACCAACGATGGATGTTCCTCTTGGAACAATAATGCCACCAAAGACACTGTTAAACTTATGAAGAACGTTTTCCTTTGAGTTCAGGTCAAAGTTACTTGTAGTGTCAAGTTGTAATGACTCGGTTAAATCTTGACCTGCTCTATTCTTAAACTGATTAGTGCCAGTAGGAATCAGACCTGGACGGTTGTCAATAAAATGCTGTCCAGGATAAAGCATAATGGTGGTTTTTCCAAACCTATCATTATCTTTTCCTGCTTGATATGAGAATCTGGATGCTTCCAAGAGCGCCCGTTGAATTGTCTTAAAGGGTCTCGTTAGAGAGTTGCCTTGATTCTCAATACTGTCCGTGGCATCCCTGTCATTAGGACTGACATAGAGGATTACACCACGATTATTTTTGATAAAGTTATCTAGTCTACTGAGACCCATGATTATTGGCACTAAATTCCGTTGGATTATTTATGCCATAACAATTATGTATCTTGTTCTAATATGTATTCTACAGTATTTGCAACGTCATTCATTGCATCACGTAACATAGGTTGCTGACCAGAATGCTGTTCCTTATGTTTATTTTCCTCACACAAAGACCACCTCCACTGACCCATACTTTTAGAATACCAAAGTGATATATTCATAAACTCCTTTAATTACAAAGCCTCTGACAAGATTTGAACTTGCGACCTGAGCTTTTAAAAGCCCTGCTCTACCACTGAGCTACGGAGGCGCTAATCTATTGGCAATAGTTCTGGATTTGCCAACTCTAATTCAAACATAAGTGGATGACACTCTTCATTAAGAAGATATGCCGATGCCCTATACAATTGTTCTAAGGTCCAAAATGGATGCTCGTCTGCCACTTGTCTGATTTCTTGATTCTCCCTAGCAGTAACAGGGAGTTCATCAAAGGTGAAGGGAACACCTTGTATAAGATACAGTAGGACCAGCTTTAACCCTTCTGGAGCATCAAACCATCCGTATGTGGTCTCGATATGATACTTCATTAATAAATCTCACTCGGGTTATTTAGTAGATACCCATGGTCGGACTCGAACCCGCAAGGGATTTACATCCCGAGGCATTTTAAGTGCCTTCCGTAGACCAATTCCGGCACACTTGCTATGGAATCATTATACCTCAACCGCCGTCAACCTGACAACCTGCCATTGCTCCGCCGATGATACCAGCAGGAATTGACCAAATCCAATTCTCTTTAGTTGCAGCAACCCCACCAATTGCTCCACCAGCAAGACCGCCTAGAATGGTTCCTTCGATACAAGAGTTGTCATCCACACCAGCTCTGGGCGTCTGACGTACTGGAGGGGCATCGTAGATAGTCTCACGGCGTTTATTCTTACACCTAGTCTCTACCTTATCAAAATGTCTTACAATCTTACCAGGATTATTCATTGTGCCAGGAATATATTCTTCTCTATAAACTCTCTTATAACACTTCTCCTGATAAGAGTAACCAGGTTGATATGATCTTTCTCCTTGCCTATGAACGGGTCCCGCAATAACAGGGATTGCTGTAGATAATGTCAGCAAGGTAACAATAAACAGTTTCATTTTTCAGTAATCGATGGATCTGCATAAACCACTTCGTCAGGCATAACTTGACGACAAACATCAAGGATACGCATGAACTCATCAATAGTATCGCAAGTTAGAGACCTCTCATCTCCATCGCTGGAGAAGATATTGATTGTTCTACGAGGTACATCCACGACGCAGCGGGTAATATACGCATCGTCATCGGATTCTACCATGTAGTTTTCGCGGTCGTAACTAGGCATAGTCTTGTTTGTTTAACTCCTGTATAATAGCACTGTGACACTGCTAGTGCAAGGGGGTGTGTGCCAGTTTAGTATTCGCCTGCATCCAATGTACCTGCGACACTGACGCGAGCAGTCTGTCCGGTGACGCTTGCTGTGACACCAAGACCAGTAAAGTTAAAGGTAGTGACAATACCAAGAGGAATGTTCTCATCTCTAACATGGATGGCAGCACCGCCAGTGGTTGATCCTGATCCTGCTGCAGGCATTACTGTAAATTGAAATGCAGTAGTTGGTCCTATTGCAACATCTCCATATATATTTGAAACTGAAGCATTAATAGTATATTCTGCTGCATCAATTAAAGGTGTTAGATATGTTGAACCAACTGCGATAGTGGCAGAGTTATTAGCCATCTGTTCAACAAAGACGTTATTATCGAACGACACTGTAACAAATTGAGTGTTTTCAATATTTGTTGTGACAACATCTATTGTTTGATCTTGTGCCTTTTCATCTTGTGTTAAAAGATGACCAAAACTTGGAATTGCACTTACTGATGGTTGTGTCATTTATTTTGAATCTAAATGATTTTTGATAGTATCTTTAATTAAATTTTCAACATAATTATGTTCATAATTAAAACTATACCCTTCATTACCATTAGGATAATCTAGGTGAGATTCACCCTCATACTCAACAATTAAGTCATCATCGTACCTAGATGCATGAATGACATAATTATATTCTAATTCAGTACCCGCGGGTGCATTAGATTCCACGTATACCTTATTATTATCTATGCTTTTAATGTATAAAACATGTGGATATCCAATAGGAGTTAAAACTACACTAATTGTTTCTTCCTTAACCAGTCCTCTCCAATAATCTGGGAGTTCAATAACATTTCCTTGATTTTTTCCGTGAAGATATACTCCAATTTCAGGTCCTTCTAAACAAACGTGACGTAATCTCCATCCAGGTTTAGTTGGATGTTTCATGTCAAATGGAAGATTCTTCTTTGCTGAAAGAACATTACCAGCATCATCTTGAACAACAGTGCCTTTGATTAATGGAGCAGTCACTGAGGTTGCAGAATTGATAATACCTGTAGCAGATACTGCATTACCAGCAGTGAGAGTTCCCGAAATGAGTAGATTTCCAGCAAACGGACCACATTTTAGGATTTGATGATCACCAAATTGAGTT
>Ga0257114_1001575_pt1 | contig 16050 bp, 16 predicted proteins | sample SI112_10mmetaG_FD_190149 | JGI IMG/M metagenome (GOLD analysis project Ga0257114, IMG submission 190149) | Marine microbial communities from Saanich Inlet, British Columbia, Canada - SI112_10m | ecosystem: Environmental > Aquatic > Marine > Inlet | place: Canada: British Columbia | collected...
GGGGAGTCAAAATCGCTGTGCGATTTTGGTGGGGGTGTATGCAACATATATCCTAATTTGGTACTGAACTATAATTTGCCTAAAAATTAGATTTGATCTTTAAGAATGAGTTTATAGGAAAATCAGAGGTTCCTATAGTACCGAATTTCGATAATTGTTAACCTATCCCTTGATTTATATAGCTTTTTGGCTTATTATACCAAACTTCATTTTAAAATAAACAATATATCACAAATTACTTAGGATTTAAAAAATTCTGAGTAATTTGCAAATTTTTTACTTAAAAATATAATTTAAAAGATGAAGTTAGATTTACTGTTAATTTCCTATTATTAAAGGTGGGAAATGGTATTATATGTTCGGTTAAGAATTTATCAGGTTGGTGTGTTCAGAGTATTGCTCAAAGTCGTGAATATAGTGATTTTAAGAAAAATTCTATACATAATTTCCATACCACCTTTTGCTACATCAAATAATTGTAATCAATATTATTGACCATTTAAGGATTGGAATTAATATTTATCTCTAATATTAATTCCAATCTCCATGTCCCAAAATATCATTAATCAAATCAATCAATTAAGGCGAGAAGTTAATAAGCATAATATTGCCTATCATCAAAAGGATAATCCTATCATTTTGGATGCTGATTTTGATAAAATTCGTACTCAATTAACCAATCTTGAGGAAAAATATCCAGAATTATTAGGAAAATGCCAAAAATATGCTGAAATTGGCTCAAAGGCTCTTGAAAAATTTGGTAAAATAACTCATGCAAAGCCAATGTTTTCACTATCCAATGCTTTTTCAAGAGAAGATATTGAGGATTTTGTTGCTAAATGTCAAAGATTCTTGGCTATTGTTCCTAATAAGGAGGTTAATTTATTTAATTTTGATCTTTTTTGTGAATTAAAAATTGACGGTCTTTCTTTTTCTGCCCGTTTTGAGGATGGTTATTTTGTTAAAGCAGCAACGAGGGGAGATGGTGAGGTTGGTGAGGATATTACTCAAAATATAGCAGTAATTAAAAACTTCCCTTTAATTTTGGATATTGCAAATCCACCAAAAATTCTTGAAATTAGGGGAGAAATTTATATGTCTAAGATTGATTTTAAAACTCTTAATCAAAAGCAAGAGATAGAGGGAAAGAAGGTCTTTGCTAATCCTCGAAATGCCGCGGCAGGGTCACTGCGACAATTAGATTCCAAAATTACAAAATCACGAAATTTAAAATATTTTGCTTATGCTCTAGGGGAATATTCTGATGATTTTAAATGTAATTCTCAGCAGGAATTGCAAGAAAAATTATCTAATTTTGGCTTTATAACAGAAAAAAATGCTAAATTATGCCAAAATATTGACCAAATAATGCAAAATTACCAAGAAATATCTGATAAAAAATATCTCTTTGATTATGATATTGATGGTATGGTCTATAAAATTAATGATTTTACTTTGCAAAAGCGTTTGGGATTTATTTCTCGTAGCCCTAGATGGGCAATTGCTCATAAATTTGAAGCGGAAAGAGCTAAAACCAAAATTAATAAAATCACTATTCAAATTGGTAGAACCGGCTCTTTAACTCCAGTTGCTGAATTGGAGCCTGTTAATATTGGTGGTGTTTTGGTTTCTCGCGCTACTTTACATAATAAAGATGAAATTGAAAGAAAGGATATTAGGGAGGGTGATATTGCTATAATTCAAAGGGCAGGGGATGTAATTCCTCAAATAATTGCAATTGATAAGGAGGCTAGAAATGGCAATTATCCAAAATTTGATTTTCCTAAAAACTGCCCCTGCTGTGATAGTGAAGTGGTAGAATTAGAAGATGATGTAGTGATAAGATGTCCTAATAATTATGGTTGCTCGGCGCAAATTAAGGAAAATCTTAAACATTTTATTTCAAAAGATGCTTTTAATATTGATGGTTTTGGCAAAAAGCAAATTGATAATTTTTTTGATGAGGGGCGGATCAAAAATTTTACCGATATTTTCACTCTAGAAAAAAGAGAAAAAGCAAATTTATTTACTGACAATTCTCTTTATAAAAAGGAAAATTGGGGAGAAAAATCAATCAATAATCTTTTTAGAGCTATTAATGATAAAAGAAAGATAGATTTATATCGCGTGATTTATGCTATTGGGATTCGTCATATTGGTCAAAAAAACTCTAAATTATTGGCTTCCTATTTTATTTCTTTTGATAATTTTATCCAAAAATTAAGCAATATTTCTAAATTAGAAAATTATGAAAAATCAGAAGAATTTCAAGATTTTAGCAATATTGATGGCATTGGTCTCAAAATTGCTAAATCAATCATGCAATATTTTTCTTTTGAGCCAAATATTGATCTTCTAAAAAAATTGTCAGAGCAATTAGAAATAATTGATCATGAAATTATTGATATAAATTCAGAATTTTCTGGTAAAATTATAGTATTTACAGGATCAATGACCAAAATGAGTCGAAGTGAGGCGAAGGAGAGGGCAGAAAAATTAGGTTTTAGGGTTTCTAATTCTATTTCTAAAAAAACTGATTTGCTTGTTGCTGGTGAAAAATCTGGTTCAAAATTAAAAAAAGCTGAAGATTTGGGAGTAAAAATTTTAAGTGAGAAAGATTGGTTAGGATTATTATGATAATTGGTATAAGGGGGGTAGGGTAGTTCACTATTTAATGTCCATTATGGTATGGGTGATTATTAATAATAGTGTAACTTCTGTAAATTTGTTCAATAAGTACAGCTCTAGCCATAAGATGTGGTAAAGTAATTTTACCGAAGGAAATTATATGATTAGCTCTTTTTCTAATTTTTTGACCAAAGCCGCTGGCGCCACCGATGGCAAAGCAAATTTTATGGCTTGATTCTCGATAATTATTAATCATTTCTGAAAAATCCTCTGTTGAAAGAATTTTTCCACGAGAATCGAGACAAATTAAAATAGTATCATCGGTAATATTTTCTAAAAATAATTTTTCCTCTTTTTCAATAATAATTTTTTCAGGAATTTTTTTGCTATTTTCTTTAATTTCTAATTCCTTTATATTAATATTCCATTTAATCCTTTTATGATAAAGATTAAAAATATCCTGATATGGACTATTATTAATTTTACCAATCGCTAAAATTTTAATGAACATTTTCCAAAAAATTGTTACATTTTTAATTTGCTTTTTTGTCTTTTCTAGCTTTGCTAGTAATAAAATCACTTCTATTGTGCTTTTAGAAGGTAAAAAATCAGCAAATATTGTGATTTATAGCACAAAAAAGGTCAATTTCCAGAGCTTTTCAATTTCTAATCCTGAAAGGCTGATTCTTGATTTTAAAGATAGTAAAAATTATAGCAATTTTAAATTACCCAACAATAAATTTTTTACAAAATTCCGCTCTTCCAATAATCAATCAAGTTCTAGATTAGTTTTTGAAGCTAATAAAGAAGTTCGTATTTTTAGGACTATTACGGAAGAGGTTTCGCTTTCTATGTCTGATAAATATTATCGTACTATTATTAAAATTATTAATGAGACGGAAAGAGTTAAACCTAAAAAAACCAAGCCAATAATTGTTATTGATGCAGGTCATGGTGGCAAGGATCCGGGGGCAATAGGTAGGTCAAAAACTAGAGAAAAAGATATTACCTTATCCTATGCTTTAGATCTGAAAAAGCATCTTGATGCTACCAAAAAATATAAAATTTATTTAACAAGATCTAGTGATAAATTTATTCCTCTTGCTAAAAGGGTAAAAATTGCGCGTAAAAAAGATGCTGATTTATTTTTGTCAATTCATGCTAATGCTTCACTTAAAAATCATATTAAGGGTTTTTCAGTCTATACCTTATCTAATAAATCATCTGATAAGGAGGCGGAAAAGTTGGCTCGTAAAGAAAATAAATCTGATATAATTGGTGGTGCAGATCTTAAATCTGCTTCTGGTGATATTTTGGATATTTTAATCGATTTATCACAAAGAGATACAATGAATCGTTCTGCTATTTTTGCCACAGAATTAATTAAGGTTATGAAAAATCGAGGTGTTCATATTTTGCAAAATACTCATCGTTTTGCTGGATTTAGAGTTCTAACCGCTCCAGATATGGCTTCGGTTTTAATTGAAATTGGATATTTAACCAATAAGGATGAAGAAAAAAGAATGAAAAGAGATAGTTATAAAAGAAAAATTTCTAAAGCTATTGTTAGGGCAGTGGAGTTATATTTTCAAAAAAAAAGGTTAAAATAATGATAAAAAACATATATTTAAAATCCTTACCTCCTATCATAGTTATTATTATAAGTATCATATGGTTTTTTGATGATAATAAGGGAAAATTATTAAAAAATATCTCAAATATCAATAATAATTATAATCATGAAGTAAGGGCTGTTTTTAAAGCTATTGATGGCGATTCTTTAAGAATGTCAAATGGTCAGGAAATTCGTCTTTTAAAAATTGATGCTCCAGAATATAAGCAAAAATGTTTTGATAAAGATAATCGTGAGTATCATTGTGGCAAAGTTTCTTCTAAATTTTTAAGAAAATTAGTTAAAAATCGTGAATTAAATTGTAAATATCAAAAAAAAGATATTTATGATCGTTATTTAGCAATCTGCTATGATGGGGATAAAAATATTAATCACGAGATGGTTAAAAATGGCATGGCAATTATTTATAATATTCATGATGCTGGTGATGAATTGAAATTGCTTGAAAAAACAGCAAGGGCAAATAAGATTGGTTTATGGCAGGGAAAATTTTTGACTCCAAGGGAATTTCGGAGAATGAGGTGAATTGGGCTAGACTATTTAATTTGCGGTATGTACCCTACCCAAAATGATTATAGGATTTTGCTGGTGGTGCGTGCAATAAAGTGCAAACTCTCAAATAATTTACGAATTTAATGAATAATAAACTTAAAATAGCAATCATTGGTGCATCAGGCTATACAGGATTAGAATTAATCCGTCTTTTACAAAATCACCAATTTGCTGATATTAAAATTTTAATTGCAAATTCTAATGCTGGTAAAAATTTATCTGAAATTTATCCACATTTGGATATTATTGATTTGCCAAAATTAATTAATATTGAAGGGGTGAGTTTTTCTGATATTGACGTGGTTTTTTCCTGCCTTCCTCATAATCATAGTCAGAAAATTATTGCTGATATTTTCGCCTCTTATCATAAAAAGTCTCTTAAAATTATTGATTTGGCAGCTGATTTTCGCCTTAAAAATCCTGAAGATTATGATCAATTTTATGGCAAGCACCAAGCTTTAGAGCTGCAAAAGGAAGCAATTTACGCTTTACCAGAAATGAATCGTGAAAAAATCAAAAAATCTCGATTGATTGCTTGTCCTGGATGTTATCCAACTTCAATTTTATTACCCTTATTACCACTTTTAAATAGCTGTTTAATCAAGCCAGATAACATTATTTCCGACTCTAAGTCAGGTGTTACTGGGGCTGGTAGATCCTTAAAAATTGGCAATTTATTTTGTGAGCCTAATGAAAATATCTCAGCCTATTCTATTGCTTCGCATCGTCATATTGCTGAAATTGAGCAAGAAATTAACTTAATTTCCAAATCTGATAGTAAAATTGATTTCACCCCGCATTTAATTCCTGTTAATCGTGGAATTTTATCAACTATTTATGTTGATTTGGCAGATGGTTTTAATGAGCAAGATTTGATTAATTGTCTTAAAACTAAATATGATGATGAATATTTTGTTAAAATTTCTGATCATATTCCATCCATCAAGGAAGTTTCTGGCACTAATTTATGTAAAATTTCTGTCACTAAAGCTCGTTCTTCAAATAAGGCAATTATTGTTTCAGCTATTGATAATTTGATCAAAGGTGCTTCTGGTCAGGCAGTGCAAAATATGAATATTACCTTTGATCTTGATGAGAGAGAAGGGTTGGAGATTTTAGGGACAAGATATTGAATTAATACAGTTTGTGTTAAAAATTGACAGTTACCTACTTTTATAGTCAATTTTTTCCTTCTTAATTTTTGTAGAAAAATTTTTAGAAAAATGGCTCAAAATAAGATAAACAACAATAATAGCAAAGCGATTATGGTTAATAAAACAAAATTAGCCAAAAATCTTGGAATTAGTAGATCTTCTCTTTATTAAAAGCCAACTCTTCCATCTAAAGATTTAGCTTTAAAGCAGCGGATAGAAGTTGTATTAGAAGATAATCCAGCCTATGGTTTAAAAGAATAGCATTACATTTTGGTATTAACAAAAAACGAGTTTTAAGAGTGATGAAATTATTTAATCTATCTCCAAAAATAAAAAAAGCAAAAAAACCAGTCAAAAAAGAAGATTTAAATCAAGATATAGCTAAAATTAAGAATTTAACAAAAGATATAAAAATTGATAAAGCTAATGTAATTTGGGCTAGTGATTTTACATATTTAAAATATTTTAGTAATAAATTTATATATCTTGCAACGATAATAGATTATTTCACCAGGGAAATAATAGGCTAGAGCTTAAGTTCAGGTAAAATTAATTTTAGAAATTCAGAGAATATTTTTTTAATATTTGCTTTAAAAATTACTTTTTAACTCATAAAATCTAAGAAAATAAAAAATTTAACCAAAAATGACAGAATATTTAATCCAAGGTAAAAATAATCAATATGAATTAACAATTGGCTGTGAAATTCATGCACAAGTGGCAACAGAGTCCAAATTATTTTCCCGCAGTTCCACCAAATTTGGTGCTCCGCAAAATAGCCAAACTTCTTTCATTGATGCTGCTATGCCAGGAATGCTGCCAACTATTAATAAGGAGGCGGTGCGTTTGGCCATTAAAACTGGTCTTGGAATTAATGCTAAAATTAATAAAAGATCAATTTTTGATCGTAAAAATTATTTTTATGCCGATTTGCCACAAGGCTATCAAATTTCGCAATATCTTGATCCAATAGTTTCTGGTGGTTATGTTGATATTAATTTAGAAAATGGTAATAAAAAAACTATCAAAATTGAAAGAATTCATCTTGAGCAAGATGCTGGCAAATCAATCCATGATCAAGATCCAAAATTAAGTTTTATTGACCTTAATCGCTCAGGCGTGCCTTTGATGGAAATTGTCTCTGAGCCTGATATGTCTAGCCCTTTTGAAGCGGCGGAATATGTCAAAAAAATCCGTTCTATTGTGCGTTCCTTAGAATCTTCCGATGGTGATATGGAAAAGGGTAATTTGCGCTGTGATGCTAATGTTTCTGTCAAAATTAAGGGTGTTAATGAACTTGGAACAAGATGTGAGATTAAAAATCTTAACTCTACCAGAAATATCATGGCAGCAATTGAGTTTGAAGCTAATAGACAGGTAGAAATTCTTGAAAATGGTGGAGAGATTGATCAAGAAACTCGTCTTTTTGATGCTTTAACGGGAGAAACCAAAACTATGAGATCAAAGGAAGATGCTATGGATTATCGCTATTTTCCTGATCCTGATTTACCTGCTTTGGTGGTTTCTGACGAGATGATAAAAGAGATTAAAAAAGAGATGCCAGAACTTCCAGATGCAAAAAAATCTCGCTATATGGCAGATTTTGCTGTAAGTGATTATGATGCAACAATTTTAACTTCTGATAATGTAATTTCACAGTTTTTTGAAGAAGCAATTAAAGAAAATGATGCTAAAACAGCAATTACTTGGATAAATGTTGAACTTTTGGGTCGTGCTAATAAATTAAATCTTAAATTTTCTGATCTGAAATTTGGTGCTAAGGAATTGGCTGATTTATTATCCTTAATCAAAAAAAATGTTATTTCTGGTAAAATTGCTAAAGATGTTTTAGATATTATGATTGAAACAGGTCAGGAGCCAGAAAAAATTGTTGAAGAAAAAGGTTTAAAACAAGTAACTGACACAGGTGCAATTAAGGAGCAAATTTCTAAAATTTTAGAGGCAAATCCTGATAAGGTAGAGCAATATAAATCTGGTAAAGATAAATTATTTGGATTTTTTGTAGGGCAGGTTATGAAGGAAAGTAAAGGAAAGGCTAATCCACAAATTGTAAATCAATTATTGAAGGAATTATTATCATAAATTAGATGCAAAAAACAAAATATTATCCAGATACAGATCAAAATTTTAATTTTCCAAAGATGGAAAAGGAAATTGCGGCATTTTGGCAAGAAAATAACATTTTTGACAAATCAATAACAAATAGGGAAGGGGAAGAATCTTCTGATTTTGTCTTTTATGATGGTCCACCCTTTGCTAATGGTTTGCCGCATTATGGTCATTTATTAACTGGTTTTATCAAGGATGCTTTTGCCAGATATCAAACTATGAAGGGTAAAAGAGTTGATCGTAAATTTGGTTGGGATACTCATGGTTTACCGGTTGAAATGCAAACAGAAAAGGAGCTTGGAGTTTCTGGTCAAATTGCCATTAAAGAATTTGGTATTGAAAAATTCAATGAATCTTGCCAAAAATCCGTGATGAAATATGCTAATGAATGGAAGGATTATGTTACCAAGCAGGGCAGGTGGGTTGATTTTGATAATGGCTATAAAACCATGGATAAAAATTTTATGGAGTCAGTCATTTGGGCCTTTAAAGAGCTTTATGATAAGGGTTTAATGTATGAAGATTACCGAGTTATGCCTTATAGTTGGGCTTGCGAAACACCAGTTTCTAATTTTGAAACTAAGATGGATAATGCTTATCGTAAAAAAACCAGTAAATCAGTTACGGTTTTATTTGAATTAGAAACAGGAGAGAAATTAGCAGTCTGGACTACAACTCCATGGACTTTACCATCTAATTTAGCTTTAGCAATTGGTTGTGATATCAATTATGACATAATCCAAAAATATGAAGAGAAAATCATCATCGCATCTGATCTAAAAGAAAAATATAAGGAATTAGCAGATTATCAAACTATAAGAACCATAAAGGGTAATGATTTAATTGGTCTTAAATATAAGCCATTATTTTATTATTTTACTACTGATAAAAAAGTTACTAAATCACAAAATTCCTTTACAATATTACCGGCCGATTTTGTAACAACTGAAGATGGTACTGGTATAGTCCATATTGCGCCAGCATTTGGTGAGGATGATAATGAATTATGTAAAAAATTTGATATTCCAACTATTTGTCCAGTTGATCAAGCAGGAAAATTTACTAATTTAACTTACGATTTAGAAGAATTATCTCTAAAAAATCGTCAGGTTTTTGAATGTAATGATGATATTATCAAATATCTAAAATCAAAAAATAATTGGCTAAAAACCGAGCAATATATTCATAATTACCCACATTGTTGGAGGACTGACACGCCATTAATTTATAAGGCTGTTTCTTCTTGGTATGTTAAAGTTACTGACATTAAAGAGCAAATGATTGCCGCTAATCAAGAGATTAACTGGATTCCCGACCATATCAAGGATGGCCAATTTGGTAAATGGCTTGAGGGTGCTAGAGATTGGTCAATTAGTAGGAATCGTTTTTGGGGCTGTCCAGTTCCAGTTTGGAAGAGTAAATCTGGTAAAATAAAAGTTTTTGGCTCAATTGCCGAGATTGAAAAAGCTTCAGGTCAAAAAGTAGAAAATCTACATAGGCCATTTATCGATGAAATCACCATTGAAGAGGATGGTGAAATTTACATGAGAGTTTCAGATGTTTTAGATTGCTGGTTTGAATCTGGCTCCATGCCTTTTGCCCAAAAACATTACCCTTTTGAAAACAAGGAATGGTTTGACAATAACTTCCCAGCTGATTTTATTACTGAATATATCGCTCAAACTCGTGGTTGGTTCTACACTTTAACTGTTATGTCGGTTGCTCTTTTTGGTAAAGCACCCTTTAAAAATGTTATTTGTCACGGCACAATTTTGGATGAAAAGGCCCAAAAATTATCTAAGAGATTACAAAATTATCCAGATCCGCTGAAAATTTTTGAAGAAATTGGCTCTGATGCTATGAGATTTTATCTTTTAAGCACTCCTGTAATGAAAGGTCAGGAATTGAAGATTTCTAAAGATGGTAAGGAAATTATAGAAACTAGTCGAATTTCTATCAAACCACTTTTAAATGCCTATAATTTCTTCTGTCTTTACGCTAATTCCGATGGTATAAAGGCCGAGCGTCTTGATGAAAATTATCAGGTTACAAATGTTATGGATATTTATATTTTAAGTAAATTAAAAGATTGCTGTAATAAAATTGAGGAATCTTTTGATAATTATGATTCGGTCATTGCTTGCGGAGAATTTAACAAATTTTTTGAGGTTTTAAATAATTGGTATATTAGAAGATCGCGTGAGAGATTTTGGAAGAAGGAAATTGATCAGGATAAGAAGGATGCTTATAATATTTTATATACAATTATTTTAACAATTTGTGAGATTGCAGCACCTCTTTTGCCATTTACAACTGAGAAATTATGGCGGGATTTAAATAATTCCTAATAGCGAGATTGAGGGATTTTAGCTATTTCTTCTTAATTTTTTTGCTTTTGGTAGTTTTTATATTCTTACTATTGCTTAATATTTGGATTTTTTCAGTTAAAGCATCGGAAATTCTGATTAATTCTGCTTTGTTATATCGAGAATAATCAATATATTCTGACATATCATCATCAAATAGCATATCATTATTTTTTGAATGAATAATTTTGATTAATAGATCAACAGGGTCCATTTTTTTAACTGGATCTTGTTTATTATAGCTGTTACAAGATGTATAAAAAATGCTAGAATAGCTATTGTAAGAATTTTTTTCATAATTGGATTATTTAAATTTAACCTCCTCCAATAAAATGGATCATTTCAATTTGATCACCCTCATTGATAATTTCAGATTGATATTGATCGGGAAATATAATATCTAGATTTTTTTCAATAGCGATTTTTTTGACATCATAACCTAAATCATCAATTAAATTAGAGATAGAAGAATTTTCTATTATTTCGGTAATTTTTCCATTGAGATTTATTTTAATTTTTGCCATTCTTTTTTCTGCTATTTTCAATTCTGGAATTATTCAAAAAATTTTGAAATTATATTATAATTATATATTAAAAAATAATATTAAGCAATTTCTTTTTATTACCCTAATTTTGGTATCGGTGATTTTGCTTACTAGATCTTCTTCCTTTTTGGTTTTTATTACTGAAAAGGGAGTTGGTTTGTGGGATTTTTTTTCTCTTTTTATCCTTATTACCCCTTGGTTTTTAACTATTATTATCCCTGCTTCCTTATTTATTTCGGTTTTAATTTCTTTTAATCAGATGATTTCTAATAATGAGATTACAATTTTAAAAAATTCTGGTTTGAGTAAATTTGATATTATCAAACCTGTCATTATTCTATCCATAATCTGCTCCATAATTTGCTATATTATTGCTTTTTATCTAATGCCAATGGCTAATAAAAATTTGAAAATGAAAAAATATGATTTTCAGATCAATTATAGTAATATTATGATTTCACCTGGTATTTTTGAACATTTAAATGATTTAACAATCAGTGTTGAAGAAAGGCAGGGAGATATTTTATCTGGAATTTTAATTTATGATAATAGAAATCCTGAATATTCTGCTACTATTACAGCTATTGATGGTCAAATTGAGAAAAAATTTGGCTCAATATTAATTCATCTAGGGCAGGGCACAATGCAAAGATTTAACAATAAAACTCATATTACTGAAATTTTAAGATTTGATAATTATGTAATTGATCTTAATCAGGAGGGAAAGGAAGATATGAATTTTACTTGGAAAGCAAGGGAAAGATATTTTAATGAATTATTTACTTATGATAATAATCTTCATCCTAAATATATTGCACAATATAAGGTTGAAGTACATAAGAGAATTACAATGCCTTTATTTTCACTAATTTTAACCTTAATTGCTAGTTCTTTACTTTTTAGCGGATCATTTAATAGAAGGGGGAATTTGAGAAATATTTTAAAATCTATATTTTTGGCAATTTTATTTATTACCTGTTCAATTTTAATTTATAATATAATGGAAAAATCAATTAAATTTGCACCATTAATTTATCTTAATTTTGCTTTATTTTTAGGATTTTGTTCTATCTTAATTTCACGCAATAAATTAAAATAATGCTACTTAAAATTAATTTTTATCTCATAAAGCAATTTTTACAAAGATTTCTCTTTATCACTTGTGCTATTTCTACTCTGATTATTATTTTCAACCTATTTGATTTATTAGATGGTGCTGGTGCAGTTCCTCTTTCTACCTCTATATTTTTAGCTATTTTGCAATTACCAAATTTTATTCGGGAAATGTTTATATTTTTCATTATGATTTCTGTAATGATTACATTTTATTCCCTATCTTTAAATAATGAAATTACCATAATGCGCTCTGCTGGCTTGTCATTATTTAAAATTATTGCACCAATTTCGATAATTATTTTTATTATTGGGATAATTTTAATCACTATTTTTAATGAAATTGTAATTATTTCGGATAAAAAATATCAAGAAATTGAGAATTCTTTACAGGATGATAGTGAAAATAACATTATTATTACTCCCATTGATGGCATTTGGTTTAAACAGAGTAATTTTGATCAGAAAGATGGTAAAATAATTTTTAGAGCAGAATCGGCTAACAATAAGGAACTTATTTTTTATAATGTCAAAATTTGGTTTTTTGATAAGAATAATAAATTTTACCAAAAAATTGATGCTGAAAAATTAAATTTACAAGATAATAAATTTATTGCCAAGAAGGTTAAGATTAATAATAATCAATTGATCAATAAATATATCACAGATTTTAATATGGCAACTGACCTTACTGCTGATTTTATTCGCCAAAAAATTAGCAATAATTTTAGTAATATTAAATCATTTTCAATATTTGAATTACCAAATTTAATTGAAGATATGAAAAATTCAGGCTATTCTACTAGAAAATTCCAACTTTACTATCATTTTTTACTTGCCAAACCTTTCTTTTTAATAGCAATATCATTGATTGCATTATATTTTACCATTGCTAATTCTAGAAGTAACAATAATATTATTAAATTTGTAATAGGAATTATTTTTAGCTTTTTATTATATATCTCAATGTCGATATCCTATGCTTTTGGTGCTTCGGGATTTTTGCCATTTTTTGTTGCTAGTTGGTTATTTACAGTAATTATTCTTGCTATTTCTATTTTATTATTAATAATAAAAGATCACCATTATTTAAGTAAAAGCAATATCAAATAATTAACATTACTATCATGAAAAAAATATTATTTATCAAATTAATTTCTATCCTTATTCTTCTGACATCTTGCATATCAAATGATGCTAATATTTCTAAGGAGGTGCCAAAAGTTACTGGTCAAGAAATTCATTTACCAGATTGGGTAATGGATCCTAAAATTAAGGATGGTATTGCTGCTGTTGGTATTTCTGCTCCAACTCGTGGTGGTTATCGATTCCAAATTCCAAAGGCTGAAGCTGATGCTAAAGCTAATATTGCTGGTATTTTACAATCTGAAATTTCAAGAGTTACCAAAAATGCTTTGAGAGAATCAAAATTAAATGATGTTAATGATGTTGAAGAATTTTTCTCACAAGCTACCAAAGATGTCATTAAAAATGTTAAATTAGCTGGTGTTGAAAGGATGAATATGTATAAGGCTGATGATGGATCCTTATTCATTAGAATGGCAATTCGTGAAAATAGCTATGCTAAAGCTTTGAAAGATAGTCAGGCATTATTTAGCCAAGTTATCGCTAGTTCTAATATGAGTCAATCTAATATTGACAAATCTCAGGAAGCGGTTCAAGATATGTTTGATGAGTTAGAAAAAGAAAGAAATAATTAAAAATGATATTGCGAATTATATCCATCTTTTTATTATCATCTATTATAATATCATGTGCTGTGAAAGAGGCTGTTATTTCTACTTCCGCTTCTAGCAGGATTGAAAAAACTGAATCTAATATGGATTCTCAATTTGACGAATTAAATTAACACAAATGACTAAAATTACCTTATATTTATCAATTACTTTTTACTCCATCGCATCTTTTGCTAATGAAGCGGCTCCAAAACCAGATTTACTTGGCAGCTTTATGCCATTAATTCTGATTTTTGCCATTTTTTATTTTTTTATGATCAGGCCGCAACAAAAAAAGATGAAAGAAAGGGAGGAAATTGTTGATTCTCTTAAAATTGGCGATATTGTCATTACTGATTCTGGAATTTATGGTGCAGTTTCTAAAATTAATGAAAATGAGGGTTTGGTTTTATTAGAAGTTTCTAAGGGAAATATCATTAAAATTAGAAAACAAAATATTATCGAACTTAGTGAATCTAAAGCCAAAGCGAAAGTAAAAAATTCTCCAAAAATTATCAAAGAAGCTAAAAAAAATCCAGAATCTAAGAAAAATACTAAAAAATAATGCTTTATTTTTCTAAATGGAAAATTGCTACAATTGTTGCAATTTGTCTTATTGCAATTTATTTTGCTATACCATCTTTTATTCCTGAATCTAAGAAAAATTCTCTTTTCTCTAAAATATTTTCTGGTGAAAAAATTTCTCTCGGTCTTGATTTAAGAGGTGGATCTCACATTTTACTCCAAATTGACACTGATTATTATCTAAAAGAACAGCTGGAAATATTCCGATCAGAATTAAAAAATGGCTTAAAAGAAAAGAAAATCCGTGCTTTACCAAGATCTTCTGGTAATAAAATTATCATTTTAGTTAAGGATGAATCATATTTCAATGATATCAAAGCAATAGCTTATAAGATAAATAATAATATTAAAATTGAAGAAAATAACGGGAAATTAGCAATTCAATTTACCGATTCTGAAATTTTAACACTGAAGAAAAAATTGATGTTACAATCAATTGAAATTGTTAGAAGAAGAATTGATGAGACGGGTACAAAAGAACCTTTAATTCAATCTCAAAATATTGATAGAATATTAGTACAGGTTCCTGGTGTTGAAAATCCTGAGCAAATTAAAAATATTTTGGGCAAAACTGCCAAAATGACCTTCCATTTAGTTGAGGGTGGTATTGAAATGGATGATGAATCTGTGATGCTATCTCATAATACGAGTCGCCTATATAATAGAGAGGGTCGTTCTTATATTATTTATGATGAGGTAGTTTTAAGTGGCGATATGTTAGTAAATGCGAATGCTACCTATTATGAGGGCGAGCCGGCAGTATCTTTTAAGTTTAATAATATCGGAACTAAGAAATTTGCAAAAATTACTCGTGAAAATATAGGAAGATTGTTTGCTATTGTTTTGGATGATCAAATTGTTACTGCACCAAGGATTAATACTGTAATTAATCAAGGTTTGGGTGTTATTTCTGGAAATTTTACTATTGAGGAAGCTAAAGAAACAGCAATTATTTTAAGAGCTGGTGCTTTACCAGCACCTTTGTCAATTATTGAAGAAAGAAGCGTTGGGCCATCACTTGGTTTAGATTCTATTAAATCCGGTATTATTTCTATTATTATTGGTTTTATTTTGGTAATTGGCTTAATGATATTTATTTATAGGATTTATGGTATAATTGCCATTTTGGCTTTGATAGTCAATATTGCGATTATTATTTCCCTATTAGCATTTATTGGATCTGCTTTGACTTTACCTGGAATTGCTGGTATAGTTTTAACAATTGGTATGGCAGTAGATGCTAATGTCTTGATTTTCGAAAGAATAAAAGAGGAAATGAAAAATAATAAGAAGAAAATGGTAGCAATTGATAATGGCTTTTCTGAAGCTTTTAGAACTATTATTGATTCTAATATTACCACCTTAATTGTAGCATTATTCTTATATTTATTAGGAACGGGATCCGTAAAAGGATTTGCTGTGACTTTATCAATTGGCATCTTGGCTTCTATGTTCTCATCGATCATGTTAACCAGAATGTTAATTACCATATGGGTAAAAAAATAATTATCTTGCATTAGTGTCGAAATTGTGATATGATTGATTATATATATGTATCATATGTAATTTTTAGGTAATAAATTCCTTTTAAAAAAAGCAAGATGCTTT
>Ga0257114_1001585_pt1 | contig 15946 bp, 27 predicted proteins | sample SI112_10mmetaG_FD_190149 | JGI IMG/M metagenome (GOLD analysis project Ga0257114, IMG submission 190149) | Marine microbial communities from Saanich Inlet, British Columbia, Canada - SI112_10m | ecosystem: Environmental > Aquatic > Marine > Inlet | place: Canada: British Columbia | collected...
GCTGGTGATGGCTGGTGGGCAACGTTCCAGGCCCTCCTTGTTGTCCTTTAGGCTTTTTCTTTTTGTGGCGGTTTGAATGGCAAGTTTTCTGGTGACTCGTAGTAGACGTTCCGCGTGATCATGGGCAAGCGTTCCACGCTTTGCAGCCATATTTCGGTCTTCACTAGCAGTCGGTCTAGATAGCCACCGTTCCAGGGCTTGTTGTTGCCATTCGGGTGCAGTTTCTTTGAGGATGTGCGTAACGCTGTGAAAAACGCTGCCAGCGTCATCCCGATACACGCGGAAAGGGCCAGAATCATCACGTACCAGGGTATTTCTACCTAGGTTATTCAGTCTTTCCTGTGTTTGGCTAGCCATGCGTTTATAAGCTGATTTTCCTTCGGGACTATTAAGTGATATGAACTGACCCAGCCGACCTTATCGCCAACCGTAATACGCACCATCGAGTCGGGTTCGGTGTCAATTTGTGTTTCCGGTACCTTGCTTGAGTCCGGTAAACAGGCTGTGGTATGGGTGCTTGGGGTCGTCTCGGCCATCGTCCATGTACATACGTTCCAGCCTATTCTGCCGTTCTCGTTGTTCTTGTACTTCTTCCCTAGTGGTCATAAAATACTCTTTCCCATATCTACTATAGCTACAAAAAAACCCCGTGCCATAGGGACACGGGGCCTTATTAGGTGCTAGGCAGCTTCCTTGAATGGATTACCGCCAGCAATTAGCCGGGTGATGTCAAAGCCAGCCTTTAATGCTGCGTCCCAGGTTTTATCAATCACTGCTTGGCTGGTCTTACGGGGTACAGGCCGCAGCGTGTATTCCGTGTTTAGTCCTGAGCCTTCCTTGCTCAACACAAAGTCCCATTCCATCAGGTTTTCGTAGTCTTCCATTTGAGAAAGGCTGTCAAATTCCTTGATGATTGACTTCTGGGTGATGCTCAAGACCTGAATGGTTCTTGACTCGTGGCTGTAGCAGGGCACAGCAATCGCAAACTTGACTGCTTCCGGTCCAGTACCTTCCCGGTTCATGCGGCGTGAATAGCCTGGTCCCATTTCCTGCTCAACATCAGCAGGTGATGGATCGTCAAGAAAACGGAATGGCCTTACGGTGCCGTCTGTAGCTTCGCCCCAGCACTCATAAAATTCCAGTGGCTCTTCAGCAAGTAGCGCAAAACGAACCTGGCTGCCTGCCTGGATCTTGCTGGGGTTCAAATAACCGCCGCCTGCGCCGCCTGAAACGGCCTCTTTGTTCTTCAGGAAACTCATTTTGTGGCTTTAGCTGTGGGCTAGAACTGCCCGGTGCTTGGCCAATATAGCACACTGACGAGGGTGGACAGGTCCGCTACAATGAAAAGCGCCCCAGAGTTGGTAAGACTCTAGGGCGCATGTCCATACTTCCCTGTAGGAGTTTAGCAAATGAATCTGCTGTCGTTTGTTCGGTCTTTGCCGAACCAGTGGGCAACAGCGCCTATCTACAAAAAAGGCGTTCCAATGCCAAAAGGCGGCGAAGCCTGCGGCAAAAATCCCCTTGGTAGGGCGCACCACGACAAGATGTCGCCCGAAGCCACGGCGATGGTCATTGAACGCGAGCCCGAAAAGTTCCAGGCTGTTGGTGTTTTTACCGGACCACGCTCTGAAGGTCTGGTGATCCTTGATGTTGACGCCAACCTCGGCGCTGTTGAGGCCAAGTGGGGCAAAAACCTTGCCCAAGCTCCACGCATTACGTCGCCTAAGAAAGCGGCTGCAAAGTTTCTGTTCACCGTTCCGCAGGAACTTTGGACTGAGGTCTCAGACATCAGCCTTGCTGCTAGCGGTGAAGGCTGGGAAGTTCTGTGGGGCCGTCAAGGGCTTCTAAACGGTGCCTACCCCACTGGTGGTACTTACACGCTTGAAGGTGACCTAAACGCTATTCCAGAGGCTCCTGGGTGGCTTGTAGAGCACATGAAGCAGTCGTTCAAGGCCAAGAACGACAAAAAGGTCACTAAATCAGCCCGTGATGGCCGCTGGTCAATGCGTTCCAAAGAGGAACTCATCGCCATTGCTCAGTCCTGTCTGTCGGTTATCCAGCCACAAGGCCGCGGCTCTGAGCAGCTTTGGTGGCAGATCGGGGCAATGCTCCAGTCCGATCTATCGGGCGAAGAAGGTCTCAACCTGTGGCGTGAATGGTCGCTCCAAGATTCTGAATACGAAGATGACTGGGCTAATGGCAAAGACCCCTGCCAAAGCCGCTGGAAAAATGGTTTTAAGTCCCAAGGTGGTCTGGGCTTTGGAAGCCTTATCCGGCTGGCCGATCATTACGACCCAGAACGGGCACGTTTCACTCGTGATGGCTGCGGCGCAGTTGTTGATGAAGTCGAGGCCAAGCCTGTTTTATGGCAACGTGAACGGCCTTCCTTTGAAGAGGTGATTGAAAAAGCTCGGTCCTATCTGGAGCTGGATAACCCCGCTGAAATGAACTTCAAGCTGAATAGCTTGGCTCTTGACGCTGGTTACCGGGACCAGTTTGCACTCGAAAAGCTGATTGTTGACCAAATTCAGTACGAAGGCGCTAAGGGGTTAATGGATGTGGCTGCGCTCCAAGATTTAGAGGGTCAGCGTGAATACCTGATCCCTGATGTGCTTCCGCACCCGTCCGTTGCCCTGATTTATGGCGCTGGTGGTGACGGCAAATCCATGTTTGCCTGGACGCTGGCAAAGCACATCGCTACTGGAAGCCCCTTTGTGGTCCGTGGCAGACACGTTCCAGTTCAGCAAGGCTCTGTGCTGCTTCTGAATGGTGACCAGCCGCTCCTCCAGCTCAAAGAGCAGCTGGAAGAGGTCGACTACCCCATGGACTCCAACACCATGCTGCTCACGGACTGGTCGCTCCAGCGTTATGCCCAGTTCATCCAGCTGATGGAAAAGGTCCAGCCCAAGCTTGTTGTTATTGACTCGCTGATCGGCTGCTCTGGTGGTAGGGCATTTGATGAAAACAAGAGTGACTTTGCGACGCCGCTGTATTGGCTGACTAGGAACAACGGTGTTCTGTTTCCAGCAACAACCATCCTGATCATTCACCACGCCAATAAGCAGGGCGGTTTTCGTGGCACCTCTGCCATTCGGGATGCTGTGGATACCACACTTTCACTTCGTAAGCCCAGCAAGGACGAAGTGGAAAAAAGTCCCGCTTTAGCGGACAGCCGAATCATCACCATTGAAAAATCGCGGTTCGGTCGCTCCGGTACGGCGCTCATCATGCGCCAGGAGAAAGACCTGAGCTTCTCTGTGGCTGATTTCACCCCAGAGGTCGATGACAGCAATACATCGCCTTCCAGCGTCACTGACAAGGTGCTCCAGAGGCTTCGTATTGGTCATCCCCGCGCCTTTTCCAATACAGACCTCAATTCCGATCCAGTGGTGGGCGGAAAAACGGCGGCTATCCAGAAGTCGCTCCAACGGTTGGTAAAGCGTGGCCTTATTTCTGAGATTCCAGGGGTTGGTAGGTACGGAAAAAAGACGTACCAAGCTGTACTCGCGTGTGGAGAGGGTGCAAATACGTGTCCACCCAAGAAGAACCCTTCCACTGGAACGGATATCAGGCTGGACAGCACCCCAAAAACAGAGGAACTGTCCAGCCTGCAACTAGGTGTGGATGCCGAGGCAGGACACATTGCCACTGATTTAGGGGGGTGTCCAGCCTCAGAACCCAGTGATGGTGCGGGTTCTGCCCAGACTGGACCCTCAGGGCAATATCCCCGCGCGAGGGAAATGGATCGTACCAAGGAAGAATCAGACGCTCTGATGGATGCGGCTTGGGGCAAGTGGTCCGACTGACCTAGGCTTGTCTGTGTAGTATGTGAGGGTCTTGCCAGCCTTCACATGCCATCATCAGAAATTGCACTTGTAGAAAAGTCTGAAAGTTACACAGATAATTTTCCTATGGAAGTTAGTGTAACTTTTATCAATCTTAATTATAAACGTCCTTTTGTTGAAGGTAAAATATTAAACCCTATTTCAGAAGTGTATGACACCGCAGGTGAACCCGCCACTGTTATGCGGTGCTACTGCCACAAAAATATAAATGACGAAGAAGCCCGCAAAATTCTGTCGCCTATTGAGAAGGGGACTGTAATTCAGGGGATTGCCCACGGCCCATCCACACGGTATCCCGGCAAAGCTTTTGGTTCATTTAGCGCAATTTTAGAAGAACCTCAAGCTGAACCTAAGCATTTTGGGATACTTCCATCTGCACTAAATACAAAACAAACGTTTACCGTCAGCAACATGCCTTCAGATTTGGTGGAACGTATGGACGCAAAGTTGGGCGGTATGGATGTAAAAAGGACGTACTTTTTGAAGAAATTGATAAATAAATTTTTGGCCGGTGACTTTGACGACGATTTCGTGTAGGATTCTAAGGCTCCATTACTCTATTACTGCTACTTAAAGCCATGCCTAAATTTGATGTGCCTGAAAGCGTGCTTATAGCCTCTGAAAAAATTCTGCTTCGGGATTTATTGGAGTCACCGTCGTTCTGCTTCTGGGCGGTTAGCTGTCTGTGCAACGCTACGCAGGCTGCACGGCATAGCTGCGAAGACCCGACCGAAGATGACGAATTTTTACAGTTCAAGGTTTTAAAAATGCTTAACTGCATTTCCACGGAAACAAAGCGGGCCTGCTTTAAGGAAACCGCTTTGCAGGTTAGTAATAACAAAACTGCCCGTTTTGAAACCGCTAAACGGTTGTCAACGCAGTACAGGGTCATCGGGTAGCCAGCCTTTTCTAATTAGGCTTTCAACTACCTCTTGTTGCTTTAAGTAGAGACGAAAGAATTTGCAACATAACTCTTGCAGTTCTTTCGTGTCTTCGCAGGTGGAGATTTTACGGGCGTACCGTTCGTAAACAAATTCGCGGTTCGGGTCCATTACACAATTGCTCACTAGCACATTATGCTTACTGATTGGCTTTCAAGCCAGACTGGTATTAGATATTGCGCTCCAATGGAAGGGTGGGCCACCATCACGTACTACGAGCTAAAAGGGCCAAAGCCGTATTTAGCCATTGTGCGGTATACGGCGTATGGAACGGACCTGCTGCCAGTCAGTCTTTGTGAAGATTTGTATCACGACACGCCTGAGGATTTCTGCCGCCTGGAGCGTGACATAGACATTGCGCTCAATTCTGGTATTGATGCCAGTGTCATGAGCACCTACGCGCATGAGTTCTTCCCCAGCATTACGGCACATCTGGCATAGTGTGCTACTGTATGTAAGTCGTTCGGAGCCCCACCATGGCCCACGCTCAACTAATCAGCTACAGCTACACCAGAGGATCAGATCTTCTACATGTCCAGGCCACTGTTGACGATGCTGTTCAGGTCTTACCTGCAACCCACTTAGATCCGCCTGAGTTTGACTCTGCACACTGTCAAGCGGTCATCCTTTGGGACGAACCACTAGACCATACAAATGCACCAACACGGGAACAGGTGGAGCGTATGCTGCCCTGGATTACCGACTGGTGCGTTATCCCTCCGATCGAATTTGATGACTGATCCTGTCAACGCTCCAGCGCACTACCAAAGCGCCAACGGCGTGGAGTGTATTGAAGCAATCAAGGCCGCAATGACATTCGATGAATTTATTGGGTATCTGCGCGGAAATTGCATCAAATACACCTGGAGATACCGCCAAAAAGGTGGCGTTGAAGACCTCCGCAAAGCCAAGTGGTACTTATGCCGCTTGATTTCAGAATTTGAACTTAATCCTTATGACGATCCTCTCGCATGAACTGCCCCCACTGCAACCGCAAACCACAGCGCGGCGATCGGTGGATTACTCAAACCAAGCCTCGTTTTGAGACAAGCATCGTAAGATGCCGCAAGTGCCCAAGCTGTGGCTACAAATGGTTCACAGCTGAGGTTCCAATTGTTTGCGACATGCAGTCCACTGACCGCATCACAGACTTAGAAACCACCGTAAAAAGTCTTCTCAAAGCTTCTTACGAAACCTTTCCTCTTTAATTATGTCCACACATCCATTTGACACCAGCACCTTTGCAAGCGTAAAACTCAAGAACGTTCCAAGCTACTTAGAAAGTGAAGCGGCAGATTACAATCTTCGGGTTGCCGCTTGGTTCGATAACTACGCTGTTAATGCTGCTCAGTTTGATGCTGCTATGGCCGATCAAGACAAGCTCTGGAAAATGCGCACCGCAGAAGGTTGGGAAGCTGACGAAGGTGGCTGGTACACACCTACCGGCATCAGCGAACACGACTGGGAACACGACTACGGAAACCCTTTTCCTGAGGAACCTGTCTGGGAAAATTACAAGGCGTTAAAGCGTTGCACAGCTGGTTGGCGTATTGATGACACCGGCTGGTACAGTCCTGACGGCCAACACGAGTCCGAATGGACAGGCCCACTTCCTGAATACACACTTCTTTGAAGACCACCCATGTCTGACTACAACTTGTTTTTCGGTGTCGAGCACCTGCACAGGATCTCGACATCAATTTCTATTGCCTTCGATACTGAAACGCTCCAGCTACAGCCTGAAATAGGCAAACTTCGCTTAATCCAGCTGGGCTGCGAAGTCAGTAAAACCATCGTCATTATTGACTGCTTTGAGTTAGATACAGATGGCTGGGAAAAACTCCGTCTATTCTTTACCAACGGTGAGCGTTACTGGTTAGCCCATAATGCAGTGTTTGACCTTGGCTGGCTTCAAGAACACGGCATCTATGTGCGTGGCCGAGTTGGCTGCACCATGCTTGCCAGTAAGCTCCACCACAATGGAACGCCTAACCTCAGACACGGATTGGCCCATGTCGCCAAGCGTGTCCTCAAAATTGAACTGGACAAAGAACAGCAACGGTCTGATTGGAGCGTTCCAGTCTTAAGTCGAGACCAGTTGGTCTACGCCGCTAAAGATGTTGAGGTGCTGCTGCAGCTGGACTATCCACTTACAGCGGCGCTACAGAATGCAAGGCTTTCTGAAGCTTACACATTAGAGTGCATAGCACTTCCCGCTATGGCCCAGATGTGGCGTACCGGGCTTCCTTGGAACCGTTCCAGTCTTGAGCAGCTTTGTAATGATTACCAGCACGACATTCATGCGCTCGGTAGAGACTTTTTACGGGAACTTGACAATGCGCTTCCAGCGGAACACAAGCTCCCCAGAGAAACAGCAAATACTCAAAGACTTTCAAAGCTTCGAGACCTTGTCACGCAAATGGGGCACGAAGACTCAGACTACGAAAAGTGGTATGCGGAAATTGAACAGATTGAAACGGCGCCGCAAACGTTTAACCTCAGGCCAAAAGCTACGGGTGATGCTCGCCGTGGGACCAAGCTAGAAGCAGGCTTTAACTTAAGTAGTCCCAAGCAATTGTTAGAAAAGTTCACAGCACTTCTAGGGACAGTGCCAAAGGACAGTAAAACGGGCAAGCCTAGTGCTAGTAGGGCAGCCCTTCAGGATTACGCTGCGGACCACCATGTCATACAGACCTATTTGGCATGGAAGAAAAGTGAAAAGCGGCGTCAAATGGCTGAAGGGATCCTTGAAAAGATGGACCCGGACGGCTTTGTACGTGCCAGCTACCTCCAGCTTGGGGCGGAATCTGGCCGTATGTCCTGCATTAAGCCAAACAACCAGCAGATTCCCCGTGATACGGAGTTTCGGCAATGTGTTGAGGCTCCTGATGGTTGGCTACTTGTTGATGCGGATTTTGGGCAGATGGAACTTCGACTCGCTGCAGCAGTGGCGCAGGATGAAAAGATGACCAAGGCGTTCCAGGCTGGTGAAGACCTTCATACGGTTACCGCTGAGGCAATTGGTTGTTCTCGCCAGATCGCAAAAAGTGCCAATTTTGGCTTGCTGTATGGATCGGGTGCGAAAGGCTTGCGGAATTACGCTGCTAGCTCTGGTGTCACCATGACTGTGGAGGCAGCTGCAACAATTCGTAACCAATGGCTAGACACTTATGCAGGTGTGAAGCAGTGGCAAAACCAGAATGCCGCAGACGCATCAAAGACAGCAAGTAATCGGTGGGCCGAAATTCGTATTCCAGGCTCTGATATGCGGCGCTTTCTGCCAGGTGACATGAACCGCCTTACGGTACGGTGCAACACCCCAATTCAAGGGGCTGGTGCGGCCATCCTTAAATGCGCCTTAGGCAACCTCTGGCCAAAGCTTTTAGAAGCGGGTGAACAGGAAGTCAAAATCGCAGGCTGCATCCACGATGAAATTCTCTTACTTGTTCGTGAAGATAAGGCTCAGCAGTGGGCGGACCAGCTAAAACAAGTAATGGAAAGCGCCGAAGCTAAGTGGTTGGGAGACATTCCGCCTCTAGCTGAACCTTCTATAGGGAAGCGTTGGTCCGAGATCCATTAATAAGTAGCGCAGTATGGTCAGCATCTATCGCACGGTCAACGGGTGGTCCTTCCGTACCCTTCAGGAAACGGGTTCTTACTGTAGTCTTTCGGAAGTGATGGATGCTGCCTATGCAACCGCAGACAGGGCGGCAGATAATCATGAAGTTCCTGCAGTACGAGATAGCGCGTGCCACCACTGCAGATTTGCTCCGCGCAGCTAATTTTCTTGAAGGTGCTAGGGAAATAAGGCGGGGCTGTCGTAAACAACGCACAAAAGCTCGTAAAGATCAGCAGACTGGCTGGCGTAAGCATGTTGATAATGCGCTTCTTTGGTAGCACAATGCTAGACTAAAATCTACTGGGCTACTACTTGATGGCGATTCGGCACGGAAATAAGACATACATGCAGATTCTTCTTGATCCGCACAGAGCAAAATTGCTGCTTGACCTAGCTGAACAGACTAGCACACGCCCCACCGCTTGGATTCGCAACGCAGTTTACAGAGCATTGGAACGGGAATACCCTGCCGCGATTTACAACGAGGCAGTTGCTAAGGATGAAGCTGCTTGGCGTGCTTCGGTGCGTAAACGTGTGGAAGGCCGTATTAAGTCACGTAAAGCTCCTGAAGATTCCGAGTAAAAGGATTTGTACTGTGCTACTCTTCCTGGGTCCGATACTTACCAGGCAATGACTAAACACCCACTGACCCTGGCACAAATCAAGAAACTCGCTAGGAGATATACGTGCGACATGGAGAGCGGTGAGTATTCCTTTGGGGAGGATACTGTACGTGCCGCTGCTGATTGGCAGCTGGAAAAATGTGATGATGAGCTGGGCAACATTTTGCATTGTTTAGCAATAGCTGGAAAGATTACAGGGGAGGAACGGATACAGATTTATGTCCTATTCAAGGAAGCAATGCGCCCAACTATAAAAATGGACCCTGATGATTATTGGATTTTCAGTGACTCTAAGAATTTTAGGAAACTGAAAAACACATAGACATCAGGGTCCATATCAGGATGCTAACTCTTGCTAAAGGCTTTGTACTGTGCTACTCTTCCTGGGCCTACTATTTACCGGCTAATGACTCGCTACGCACTTAAGACAACACACGGAAATCAAAATATGTACCTTGCAGCTTATTACACAAACTTCCCTAAAAATAATGGTATTCGTTTGACAGATAAAGCAGAGGACGCTTGCTCCTATGTGACTATTGAAAAGGCTTGTCAGGTGGCACGTATGCTCGAAGACAATATGGGCTGCGTACCAAGCATTGTGGAAGTGTCTTACTGATGGATGGCTTTACTGAATACCTGAAGGACATTGTCCGGTATCCGCTCTTGAACAAAGAGCAGGAAATTTTATTGGCGCGGCAAGTGCAAGTTTGGGTTACATCTGAAAATCCCACCGAAAGGGAAATTAAGACAGGCAAACGGGCCTATCAAAAACTCATCAACTGCAACCTTAGGCTTGTTGTGTCTATTGCAAAACGTTACACATTACGTTCCAGGCGCACAGAAATGTTTGACATTGTGCAAGAAGGAAATATCGGCCTTGCTCATGGCATTAAAAAGTTTGACCCAGAGCGCGGCTATGCCTTGTCTACTTACGTTTACTGGTGGGTACGGCAGTCAATTAGTCGGTATCTAAGCTATCACGACCGGATGATTCGCATTCCGTCCCACGCTGGAGAAACATTGGCAAAATTGCGCCAGTGGGCACCCCAATTTGAGTTGGCGCACGGCAGGCCGCCTACCTTAGAAGAAAGCGCCGAATACTGCGATATAGCTCCGAAACGGTTGCGGGAGTATCTAGAACGTAGTGAAGATTGTATTAGCCTAGATAAAATTTCGCCTAGCTTGGACTCTGAGCACACACTGCTTGAGCTGATTACTGATGGGGCGCACCCAATGGAGCAGCTAGATAACCTTTTCTGCGGTGATACGGTAGACAGGCTGTTGATGACATTAAACCCCGTCGACCGTACCATCGTGGAACGTGTTTTTGCTTTTGATGGCGGTGATTCGCAGACTTACATAAAAATCTCAAAGGAGTTGGGTATGTCTAGAGAACGTGTAAGGCAAAGGTGCCATAGGGCCTTAAGAAAACTTCATGTGCTTGCAAAGCTCGGTACTTGCGGGCCTTTATAGTGGAGTGCTCTAATTGCGGTGCTTCAGGTAGAGGGGTCGTAAAAACCATAAGCACTCGTAGGTCACACGAAGTAGCAACGACACGGGTTTGGAAATGTACGGTGTGCTCCACACTTTCATATTCAGTAGAAATTTCTGTGGATAAATATCACGTCCACTGCGACAAGCACTACCACGTTAAAAAAGATGTGGTCCAACGTCTGATCTCTGCGCTTTATTCATGAGCAATGTTGAATTGGTCTGGGCAACCCCAGACGCTGAAAAGCTGATCGTGCGCATGGCGCGTGTTAGTAACCCCAGCAATGAAGACAACTGGGAAACCGGACCAGGGCTTCTTAGATACCTTGTTAAGCACAAGCACTGGTCACCCTTTGAGATGGCCAATATGTGCGTTCAAATTGATACAGAACGTGACATTGCCGCCCAGATACTGCGGCATCGGTCTTTTTCGTTCCAAGAATTTTCTACTCGCTACAGCAAGACACAGCCAGCTGAGATACCCTACTTCAGACGACAAGACACTAAAAATCGGCAGAACAGCATCAGTGATCTACACCCAAAACATCAAGAAAACTTCCAGGCAGGTGCTGGTCGCATCATTGCTGATGCCTTTCTGTTTTATGACACCCTATTGGAACGGGGCGTTGCCAAGGAGACGGCTAGACGTATCCTGCCACTCTGTACTCCTACCACCCTTTACATGCAAGGGACACTAAGGTCTTGGGTGCATTACATCCAGCTGCGAGCTGATAACGATACACAGCTAGAACACCGGCAAATTGCGTTCCAATGTGCAACCGTGTTTAAGCAGTGCTTTCCAACGGTGTGCCAGGCCGTTTTTCCTACACTGGACCTATGAAAGTTATTTTTTTAAACTGGCTTGAGCGGGCGGCTCTTTATGTCTTGGTGCGTAGTCCACGCATTGGGATGCTTGCCGTTAAAGAAATGGATGGGCCGCTGCTTTTTATCGCTAACGATCCTCTTGATGGAATGCCCATAGGTGATAGGAATCCAGTCGTAAACCAGTTAGAACACATATATCGCAACTCGTCTAACGGACCAGGGTATGGTCAAGACTCGGGCGTTACGTGAACAGTGCTTCACTGTTCCGTCCATTCGGAAATGCGGGCTTCGCGGGCTTCGTTCCAGTAGTCACGTTCTCTGTACCATTCCTGCCAGTCATGGCCTGATTTGTGGCTATTGCAGGAAAAACAGCAGCCTACTAGATTGCGTTGCTCTGTTATACCGCCTTTCCACTTTGGGACTACATGGTCCAGCGTTGCGTTCTTACCCAGCGGTTCAGCGCAGTAGGCGCAGCAGTAGTTCCATTGCTGCAAAATATGGTCCCGAAAGCGCACCTTGGCTTTTTTACGGGATACCAGCTCGGTCCCGTCAATCTGGTGGTCCACTACCACCGCTCAATAGACTGCAACAACCTATTTGACTTGCAGTTATCTACATGATAACGGCGGGAAAAGACTTACGGTTTTGACCAGATGCGGCCTTCTTCTATGCGACGACGGCGTAATCCTTCTTCAAAGTGCGAACCAGGGTTTCGATAAAGTAATAGAGCATCGGGTACTTGGTTCCATTCGTGATTTTTTAATACGCGGCTGATTGTTCTAAACCCCGGCAGGCCATAGAAGTACGCTCCAACGTTGAAGGCAAAGCTAATTAAGGCTGATTTTTGGTTGGAACTCATGCTTTTCCAAAACGGCACATCGGCCTCAAGTATTTCTGCAGTTCGCTCTATTTCTAAATTCAACATTTCTTCTGCCCTTTGCTGGCTGATCCTTTCGCCGAGCCTTACGTTTTGGCCTTCGGGATACCGGGTGTTTCCGTAGCCAATCGTTGGTACGCCAGCAGGACACAAATATGAAGTTAAATGACAACCTTCAAATTCTTTTATAAGCTCCACAGCAGCGCCGTAACTTTTGTCGTTTACAGCCGAAATCCATGTCCCGTACCAGGGCTGATCGCGGTTAAGGATGTCTGGCTGTACCTTTAAAATTGCGGCTTCAAGTTCTACTAGCGCAGCACTTTGATGCGGTAATTTCCGGTAGTAACGGAATAAATCATTTAGGTGAACCGGGGTGTTTGGGCTCATGCCATGGTGCGCGAAGGTGCAGGTTGTCAAGGCGCTGTGGAGGCGGTACTGCAGCAGGTTGAGTTGCGTGCCAGTCCTTTTCAGCTTGGTCTAGTTTTTTGGGTAGCGTTGCGTAAAACTTACGGCGCTGGATGGCCCTGTCTACTTTGCTCCACATGGAACGGGTGCTAAACAGAACGATCCAACGCCCGTCAGGCGGTATCAGCCCTTTTTTCCGGGTTTGATGCTGCGGATTGCAGTGAACAGGAATTGGAGGATGCTGTTGTCCTTTAGCTTGCTCATGCCGATCAGCTCAGATGCAGCAGCGACGACAACCCAGAAAGCAGGGTGGCTAATGATTTCTTCGAAGTTCATGGTGTTCAGGACTTTGTCTAATACTAGCCTTGTGGGTTTTTGTGCTCCAGAACGGTAATCCGGTTGCCGTGGTCGTTGAGGCGTTCGTAGATTTCGCGGCGGTCCATTGTCGCCTGCACCTTTTCTGCCTTCATGTCTTGGTGCAGGTCTTCCAGTTTGGTTGCAATAGATTCAACGCCAGCGGTAAGGCGAATGACTGCCTCGCGCCCTTCACTGGTACGTCTACTAAAACCGGAGACACTCATCCCCGCTATACCAATGGACGCTCCAAGCACCGCTGCGTATATTTCAATCACGGGGTGTGCCTTATTTCCTCATTATTGTAGAGGGTCTGGCTTTCCAGCCAATATCATCACAGCTCGTTTGTAGAACATACAGTCGGTCTTACCGGCGAGTTCCAACGCCTTCTTTATTTTTAGCCAGTTTTCAATGGTTTGACGATCCATTGCAAAGCGTTAGTTTACAGGTAACTTAAACTCAGAATAAGCCACGTTAGTAGCTATTAAAATACCAGTACCGTCTTTGGTAAATGCTAAACCTTCGACATCAACCACGGTCCCTGGGCCATAATCTTCGGCCTGAGTTAAAGTGTCATAATTAGCATTGGTAGTGTAAGGAGAAGAGTATAGATTCAACCGTTGCCTCAAAAGGGTTGCTGTAGTTATATCCCAAGCGGTTGAAAGTTTATACACATAGATGGCTCTTGTAGCATCACCACCTGCTATGTAAATCTTTGTTCCATCTTCTGAAAAATGCACTGAATAGGGTTGCGATTCATTAGTACCTGGCTCGATATTTACAAAATTACCTGTCCTTGTTCCTCCTGCTAGTTCGTAGGGTGTAGGTAAGGCAAACTCTGTAATTCTGTCCTTGTTATCCCAGTCCACGACAAAGAACTTTGTTCCGTCTGCGCTGATTCCGCACCCTCCTAGCAAGTCGTAGGTTGAGTTGTTTAACTCAGAGTCTCCTTGAATAATACCGTCTATTGTTCTGATGTCTTTATCGGTGTTTAGTGTGTACCCTACTACGGTATCAGTGGTGCTGTAGGTACTGAGCACATACAGTTTATTGTCATCTACTAGTTGAATACCGTAAGGAGATATAGCAAGCTCACCGCTATCTTGAACAAAAGTTACAGTACTTAAACTCCATGCCGTGCTTAGATCCCATTCTTTAATGTAATCAAGTGTGTAGCCCATTGTATACATTTTCGTACCGTCATCAGAAAATGTAATTGCGTTTTGACCCGTATCGCCAGTAACGAAGTTTTGAACATAACTTGCAGTGCTTACGTCCCAAGCTGTTGTAAGGCTGTATTCGTTTACATCATCACCAGTATTGCCACTTACAAACATTTTTGTACCATCAGGTTTAAACCTAACCGAATGAGGATTTGTTTCTTGTACGCTAACAGAAAAGTTTTGGCTATATGAAGCAGTGCTTACGTCCCAGGCTGTGGAAAGATTATATTCATTAATGTCATCTCCACTCGCACCTACGACATACATTTTTGTGCCGTCAGGCTTAAATTCAATACCATAAGGAGCGGTATCTTGGGCGCTAACGCTGAAGTTCTGGTTATACACTGCTGTCGATACGTCGTAAGCTGTTAAAAGGTCGTACTCGTTAATGTCATCTCCAGCCGAACCTACGATATACATTTTCGTACCGTCGGGTTTTACATAGATTCCGATAGGAGAGCTTTCTTGCGATCCAACGTAAAACGTCTTTACTTTTGGTACTGCTGTTGAAAGATCCCAAGCAGTTGATAAGTTGTACTGCTCAGGCGGTTGAAAGACATGACCGGTGCCTCCATAAAAAGTAATATACATTCTTGTGCCATCAGGGCTGAATGCAGTGTTTATATATGAGGTGCTGTTCATTCCATATACAGCAACACTTTTATTAGAATACGAAGCAGTAGACGGATCCCCTGGAGTCGTTAAGTCATACTGTCTTATTTCGGTGTTTGTTCCATTACTACCGTCAGCAATGTAGATCTTGGAATCATTATCGCCATAGCTTATGCTTGGTACACCTATATGTAAAAAAGGACTGCCCAACGAATAATTCCTTCGCCATACATAGTTTTCTATGTTCTCAATTTTCTTAAATTTTTGTATGTTGTCAGACGGAGTGTAGACACCACCCCAGTCTGTCCTGTCTGTGTTGCCGCCAATCCTGCCAAGTTTCATTAAGAAATGTCCTCGTAACCAATTACCAGTTCAAGGTCACTTGCTGCGCTAGCTAATGCACGAATAGAATCACCTTCTTCTAAATAAAAATATGTATCTTTTGTGCTAAGGATTTGTGTAGCACTGGCAGGTACTGCAATCGTTTTGGCAATATAGCGATCAGTTGTACCGTCGTAAATACTGACACTAATGTCAGCACTGTTCGCACCATCGACGTTAGCGCAGAAGATTGAATTAATCTTTAGTACTTTGCCGCTAGCAGCAGCATTAGATAGTGCCGCGCCAATTGTTGCCGTGACGGCATAGCGTGCTGTTTTGCCCGTTACTGTTGTGGGTGCCTTGATGTTTGGAGCGGCCATTAAAAGATCATCCCACTAATTACAGGATCAAAATCGACAGAACCACCGCCACCACCTGAACCTGATGAAGCAGCAGTTAATCGACCTTGAGCATCTACGCTTATATTAGCGTTGGTGTAACTGCCTGCTGTTACCGCAGTATTGTCCAGGTTCAAAGTAATCGAACCACTTGAAGTGATTGGTCCGCCTGTTGCGGTGAGTGCTGTGCCACCAATAACGTCAACGCTGCTAACAGTGCCCCCAGTTGTCAGGGTTGTCCACGTTGTGTCGTAGTCAGTATTTGATGCTTTTACCAGTGCTTGGCCTGTCGTTCCACCAGCAGCAACACCTGCGCCATCTGCTCCGTCCGCACCAGCGGCACCGTCTGCGCCGTCCGCACCAGCAGGGCCTGTAGCGCCAGTAGCGCCAGTAGCGCCAGTAGCTCCAG
>Ga0257114_1001591_pt1 | contig 15914 bp, 12 predicted proteins | sample SI112_10mmetaG_FD_190149 | JGI IMG/M metagenome (GOLD analysis project Ga0257114, IMG submission 190149) | Marine microbial communities from Saanich Inlet, British Columbia, Canada - SI112_10m | ecosystem: Environmental > Aquatic > Marine > Inlet | place: Canada: British Columbia | collected...
CGACACGCCCTGAAGAAGAGTATGTGCTTCCTTCAGAAAAAGTCGAAACTTGGACTTGAGTTAATTTGCCGTTCTGTGTTCCAATGTGGTAGGTGAGATTGTCGTATTCTTCGATCGATATAATCGATTTACCATGGCTGAGTGAAAGTGTTTCTACAGCCCAAGAATTTGTATCATAGCGGAACAAATTACCGTTTGCAGTTCCTACCAGTAAATCGCCATTGTGGTCTTCAAGTACATCGTTGATAATAGCATTTGAATCGCTAAGCGTAGCGAGGATTAAGCCGTCTTCTGATGAAGCGATGTAGACATTCGAATCGTACGAACCGAGTACCAAGCGCCCTCCAGAAATGATTTCAAACGCATTCATTCCGGATTGTACAACTGGAGAGTATAGGCCTGTAGGGCCAACGTTGTCAAACTCTTCAGCTCGACGGCGGCCTGCGAAAAAGGCCAACCAAAGGTCACCCTCCTCATCCCAATCTGCTGCATTGACGGGATCGCTTGTCGTAATGTTGCGGTTAGCAATCTGCAAATCCATATGCACAGTGTAAGCCCCGCCATCGTGGCAAACAACTGTTAATTGTTGAGCAGCATCAAGACGGGCTGAATTCGCATCAACGTCCAATTCAAGACTCCATTGAGGGAGAAGTACGCCATTACTGAAACTGTTCACGCTTAAATTTCCCGATGTATCGACGGTTAAGATGGAGCCGTCAAACATTTCTTTCCAATAGACAAAACTAGGTTCAGTTTCTTGGGTATATCCAGCATCAACGAGGTTTGAACCTGTTGCAGCCACGTGAGGAAGAAATGCTGCAAGGGGTAGCATCAATACTGCAACAAGAAGAACAAGTGGCCTCTTCATAGTAACCCGAGGACCTCAATCAATATGAAGCGTGCCCTTTAGGGCATCAAAGCGTTTCACTCGTCAGAATCTTCGTCGACGTCTTCACTCTCGTCAGCGGAAGTCTTCGTTAATTTCAATGGCGTCAATTTTTGCACTGGTTTCAATGTCGTTGTCGAAACCGTAGTAGGCATTTCACCAGACTTCGATTGAGGAGGAGAACCTCGCTTCTTCTTTGGAATTAATTGTGGAGGACGTGCGGTCAGTGTCGTTGTCTTCACAGGTTCTAGGGCTTCATGCGCTTCAAGAACTGCAGTAATCGGCCGCATAGTTGCTGACATCTGTGGGCTGTCCTCCCCTTCCACACTTTCTTCAGCAATGGATTCTGTAACCGCTTCTTCAACAGTTGGTTCTTCTACAACGGTTTCGAGATCCATTTCGGGTTCAGTCACAGGCTCCGGAACTGGCTCACTTACCGGTTCTGGGGCTTGTTCCATTTGAGTCTCAGCAAGTGGAGAAGTCACTGGAGAGAGGGGCTTGCGGACTAATTTTTGCACCGGTTGAGGGAGTTGTTGAGAGAGTCCACCACCAAGTGGTGCCTTGACCGGTTTAGCGAGAGGGACACCAGTGAGTGGTTGAAGCGGTTTTGAACTGGTCATTGGGGTTCTCATTCCACCAAGACCCATTCGAGACTGAGGTGCTTGTTGCTGACCTTCGAGAATTCCTCGCATGGGTCGGCCTCCACTTGAGCCGAGTGCATCCGGTCGAGCACCGAGTGCTGAAGGATTCATGGTATTCGCAGTTTGAGCAGGGCCTTGGCCTGATATTGATTGCATCCACATTTGACGCTTTTCGGCCCGTGTATCGGTCGACTGGAGGTCGCGGAACTCGGATTCACGTGTTTTCAAGTCCGATTCCTCTACGTTGATTTCACCTTCAATTTGACCGGTGATTGCGTCTCGCATCTTGTCTTCAGCCATTTCCTTGAAGGCGTCCATTTTCTCACTTAGGCTTTGCAACCGTGTGCGAATTTCAGCCCTCTTAAGACCCAACTGTGCCTCAATTTCTGCCCGGATATGCGTTTCACGCTTTCGAACATCGATGAGGGCTTTGTTACGCATGATTTCTTCACGCTTGTCGAGTTGGCGCTCAAGTTGTGTAGCAACTTCCTCTTCCTTGCGTACTCGGAAGTTGTTGAGACGCTCTTCCATTTCGACTTCAAGTTCGAGTGAAGTTTCCTCTTTGAGCAGGTCGAGATCAGTTTCAAACGTTAGCCTTTCGTTCCTTAGACCAGCGTCGACCTCGGACATAATCGCCTTTCGAGCAGATGCTTCGCGAGATTGGAATTCCAATTCCAAGCGCTCCGACCAATCCGTTTTCTTCGAATTGTATTGGTCCTCAAGTTGCTCACGGAGTTCTGCTTCACGCTCATATCGGAAACGTGCGAGGCGATTCTGGATTTCTGCTTCCCGTGCTGTTCTGTAACTCGTGAATTCTTCATCCATACGGACTTCAAGTTCAGAATCTACATCGGATTTGAGCGAGCGCGAAATGTCATCAATTGCTTTCGAGAAGGTGATATCATATTTCTCTCGCAATCTCGATTTACGGTCGGACAAACGCTCTGAATGGCGGGCTTGCAATTGCTGCTCAATTTCAACACGGAGTTCATCTCGGCGACGAGCAATCGCCAATTCAACATCCTCACGCATTCGCTCTTCGAGGTCTTCAGTTTCCTTGCGCAACTGGCCTTCGAGTTCCATTTGTAATTGTTCAGCAATATCCTCTTCGAGACGCAAACTTCGACGCTCATATTCGGCCTTAAGGCGTGCCTCACGTTGCTTAAGACGGGAACGGAGTTGCTGCTCTAAGCGAGTTCGAATACCACGACGAAGTTGTTCTTCGCGTTCAGCAAGACGTGCAGCGTGTCCTTCTTCGAGACGGGAGATTTCTGCGACTTCCATGTCCTTGAACCGTTCCTCCATCTCAAGTTCAATGTTCGATTCAATCTCACGTACTCGTCGCTGTAGTTCTTGGTTGTAGTCCATTGCCAAGCGCTCTTTCTGAATGTCGAGTCTTTGCCGATGTTCATCTTGAAGTTGAGTTTCAATTTGAGCTTTAAGTTGGGCTTTATGTTCTTCTAAACGTCGATCTTGCTCAACATCAAGCTTGTCTTGCAGTGCTTCTAATTGCCTGTTGAGGCGCAAATCGAGTTCGCCCCGCATTCGTGATTCTTCACGGGCAAGTGAGTCACGCTCCAGCGTGCTTAGATCTCGTTCCATTTCTTCACGCATCTCTTTTTCCAAAGAGTCAAGTGTCAATTCATGTTGAACAGCAAGGTCGCTAGCCAGAGCCTCTTGCATTGCTGAAACACGTTCTGTGATGGCCTGTTGCCGAATTCGACGCTCTCTTCGAAGGTCAGCACGTAGACGCTCTTCTTGACGGAAACGAGCACTCGTCATCGTTGCTTGATCGAGGGAGGATGTAGCCGTCGAAGTGAACTGTGAACGAAGTGCTGAAAGGGAAACTTTGGAGGTGTTTTCTCGCTTCTTGCGAGCCTCTTCGAGAGCATCGCTGTTATTGCTTGCGCTCATTCCCATCGTATCCATCCAGTGTTTCATGCACATCTCATCATAGATAAGGAGCGCGACAGGAACGCGACACTATAAGCCTGTTTTAGGGGGTCTTTCAGCATTCCAAAAGAGATGGAGAAGATATGAAAATATGGTTCTAATTTCTCATATTTGAAACTGAATCCCAATCATAGATTCGGTGTGCTCCCATAGTTTGCGAGCCATTTCCTTGTTACTCGCTCGTGGTGTAATTTTCGCCTTTCCAGTCCAACCACGCGCTTCAAGCAGTCCAATTGGTCCCCAATATCGATGAGTCAAAGCGTCGGTTTCTGTTGCAGCATAGAGTGTTGGAGCTGCACCTCGTATCGGCCTCATACCGAACAAGGGATTGAGAAATCGCCACCCGAGAGAGTACCGCTGTAAATCTGTATTTGAGTAACCAGGATGGCTGCCAAACGATTCAATATGCGACCCAGCAGCCTTGAGGCGACGGTCAAGTTCCAAAGCGAACAGTAGATTTGCTAATTTGCTTTGGGAATACATTCCCCATTTATCGTATTTCTTTTTCTCACCATTGATGTCATCAAGATCGATGACTCCTGCCCAGTGAGCAATACTTGAAAGTGTTACAATTCTCGGTTTTTCAGCCGCCGATAGTAAGGGCATCAAGTGTGAAGTTAGAGCGAAATGGCCGAAGTGGTTGGTACCAATCTGCAATTCAAAGCCATCTTTCGTTGTGGATTTCGGTGGAATCATCACACCTGCATTGTTGATGAGGATATCCACCCGTTCATGTGAATTCTTTATTCTCGTTGCGAACATTTCTACATCAGAAAGGTCTGCTAAATCTAATATTTCAACCTCAATTTGGGCGTTCGGCGAAGATTTGAGTATCTCTCTTTTTGCCGCTTCAGCCTTCTCAAGATTTCTGCATGCAAGTATAACATGAGCCCCTTTATCCGCTAATACGAGAGCCATCTGGAAGCCAATACCCGTGTTTGAACCAGTCACAATGGCGATTTTTCCACTTTGGTCGGCAACATCCTGTGCCTTCCACTTGATACCAATCTTCTTCATGGCGCTTCGTAAAGACCGTTGTTGTTAAACTCGTGGCATAGAACCTACCATTGAGTCGGACTTTGTGTGAATAGACAACTCATGAAGAATACAAGATGGTGACCAAGTGAGAGATGTCGACCATATCTTGCCCGTCATCATAGGTCACCTCTAACTCGTGAACCAAAAACGTGTTGAAGTGCAAAGTGTACCAATTATCTGATTCTCCGTCATCAATTTGTGCAGTCTTCTGCTGACAGACATCATCGAGTTCATCAACGATATTCCATGTCACCTGAACTGATTGGGAACTGCTGTCCAAATTTTCAAGGAAACTTGGGTTTTCAACGGTGGATTGAATCTCGACCATCGTGGGGTTCGGGCCTCCATTCACGGGATTGGGGTCAAAAAGCAATGGTAAAGGGTCTCGGGTATTTGACTCAGTCCAATCAATCATCAAGTCAATTCGCAATGTAAGGTTCGTTCGTTGTTCGCCGCCGTTGGAATCAATGGCGTAGGCGATGATGTTGTAGATTCCGTGATTTTCAAAGTTGAGTTGTATTTGTGATTCGGCAGTTGCATCTACAGTTGTTGAAGGCCTTCCGTCCATAGGGTCTATTCCGAAAGTGACAAGTTGGATATCTGCTGTGGTTTGTGAAAAATCATAAACAACCGAAATATTGGTTATGGAAACCAATTCCCCATTGGAATACGTCTCAACAAGAGTGGTGTTTTCGATATCAGCCACCACGGTAAGAGAAATCGAGGCTTCAGACTGGTCTTCGGACAAACAGCCGGTTAAGCTCGAAAAAAGGAGTAAAAGCAAAACCCACAAGCACTTGCTTTGTCCCATGCAGTACCCTGTGCTTATTGCCTATAAAATGGCAACGAATCGTTTACATCGACTCATTCCTTACAAAGAACATTTGAAACAAAATCAAACGTGATTTCGTGCTGAAAATCTCGAATCAAAGATTATCCATCGGCTTAAGGATCCCAAGAATAACGGTTTTGAAAATCGCAACAACGGCGAAAATAGTTGCAGCAACCAGTGCAATCATCGCTCCGCTACCTGAATCGTATTCTGCTGAAAAGTACAGGCCGAGGAAAACTGCAGACAGTCCGAAAATTTGTGTCCAAATAAGACATGAACGGAAACTTCGCCCCACTAACTGCCCTGTTGCCGCTGGAGTGACCAGTAGTGCGGTAACAAGTAATGCACCAATGACTTGAACCATGCTCACTACAACAGCAGCAGTGAGAATACTAAAAACAAGCCCAATAGCACGGACTGGAAGACCTTGAACACGAGCCGCAAGCGGGTCTATGGTCGTCGAGAGCAATCCTGAATAGAGCGCCATAAGAGAAATGAGCGCTAATACACTTATGGTACCGATTAAATCAAGACTTTGCTCATCAATGAGGAGCAAACTACCGAAGAGGTATCCCTCGATATCGCTGGTGATTCCTCCACCAAATACCCGTAATACAACGAGCCCCAATGCGAGCATACCGGTCAAAAAGATTGCAATGGAAGCATCTCCGGTGAGTAACTCTCGTGTTTGCATTTCATGGATAATAATTGCAGAAATTACACTAAAAACCAGTGCATACCAAAGCGGTGAGGACGCACCTAACACCACTCCAACTGCCACTCCGCCGAAAGAGACGTGAGCCAAACCATCACCAATGAGGGCGAGGTTGCGAATCAACAAAAATGAACCGAGCACGCCTGCGACCGTCGTCACCATAATCGCAGCAATAAGAGCCCGTTGGAACATCTCCATGGTGAAGAAATATGGGAAAACCTCTCCAGGAACTAAAGGTGCAATAAACTCTAGAATTGGAGCAACAATGTCCAAAATCGTCATCCCTACCCCCATAGATCTTCCTCCTTAAAATCGCTTTCATCTTCGCCGGCTTCAAAAACGATTGTCTCCGGAACAGGTGGTTTGTGACCATGAACTGGTTCAATCCCACGTAATCCTGCAAGACTGGTGAGATCTGGGAACTCATCAGTAAGCCCATCGAAACGTATCGATTCCTCAAGGTAAATCATTCGATGGGCGGTCTGTCGTATTGCTGCAAGGTCATGCGAGACCATCAAAATTGTCTTATTTTCATCATGGCAAAGTTTGTCGAGAAGCATCAATAAAGAGTTTCGCGACTCACGGTCAATACCAACAAGAGGTTCATCAAGCAAAATAAATTCAGCCTCAGATGCCAATGCGCGACCAATGACTGCACGCTGGCGTTGTCCACCAGAGAGTCGCGAAATGTCGTGATCTGCAAGATCTTCCAAACCAACCATTTTCATTGCACTATCGACTTTCTCTCGATGAGCACCTCTTCTTAGCCAAAACATATTACGCGAGTTCAATGTTCCGAGTTGTACGAGTTCTCGGACTGTAATTCGTACGCTCTTAGGCATGACAGCAGCAGCTTGCGACACCCAACCAATTTTCCCAAGAATACTTCTGGACATTGGTTTTTGACCGTAAACTTCAATCGTGCCATGCTGGGCTTTCAAAACTCCAAGAATCGTCAACAATAGCGTGGATTTACCACTGCCGTTCGGTCCCACGAGACCAATAAACTCTCCTTTTGAGATTTGTAAGTCGACTTCGCTGAGTACAACCTTTCCAGAGCGACTTACCGTCAAATCCTTGATGTCGAGGATTGACGTCGCTTGTTTCATCACTTGTCTGTCCGCTGGAGGTTGCATATTAAGCACTACCATGTCGGGTGAGTTACCACAGCAATTCAAACGCAGCCTTGAGTCTTGACTTCACAAGCCATCGTCATGCGCAGAGCGACGTGCCCAGAAAGAATCAACAAGAAGGTATCCGAAAAAGGCGACAAAAATCGTCGCTGTAAAGATTATCGGGAGTGAATCTACATAGTGCATAATCTCACCTTTCCTCCGTTTCTGAATCCTTAATTTCTAATTTCCTCATCATCAGCAGCCAATGCCAGCGAGGAGGTTGTCGAGGTTCTTCGTCATCATGGTCATGTAATTGTCCTCAACGTCACTTGGTGCCATCTCCATCGTGTAGAGGATTTGAATTGTGACGCCGGTTTGGTCAACAAGGCTTTGAACAGAGGATTGATCTGTGTATTCCTCAACAAACAGGACAGTGATTCCTTCTTCGTTGACGAAGTTGACAACCTTTGCTACATCTTCAGGAGATGGCTCTCCTTCAGGGTCAAGGCCGTGAACAGTGACAAATTGAATACCATACTCGACTGCAATGTAGGAGTAAGCGTTGTGATTCGCTGCAACAGTCTTTTCTTTACCTGCAACCGAACATGTTCCTTCTTCTCCAAAGGCCGTGTCGTATGCGATTGCCAGTGAGGTCAATTCAACTGAGTAAGCATCTGCATTGACTTTGAAAACTTCTTCTCCGGCAGGGAAAGCAGTGGTGAGTCCGTCCAAAACCACGTTAACCTGTGCCTTGAAGGCCAAAGGACTGAGCCAGCTGTGTGGGTCGTAGTCGAGAGAATCTTCGTCATCATGGCCCTCATGGTCGTCGTCGTCTTCGCCAGCATGGTCGTCGTCGTCTTCGCCAGCATGGTCATCGTCGTCTTCGCCAGCATGGTCGTCATGGCCCGCATGGTCATCATGGCCGCTTTCGCCCATCAGAATATGGAATTCCACATCCATTGGTAGAGCAAAGCCATAGTCGCCTTCGGCATTGACGTGGATTGTGAGGTATCCGGCATGATGATCGCCCTCTTCGAGTTCTTCAACCATTTCGATAAATTCGCCTAATTCAGTGATGTTCAACAATTGGTCGTCATCCATGTCTGATTCATTGAACGCTTCCATGAGTTCGCTTTCAGTTGGCTCAGCATGTTCGTCATGGTCATCATGGTCATCATGAGTGTCTGGTCCACCGGTTGATGCGGTCCACATGAGTCCTGCAGCTTCACAGTCGGATTCGGTTGTATAGGCTGTGTTCACCGTATGAGTGCTCATATCGTAGCAAACCATGTCTGAACCATGGTCGTCATCGTGATGCATCATTGAAAGATCTGGCAGGAGAGACATGTCCGAAGAGTTTGGCGCCCAAGCAATATGCTCTGCTGTTTCTGGGATGTGAACGGAGTCTATTCCAACATTGCTGACTTCCCAAGCCGGTACTGTGGCACTCTCGTTCCAAAGCATAAGTTGCCAGTACCATGAGTAATCATCTGCAGCCATTACTCCGTTGATTCCCTGGAGGTTGGTTCCGTATGTTGGGTGAACGGTGTAATTGAGCATTAGACTTTCATTGCCCATCATTGCGGAGGTTGTGAGGTTCCATCCAGATGCGTTTTCGGGTAGCATGTCGTGCTCTGCCCCATACATCTGAAGGCAGTTGTTAGGGAACAACACAACAACACCGTAGTGCTCTTCGTCATGGCCATCTTCGTCGTGGCCTTCTTCGTCATGATCATCGTGCTCCCAAGAAGCCCAAAATTCATCCCAAGAGATGTGGCTGTCGTTGTTTGCATCGAAATCCTCGAGCGCTTTTTCCGGAGTCATGTGGTCGTCATCGTGCGCATCATGGTCATCTCCGTGCGCATCATGGTCGTCATCGTGCGCATCACACGGGTCGTCATGGTCATCATGACCATCTTCTTCCATCCACATATGGCCTGCTGCTTCACAGTCTGCCTCAGTGGTGTGGTTGGTGTTCTGGTAAGTTGTGGTGTCGTGACAGTAATCGCCTTCGTGACCATCGTGGTCGTCTTCTTCCATCCAGATGAAGCCGCCGGCTTCACAATCTACTTCGTTGTCGATGTCGTTGTTTGTGTGATCGGACATATCGTGACAAACGCCGTGCTCATCACCGTGTTCATCACCGTGTTCATCACCGTGTTCATCGCCATGGTCGCCATGGTCGTGGTGGGCGTGACCGCCAAGCATCTTGAGGGCGGTCATTGCGAAATGTTCTGGACCTTCTCCGTCGAATTCAATGACGTATTCACCCTCTTCAAGATGGAAGATAGAAATCATGGTGTCTGCTGGGCATCCGGCAGGATTTGCAATGGTCTTTTCTGCTTCAAGGTGGCTATGGCCTTCATGCTCGTCATGGGCATCATCTGCATGGTCTTCTTCACCTGCATGGTCATCCTCATCTGCATGATCGTCATGTTCTTCCTCAGCAAAAGAGATGTTGAAAGCAGTGTATTCTGCGTGGATTTCGACATCATCAGCATGCTCCTCTTCATCAACGAGTTCGACCATTTCGAAAGGTCCTGCAACGAGAGTCTTGCACAAGTCCGAGGTGAGTAGGGATTCGTAGTCAAGTGTGCTGAGGCCCTCAGGCATTGTGTGAACTTGGATGGAAGTTGGGGCATCGCTACCGAGGGAATCGAGAGTTTCGTCGACCCAAGGTTCGAGTCCCAAACCATGGTAAAAGAACACATCAGAATTCTGTAGACGGATAAGATCCGAAGCTGATGGTTCGTAATCGTGGGCAGGAATATTGTCAAGGCTCATGTATTCCATCTCTACATGTTCACCAGCAATTCCTTTCACAAGTTCACCGATGTGATATGTGGAAACCATTACGCTTCCTAGCATACCGATTACGGTAGAATTGTTGCCATCATTCATGTTGTCAGTGGCATCTTCAATGGTAATTGTTCCATCATCGCCAAGACATCCAGCAAGGCTGGTAAAAATCATGATTAGGCTTACGAAAACGACTTTCATACGGTTGTTGTTCATGGCCGTCGGTTTACTATTAACTATTTAATCAAAACTAATAATCGTTAACTTCAGAATTATTATTCCAAAGATCTGCAACACAGAAGTGAAACCCAAAGTATTTGTTCGACGAGTCATGAAAAAGAGATCAAAAGGTGACTTTGAAACTCTTTGAGCATGCAGGGCATTCGATTTGACGCTCACCAGGTCGGCGCTTCATACGAAGTTGGCGTTCACACCCGGGGCATGAAATCTCGACACGGGGAGTGTGGGGTGTAAGTGTGAAGTGAGTTGAGCAGGATGCGCATTGAAGATGCGCAGGCCTTTTGTTTACTCCTGCCACGAGTACTTTTCCACATTCTGGGCAGCCTAACTTTTCCTCGCGCCACTTTCTACGAGTTACGGGGTGATCTACCCGAACGCGTGCGTTGCAAAGCTTACAGGTAAGTTCGCCTAATTCGTTTGGGAGCAAGCCATTGCATTTGGGACAAGAGAGTGCTGGAGGTGAAATGCGTGATTCAACAGTCAGTTCTTCGCCCATATACATCGCTCCTGTTCTCTGTTTTTGAGGTGTTTGCTTCTCTGTGATGGAATTACTTTTTCTTCGCAATCAGTGCGATGCTCGCTGGAAGAAAATTCCATGGCAAATTAAGTTCGATACCATGCTCTTGTGCGAGAAGTTCCAACACTCTCTTGGCGCCAACTTGGTCGCGTGATCCATCCAATTGAAGGATATGGATTTCACCACCGTCGGTAACCGCATCGGAAAGTGTGGACGGGAGGGAACTAACATCGCCTGCTGAAACTTGAGTCGATGCAGGCTGGGGAGCAGGTGGCGAGGGATTGGGGCTGATCGTAAGCATTTCAGGCAAATCCACATGCGTTAATTTCTTCCACCACCGCGCACGTCCAACATCTCGATGATTCTCAATAAGACCAAGCGATGCGAGTTTTTTCAGATGGTGATAGAGGTTGTATCGCTCAACATTAACTTCGGCTTGAAGTTGAACAGTACTCATCTCTTCCGTCGTTGCAAGGCAGATGTACAATGCCCTTCGAGTTGGATGGGCAAGTGCAGTCGTCACTGGGTCTGCTCGAACTCGTGCCATCTTCTCACCGTTGACTGAGAGATGCTTCTAGGGTTTGAAGATGCCGCGTGAAGAGACGAGGAGACGACTTCACTGAGGCAGGTAACGCAACTTAAGAAGTTGGAATGCTTCTTTTGTGTCGAACCAAAGCGACTTGAGTATCGATTTCAACAGGAGTATTGCGCCATCGCCACCAGCGAGCCGTGCACCGTTCAAGATCACGAGAATAACCGACGCCTCGTGAATAAGTACTCCAACCCACAATTCGTCATACAGTTGCAGAATGACCGCCACAACAAGAGAAAGAGTGATTCCAACGGTAATCAAGAGATTTCCTATGAGAATGCGTTGGGCACTTCGCGCCAAGTCAACTAAATCAGTGAGCATGAGTGGATTATCGCTTGGTATCAACACATCTGCTGCTTCGAGATTAACTGTTTCACCGGTACCAACAGCAACACCGACATCTGCTAAAGCCAATGCTGCAGCATCGTTGAATCCATCACCTACCATCATTGTAATGTGGGTCTTTGAGCGATTCTTCACCCAGTCAACCTTCTGCTCAGGAGAAAATCCACCGTGTGCAGCTGACTCTGGTAATCCCACACTCTTCGCAAAAGCAGATACTGCCGATTGATGGTCACCGGATAGGATTTCAACATTGATTGAACGAGCAGTCAGCGAAGAGATCAATTCTTTACTGCCGTCGTGGGTATCATCGTGGATAAAGGTCACCAGCGCAATCCCTTCGCCACCACGGACGAGTAAACTTGCGCCATGGCCTTTCGCCTCTGTTTCGGAATAAGCAGATTGCAAATCAGAGGGTACAACCACATCAAGCGATGCTGCACGGTCAAATCGAATGAACATGACTTCTTTCCCAGCAACCATCCCACGAACACCAGCCTCAATATCAGAAATTGCTGTAACCTGAGTTGGGACAATTTTTTGCTCATCGAGGTATTCCATCACCGATAATGCGTAAGGATGTGAAGAACGGGCTTCAAGTCCACCAGCGAGTTTGAGTGCAGCAGAGCGTTGCTTACCTTTCGCCATGATGACTTCGCCTAACCGTGGTTTTCCAGAGGTCAGTGTCCCGGTTTTATCGAGGAGAATATGGTTCACACGAGAGAGACGTTCGATAACATCGCCACCGCGAGCGATTGCTCCGAAATGGGCCGAACGGGAGAGTGCCGCTGCATGAGGGACAGGGGTCGCCAAAAGCAAAGCGCACGGACAGGCTACAACCCAAATCAGCAGTATGACTTTCCAATTCTCTGGGAACATGAAATACCAAATTGCGACGGCACCCAAAAGAACAATTGGCACCCATATAGCAGTAAACAGTTCAATGCTGCTTTGCAATCGTGGAGGGTCTTCACGGAACGTATGTACGGCATCGATGAGACCAGAGAGGCGCGTATCATCGCCAACCGCAGTTACCCGCAACACAACAGGACCTCGGGCTAAAATTAATCCGGCCTGTATCTCATCTCCATCCGAAACTTCGACTGGAACCGATTCACCGGTCAGAGGTGCTTTGTCGAGTGATCCATGACCTTCGATGATGACACCATCTGCTGGAATCAATTCTCCACTGCGAATCTCGATGGAATCCCCAATTCGAATGAGTTCGATTGGTACGGTTTCATGAAGAGAGTTGGGGTCCGGTAGAGCGCAACCGTCAGCACCAATGAGCGGCGAAGGGGTTGTCGCCATCTGTAAAGTAAAACCCGCGTTGGCCAGTTGAGAGATGTTTTTTGGTTTGTTCCCAGTGATCCTTCGTGCCGTACGAGGCAAACGGTCCAAGCCCCCTTGCATTGCTTCACGAGCCTTGGTTAGAGCGTCACCCTCAAGATGAGCAGTAAAAGCAACCAATATGGCGACAACAAGTGCCTCTTCCCACATTCCGAGAATGGCAGCACCTATTACGGCCAGACTGGTCAGCACTTGGAAACCAAGTTGTTTGTTGTTGATACTGGCTGCAGCTTCCTTGAACATTTGAGAACCCCCGATGAGAAGACCAGGTATAGCAAGAGCACCAAGAACGACATTCGACAAGCCAATGATTTCTCCAATGATGACCAACACGAGAAGAGGAAGTGCAATGCCGCCGCCAATTAATCGCCACTGATCGGGGCGAATGCGGTTTGACTCTGCTGGCGCATAGCGTACTTGTGTGCCTATGATTTCGGAAATCGATGCATCACGAACCTCAAAAATCTCCTTTGAAACTTCTGTGGCCAACTGCAGAAGAATTCGTTCATCATCAGTGATTTCAACATCCAATACTCCGGGTTGTTGTTTGAGAATTTTCACCAGTTTACGTTGGTCAACTTCGTTGCGTTGGGCGATTTGAGGACTACGAACACCGACGATTTCGTGAAAAGGAACATCCGGTGCATGGCCCAAGGAACGGAGAACTGACGAGATTTCGGACAACGGACCGTTCTCAAGGTCGACCTCAACCGTCACTTTACCTGCCGTAGCGGAAACTTTGGTCTTCTTCACCTGCGGCAGAAAATTAAGGGCGCGTGTTGCTTTACCCGCACAATCTGGACAATCCATTCCAAGCAAAGGCCAACTCACATCGAATATTCCAGTCGCTTGAGTAACCATTGTCGCATCCAAAATCTCTGCATCAAGGACTTCAGAAGGACGGTTTTTGACGGTTTTCTTTAATGCGCGTATCCGTGATTTTGGTGAATTCGGCCCGAGTACCGGCTCAGGAATAAGAGCATCATCGTCATCGAGCGAGAGGAAGACATCACTCTTGTCACTCTTAGACATACTTCACCCTCGGAGCGACCTTAGATAATCTCTCGCATTTGGTAGCATAAACCACCAAGAAATCAAGGGCGAAAATTGATGATGAACTGCATACTCGCCGAACCATGGAGTGGCTACCGAAAGACTGGACTCCAAAATTCATCGCTGTCGATATTGACGGCACAATTACCGATGAAAAAAAACAACTCAATACAAGAGCATTGGATGCTCTAAAACGCCTTGAAGAAAACGGTATTCCCGTTGTTTTAGCAACAGGAAACGTTCGTGCCATCACCTATGGACTGTGGAGATTCCTCAAACTCTCTGGCCCGATATGCTGTGAAAACGGTGGAGTGCTGTGGCATCCGAGTTTCGACAAACCACTGTTACAAGCAGATGGAAACGAAGCAAGAGAGGCTGCTGAATGGCTGTCCACGGTTATGGATATCGATCCTGCTGGTATCGAGTCGAATCAGTGGAGGGAAAGTGAATGGTGCCTCAATCCAAATGAAGACCTCGAAACCATTCGAATGCATTTAGCCCGAAGTGAATGGTCGCACTTGATTGCGCTTCGAACTGGCTTTGCAATTCACTTGATGGAGCCCCACCTGTCCAAAGGTAACGGGCTTGAGATTCTGATGAAACATATGGGGTGGTCTGCTGATGACATGCTGTGTGTTGGTGATGCACCAAATGATTTGTCAATGTTTGAAACAGCCCACTGGTCTATTGCTGTAAAGGGTGCATTTGATTCGGTTTCAGAAGCCGCTGATGTCCGCTCTCCACACATGCATGGAGATACCTTTGAACCTCTTGTTGATGCGATATTAAACTCTCGAAAAAACTCCTAAACGGTGCTAAAAAGCCAGTAGCGTAACTTGTGTAGCATAGGGTACGCACGAATAGGACGGACTGCGACCCCTTACAGATAGCAAATCCATACACGTGGCTCCATGCTCAAACCCATTGATACGGATTGATTAATTTCCAAAATGTAGGCATATCAGCCTCTGAAATCTCGGAACACCCTTCCCAAGTTTTGAACGGAATCTTGCGGGTTGAGGTTATACCATTCTTTGGACCGACCTCTATGACGGCCGATTACGTCATCGTTGTGAATAAACGTCTCTAATTCCCTGGCATTTTCGTGAAATTTGAACCATTCAATGAAGAAATCTTTGTGAGGACTAGACGTGTTGTAACTACTCAACCTCTTTTTTAGGTTGCGAGTGACTCCAATCTTCACCCAACTTCCCCAGATTGGGTTCGTAATGACATAGATCCATCCACTGGGATCCCTAGACTTTGTGAACAAAGTTTCACCTTTCGGCGGAAGACCCTCAGGAAGCAAATCTAAATCAGTTTCCGTAATTCTCTTTGATGAGAACAATGCCTGTACGGCTTCCTTTACCAACGTATCCGATTTGTTTTTCCAGATGTCTATTTGTTTAGTATGATATTCGGCAGTCTTGTTTCCCCACTCTGTATCAGAATATCCAGGAGGTTGTTCAACACCTGAATACCAAAACTCATCCCGAAGGCCTTTGAGGGATTTGTATGCTCGTTCATCAATTTCTTTTTCATTTTCAACACCAATCTTTTCGAAATAATACGAGTTGAGACTTGGTATGCTACGAATACAATGCCTAACAAAACCAGTGAGATATCTGTGGCCCAGGACATTCCATTTTCCCTTTGAGGGGGTTAATCTAGCAATTGCGTATCCAAGAAAATAATACTCCTCTGGCATAGTTCCTGCTCTTGACATAAAAATGCCCAGTCATTTGGACTACATAGTACCATCAGTTTGGCATAGTTGTACACAACGGGTCCCCTCGTAGTCGCCGGCGACATCGTGGGTAGCGAACAAACAGACCCACTGC
>Ga0257114_1001593_pt1 | contig 15902 bp, 15 predicted proteins | sample SI112_10mmetaG_FD_190149 | JGI IMG/M metagenome (GOLD analysis project Ga0257114, IMG submission 190149) | Marine microbial communities from Saanich Inlet, British Columbia, Canada - SI112_10m | ecosystem: Environmental > Aquatic > Marine > Inlet | place: Canada: British Columbia | collected...
AATTATGTATAGTCATATAATTTTTCATATCCTCATCAACTAAAAATGATAATGTAAAATCTTCAAAAATTAATTCAGTCCCTGGAACATCAAGCATCCTGAATGGAGTTCCCTGTAATGCTGTACCAAAACTAATTCCAGGAATCTGTGCAGTATTTGACAAAAAATCGACTTTTTCCTTTGTTGATAAAGAAAATTTAAATCCAACAGGAGATAGGAAATTTCTATTGGTCAGTTGATTGTCATAAAAACTTCCCATTTTATTCAGAAATAATTAAATTATACCATTCATCACTCATACCACTAATAATTTTATCAGCACTACTGTTATTAATTGCATATCCTTCTGCTACTAAGTGCTCAACAACTCGATCATAGTGATCATGAATTTTTTTTGCTTCTTTAGGAGTTGGTTTCATTTTTTTGTTTATATTGTATGTCTATTTATTCTGAAATAAACTGAGATCCTTTCGGATACTCTACACTTCCATGAAGTCTTCTTATTTCAACTTGCAATTTTGCATTCTCTTCGGAATCAAATATTGCTCTATCAGAATATTTATTGGACCAGTTACCATTCTCAGTATAATACAATATACCATCTGTTGGAACACTATCAGATAAAATACTAGATTTTTTTATGTGATATGGCATTTTTATTTATATTTAGATAAAAAAAGAGACCCCGTAGGGTCTCTATAAGTATCTCCTAATTTATTCTCAATTAGGAGATGGTTGTAATCCAATGGATCACATGAGGTTGTCAACACGTACTCTTCTGTAGTAACGGTTGGAGTTTCTGGTAAGTCTACCGAGACCCTGAGCAGTTCCTTCTGCGAATGGGTTAGCAACAAGACCATAACGGGTCTTAAAGCCAATCTTGGGCTGGAAGGTGTTTTCTCCAACTGCACGAACCATCTGAAGAGGAACGTATGGGCAGTAGAATAGACCTGCGTCATAAGGTGAAGAACCCTTATAACCAACAACGTAGTACTGGTTAGCAGCAACGTTTGCCGAATAAGGATCAATATAGACCTTATACTTACCTTGGAGAACACCAGCGAAGGTGTTACCAGTGTCATCAACGTTAAGGTTAGCGTTGAGTGCAGGGGTGTAATCAAGAACGCCTGCCATGGTGAGGGCGGATGCAACGTCTGCTGAGCAGAGGATGATGTTACCCTTTCCGCGACGAGTTCTTTGTGCGATTGCGTTAGCGTCTCTTTCCATCTGGAAGATAAGACCCTTGAACTTCTCAACACTCCAACGTCCGTTGGAATCAACATCGAGGTCGAACTTACCTGCAGTTGCTACGTTTGCCTGTGCTCCAGACTCAGCAGATTTGTAGATAGTTCTGATAACTTCGCGGTTGATCTCAGCAAGAATTTCTGTGCTGAGGATGTTTGCGAGTTCTGCTTCAGCGTTAAGTCCGTGGATAGCGCGAAGATCCTGAGCAAGCTCAAGGCTGTACTCTGCTTTCAGGGCGCGTGACTTAGCGGTTACAGTGACCTTCTCGATCGAGAATGCCATCTGGTTGAACTCATTACTGTCGGTGCCGAGTCCCTCAGCATCTTCAGTGTCCATACCACGACCAACTCTGTATGCAAGTTGCTCTGCATCTGAGTCGGGACTCAGGAGACCAGGATTGCTACCAGATTGTGCGGTAGTACCGAAACCAACAGCGGCACCATCAGAACCAGATGTATATCCAGAACCAAGTTCTGAAGAATCTGCTGCTGGGCTATTATCGGTTGCGGAGAATCCAGTATCTGCCTCGTTGAAGAAGGCTTCGGTGCCTCCCTGAGACTGATAGCGGGAACGCATTGCGAAGATCAGTCCAGTAGGACCGTTCATCGGTTGAACGCCTGCAAGGTCATATGCGACCAGGTTAGGCATTGAACGTCTGATCAAAGAAATCAGAACGGGATCAAAACCAGCGGTGTTGTTTCCTGCACCAGCAGAGAAACCTGCGGTTGCTCCGGATGAACCGGTGGAGTTGATTGGTGCTGCTTCGTTAAGGAATGCACGCTCTTCGCGCATTTCTTTTTCTTGGTTTTCCAGCAGGATAGCGGTAACAGCTCTACGATGGGAATCTTTAATACCATCAAGTCCTTCGTGGTCAAGGACTGGTGCCCACTTCTCCTGCAGTTGTTCAGAATTGAACATTTGCATTTGAATTTTCCTCTTAAAAGTTTTAGTTTGACTTTATACTATTGAAATCACTTTTTTGAAGCTCTAGTAAGAACTGAGAGATATGATTCCATAATTGGAGTAATATCTTTTGTAGAATTATCTTCTACAGTCTCAACCTCTTCAGCAACTTCTCTTTGAGCACTAGTTGCATTTTCTGAGAAATATGAATTTCTCAAAGTAACTAGTTTCTCACGATAGGTATCTTCACTATCAAACTCAACATTTTCGGCAAGAGAAGCGAGTTTATCTTTCTGAGTGACTGCCAGTCCTTCAGAAACCTCTGCAAAAATTACATCTGCTACTGACTCTGCTAATCTACGATTCAGAGCAACATTTCTGCCAATCTGCTCGTTGAGTTTAGACTCCATTTCATCTAGTTTATCTACCATACTCTCAACTACATCATATTTTTCTTCAGGGATTGATACATAATGTTCTTCAAAAAGACTCTTCATTCCGACAAGGAATGATTCGGTGATTTCACTCTTGAGACCTGCTTCAACTGCTAATTGGTTTTCTTCCAACCATTCAGTTGCAACATACTCAAGATATGAATCAACACGCTCTACAAGTTCGGACTTAATAGAAGTAACTTCTTCCAGAAGTTTCTCTTCATACTGAGATTGAACTTGCTCTGTAATTTCAGAAACTTTGGATTTGATCGCTGTTTCGAAAATAGTACGTGCTTTTTCTTGGAAGTCTTCGGAGAGTTCTTCACCAGCAAGCAATGCTTCAACATCTTCTTCGATGTTGTACTCTGGTTCAGTTACTTCCTCGTCGGTAGCTTCAGCAACCACTTCGTCTTTGGTAGTCTCTTCTTCAGAAACTACTTCTTCGTCTGTGGATTCTGCTTCTGCAACAACCTCTTGGCCTTCTTCCGCTTCAACTTCTGCCTGCTCTTCCTTCATTCCAGAAGGCATAGGATCTGCAGGTTTTGCTCCTTTATTAACAACGTCCCTCACTTGTGCAAGGGTAACGGGTGTCTTTAATTTTGCGGAATCGTCATCGGGACGATAGTTTTCTGGGGAAGGACCGCCGAGATCATCAATACTTGGTTGACCTGGAGTATTCAGGTCTAACTTAGGCATTGGTTCAGCTACAGCAGCACCTTTGGTTACTACGTTTTCCATTTCTTGTAAATTGCTACCAACGGACATTTGATTTTATTAGATTTTGTATTAATCTATATTTATTTATAAATTAAAGATTTGAGAGAAAATCATTAAAAAGGTTTAACTTGTGCTCTTCAAGCATTTTTTGACCCACAAGAGTGTTAATTCTTTTTTGAGTTCTTTCTGCAAGTTGCTCACGAAGTTTTCCTCCTTCCCAAACCCATTCTTTTCCTTCCATAATTCCTGAAACAAAAGCATCAGGTGCAGAAGGATCAGCAACGATATCAGCGGCAGTTGCCAACATAAAATCGTCACCTACAATTTTACATCCTGTATGATCTTCCTTAATAGAACCAATTCCACGAGAAGAAACTCCAAGCATAACTCCTTCACCAATCAATGATTGTGCTATCCTACCCATAGGGGTATCGAGGAGTTGTGCTTTGCCTTTAAAATTATTTCCTTCTTGAGTAAGAGAAACAATTTTATGTGAAACACGATCAAGATTGACGGTAGGACCATCAGGATGACCAAGTTCTCCAAGAGCACGACCTTTATTAATGAAACTTTCGTTATACCTTCCAACTTCACGAGCAAGAGTTTCGGTAGGATACATTCTACCGTTACGGTTTTGAATGCCACCTTGAAGGAAAGTTCCCTCAATAAAACACTTCTTACACTTACCAATTTTTTCGGTAATAAATTCTACTTTTGAAATTTCTTCTGTGATTAGTTTCATCTTCTTATGCGGTAAATCCTACTTTTGCTCCCAATACACCAGCATTTGCTGCAAACACACACTGGGTTGGATTTTTCTCAAGATATTCAACAGAACCGGTCGGCATTGTAAAAGAACCAACAACAGTTCCACTTTGAGTTTCTACCACGGTAACAAGATGATTGCCACTATGAGTATTAACTAAGCGAACAACGGTTGCTTGAGAAAAACTAGTTGCTGTACCAGTATTTACTGGGCAAGCTGCTTCTGCTCCCTTACATAAAGTTCGTGCCATTATTCTTGATCCTCTTGAGATTCTTGATCGGAAAATACAAGGTTGCTTACCGTTTGGCGAGTAGAATCAACTTTTTCCGATGCTTTAGTTAATAAAACATTCTTAATCCTGTCACTAACTTCTGATGCACTTGCATCGGTAGCAATCAAATCGACAATTTCTTCCATGAAAATAATTGTATAGTTGTATATATTTTATATTTATATTTCAGCAGATTTGGCATCTTTTTGAACCTGTGCATTTGTTATGTCAGATTCTGATTCTAAATCTGGTTCGATTGGAATTTCTCCCATTTCTCCACCATCAGTTGGAAGTGGTTCTCCCGTTATTGGATCGATTGCATTTGGATCTGGAATGATACCATCTTTAATTTCTTTTTCAATTTGCTTATCAATATCGATAATTTCAGCATCAGTTTGACGAAGAACTTTGCGGCGAACATAATCGACAGAGAAATATTTGCCAATATATGGTTCCATAGTCGCCACTATTCCCAATCTCTCATTCATCAATTCACTTTCTTTTAATTCTGCAAATTGATTATCATATAAAAAATCATATTGAATATGATCAGAAATACTTTCCCAATCATCTGGAGTTATAATATTTTTTAAAATTAATTGTGTTTTCAACATATCGTTGAAAAGTTGTGAAAATCTTTTTCTAAGACGACCAACAAATTTTGAGAATTTTAATTCATCTCTAAGAATTTCTGATGATCTACCTAGATTAAATCCACCATCATTTGCAATTCTAGATTCTGGAACTCCAAGTGCTCTATAAAGTTTCTTTTGGAAATATTCAATATCAGAAAGTTCTCCAAGATTTTGCCCACCAGGAAGAGTTGTAATTTCTGTGCCTCTACCACCTTCACGGCGAGGTAACCAAAAATCTTCCATCATGGACATAAATTTACGATCATCACGAATCTCACCAGTTTGTGCATTATAAACTTGCTTATTACGATAGCGAGACATAACATCACGTAAGTATTGTTCTGCTTTTACCTTAGGTAAATTTCCAACATCGATGTAAAAAATTCTGCGTTCTGGTGCTCGCGATAATCTATAAATGACAAGCGAATCCTCAATCATTCTTAATTGATTGAGAGACTTAATTGCTTTATGGAGGTACGATAATGTAGTTCCTTTATTTCTATCTACTAATCCGGAAGTTATAAATGAAATGGTATCCTTCGACATCTTTACGCCTTTTTGACCAGTTGAACCACTGATCATTCCAGTTGGATATTGTGGTTTTGGTGAGTACATAAAGTACTCATCTATTTCTGGATAAAATGATTTACTATTCTCACCCATTCGTGAAAGATCTACTCCATTACCTTTATCAGGTTTCTTCTCCTGCCTGATAAATTTCATTTTCATTGGGTCAATGTATCTTAATTCTTTAATTCCTTCTTCAGGTCTTTTAAGATCAATTACTTTGTGATAATAAATTCTTCCATCAACATACCAATTCCTAAAAATTTCGTGAGATTTTTTATCAAAATCTAAAAGTTCTTTAATATACTTGAATTCTTTTCTAATTAAAGTTTTTAATTTATCACTAGCATTAAGATTGGAAAGTTCTATCTCAATTGGAGAATCATATAGATCGCTAACAATTGCTTCATTTACAACATCTTCAATGGCATTATCTGCTTCTGGATGCAGTGCCATTTCACGATATCTTTTTATTAATTCATGTTCTGTTCTATAGACACCCTCAATGTCAACATATTGTCCATAAAATCCACTTGCTACAGAAGCATCAACCCCGTCCTGATTATTAGGCGGGACGGGGGATAGTGTAGATTTGGACTTCTTCTCACCACGATCAATAGTAAAACCAAAAAGTTTGGACATTTTATAGGTTATATGACTTGCTATTGACTATTTATCACTCAATGCCAGGAGCAACTGTAGTTGAATCATCCCCAGAACCAGCCTGTAATTCTGAAGCAGTCCAATAAAGTACCTGGAATTCAACAGTAAATTCCTCAATAGTATCAGTTGTATCCATTGAAAGAGCAATTTCAGAAACGTTGGTTGGGAATAAACCAACAAAATTATATTTCCTGTGAATGTTGCCATTCCTACCAAGTTGGTAGACAGCAGCATTAGCAGTATAATCTGTTGGATTAACTTCTCCAGAACCATTTGAAAGTCTGCTAATACCATTCATCCACTGCTCCATAACAGTTCTGATTTTGAAATCAGTGTCGTTAAGAACAGTAACAGTCCAGGTATCGAAAGTTCTTTCTCCAGCAACTTTAAGAATTCTTCCACGGAAAGGGACTTCAACTGGGGTAATATTAGAAGCAGGAAGTGCTGCCGCTTTTACCATGAAAGGGATCTTATCCTGTGCAAGACCATTAGTTGCTAATGATTGTGAATCTGCTGTTGATCCTGAATCAGCTGAAATGTAGTTTAGTTGCTGACCAGTTCCATTTGGAAAAGATAACTCGACCTCAAATAGATTGGGTCTTGCACCTCCTCCTGTTAATTGGGATTTAAAATCTGTAATCTTTTTAAACGCTGCCATCGGTTGTTCCTCTTAAGTGTTGTAATGTTTTCTAATAGGGGTAATAATCAAACTCCGACCACTTCTTCGAATGACACACCAGATCTGGTAGCTACGAAAGTAAGACCAACAAAGTTGATTGAACGAGATGGTTTGATATAAATATCTGCCACAAATTCATTAGAATCAATAACTGCAGCAGTATTATTAGTTGAATCACAAATTAATCTGAAGTCTTGGATACCACGTTTTGCTTGAACATCTCTTAAGAAAGGTTCCACAGCATTTACAAAAGAACTTCTAGTGAGTTCATCATTAAACTCAAACATTACATCTTTTCCTGCAGCAGCAATTGCTTTTTCAAGGTAGATAAACAATCTACGAACATTAATTCTATCAAAAGCAGATGATTTAGCAAGTCCGGTCTTATCACCAAACAGAATAATTCCTGAACCAGGTGAGAAGATTACTGGATTGATTCTTGCAGAATAAAGTCTATCTCTCTGATTCTTATTGGGATTGTATGCAAGTTTAACTGCATTTAAAATTCCACCTCTTGAAGTTCCTGCGGGTGAGAACCATGGGAAACCACCAATATCATTTCTGGCACATAGACCAGCCATGTCTCCGTTTAGTGGAACATAGCGGAAAGTATCACCGAAGCGATCATACATGTACTTGTATCCACTATCAAAGATTGCAAAAGATGATGATGGAACTGAGGAGTAGAATCCTAAAACTTCATCTGTAATATCTGCAGCACTATCAACAGTATAACCTGATCCACTATCAGTAACTTGTGATGCTCTATGTGGAGATACGAATGCAATCGCATCCTTTCTTTGCTCTGCAACTGAAATTAGTTTAGAAGCAAGAGATTGTGTTCCTTCTTTAGTAAAGTTTCCAGAACCCATCAAGAGGAAATCTACATTATACTCTTCAGTATTAATGAAGATATCATAACCTGCAGCAATATCACCGATAGATGCTTGAAGAGAAGATGTAGTTGTTAAACCAGCCTTCCCACTATAATTAAGTCCTCCTCTTAAATCAAGAGATACCGCACCAGAACCACCAAATGAGATTGAATTTGCATTCTGATCCCATCCAGAATCTCTATTCAGATTGAAATCTGTGGTTAAACCAACAGTTGTTACACCAACTGGTTGGGATCCAGCAAAGATATACTCAGAATTTTCTGAAATATACTTTCTCCAATAAGAAGGGGCACCTACAGAGAATTGTGCATCTGTTGCTTTAGAAAGTGCTAGGTGCTTTTCAAGAATTGTTCCAGCATTACCTGTTACTGAACCAGCATCATCAACTACAACAACATGGATTTCATCAAATCTACCACCTCTAGCAGATGCGTAAGTTGAAGTGGAAGGTCTATCTGCTAAACTATTCCAATTAATTGTACTATTTGAAAGACTGATTGTTTGATTATCAAACCAATCTTGTCTAGTTGTATATGAAGTCGATCCTAATGCAACCGACACTCCTGTGCTGTGAATTGCAACGTTTCCAGAAGAACTGAAAGCATATAATCCACCAGGTTGGTAATCAATTGCAGTTTCAGTTCCAGCAGCGGATACATGACTTATAATTTTTACATCAACCGCACCTTCACCAATCGAGGTAATTGATCCTTTCAGATATCCACTACTAAATGAGGTAGTTCCAAGTCCTGCAACGACTCTACCACTCATTGACTGAGTGATACCCATACCAACTTCGAGGTTGGATGCTCCACCATTGATGGTAGTAGTATCGATACCAGATAAAATTTGATCTGCTTTTGCATCAACTATGCAAACTTTAATACCATTGGCCCAAGAACCTGGGTTTCTTGCAGCAACTGATACACCTGGATAAGTATTTTCATCGTATCCAAGATTTACATAATCCTCATAACTCTTAATCTTAGGTGCAACACCTGATGATCCCGCATATGCGTTCTTGAGATCACTATCATCACATCTTACGACTTGCAGAGACCCACCATATGCAAGGAAAGATGATGCAACCATCCAACTTTCGTAGTGCTTATCGACACTATATGGATTGCCAAATTGAGCTAATAACTCTTGTTCGTTTGTTACCAATACTGGTTCGTTAACTGGTCCCTGGGCAAATGGAGCTACAATAGCACCAGTGGCATTGGAAGTTGGGTCTACTCTTCCTGCAGTTAGGTCAACTTCCCTAACCACAATTCCAGGAGATGCTAAATTTAGTGGCATCTTTCGATTCTCCTACAAGTCCAAAATTAATCTAGAAATATTTATTAAAAAGGGTATTTTCAGAGGGGAAACAATGCATGAACATGTCATTACCAATCAGGATACTCCCATTCATGGATTTTTCTCATCTTTTTTCTATTAATTTTTATTCTTTTTATAGTGCAAGATTTACACTCATAAGAATATGCTGATGGTAAACCTTTTCTATCTTTTCTGGATAGATAAAAATCATTTAAAATATCTTTTACTTTATTGCAACTAGTACATCTTCTTTCTCTGAACAATAAATGTTCTAAATCAAACTCATCATCAAAACTCATTAGTGATAGTCCCACATATAACTTCTGTCCCCATATTCATCACTATACCATCGATCTCCATCACTATCTGTGAATGATGTGCCATCAGTAACCCCATCCTCAATAAATCCAAATGGTGCCATATCTTGATCGATTTGATTTTTTTGTTCTTCGTATATTCTTTTACGGACATCATTATCAGTCATTTCTTTGAAATAATCCTGGGCAACTAACCAAGCAAATATAACAAGGCACATTGCAAGGTCATCATTACAACCCTCTTCTGCTTCGAAGGAATTATGTTTTTGTGCAAATGTTGTTAATTCAGAAATTACATCGTAATCATGAACTAAAAGTTTATCATCTTCTAAAAGAGTTTTTAAATTTGAACATCCAAGTTTTTTAACCGAAGCAGTCGTTCTAACACCCAATTGGGATTTCTTACCACTAAATCCAGATCCAACAATTTGACCGGCACGTCCTCTCATTGAACACATTAGGATGTTCTCATTTTCCAAATCAAAATGAAGAATGCTTGCTACTTGATCTCCAATATCATTTACTTCTACTAGAATAAATGCCTTATTATATGCTCTGGCAACTTCATCTATTATACTTGGAAATAGCATTGGTTTTATTTCATTATTCCTATACTTTGCAACTACTTTATATGGGAAATCTGTAATATCAAAAATTATAAATGCTGAGTAATCATTTCCCAAACCGCGAGCAACATCGACAGTAATTAGATAATTGCGATGTTCTTTAGGGTCTTCGTAAATGTCTAATCCAGCATTTCTTTGTAGAGGTTCTTCATATACCAAATTCCTAAGTTTTGCAGGACTAATAAGAGTATTAACAGATCCTAAAAATTCACACTCAAATTCAACTTTAAATTGTTGTTCTGAGGTATTGGAAATTGTTTGTTCTTTCCAGGCAGCATCTCTACCAGGAACTTCCGACCAATGAACATCAGTGGGTATGTATTCATTTTTACCTTTTTCTGAATCATGCCACATACGGTAGAAATGATTCATACCCCTAGGAGTAGAAACAATAATTACCTTTGTACTCTGTCCAGAAGAAATAGTGGGATAAACAGAGGCAAAGAAGTCATCAGCAATGTGATTCGGGATGAACGCAAACTCATCAAGAAAGATGACATTATAGGATCCACCTCGGACAGCAGATGAAGAAGTAGAGTTAGCTGAAATTTTGGACCCATTTTCTAACTCTAAAGAACCTTTATTCCAAGATATAATACCTTGCTGCATCCAAGATGGCAAGTTTTCGTAAGCCAATTGCAATCTTCCAAGAAGGTCGCGAGCAGTGGATGCCTTGTTTGCTAAAATTGCAATATTAACGTTATCATTAAAAACTGCGTAATGTAACAAATAGGAAACGCAAGTTGTAGATTTGCCAGTTTGACGTGGCATCTTACAAATGTTAAATCTACTATTATGAAAATTGTCAATCAACTTTTCCTGGAACGGATACATATCAAATGGCACAAGACCATGATCCAACGAAACAATTTTTATATAATTTCTTGTGAAATAGACTGGATTTTCTTTACATTTCAAGAATTCTATGATCCGCTCTTCAGTCCATTCAATTTGAGTATTTGCTTTTTTTAGATTAGGATTACCAAGATATACTTCACTCATAATAAATTATTCAGCACTTCCAACGACGACGGGCTTTACAAATTTTCTTATCTGGTGTTTTTGAGCAATCTATATTATGCATATCTTGCTGACCTTTAGAACGACTGCAATAATTCTTACGACGACCTGCATCTTTACTACCTTTCTTAGGATTTCCAGTTACTGCAGTTTTTAATTTAGATCCTGGATTCTCACGCTTATATGCATTAACTGATTTCTGACTCATGCCATCAACACCATCTTTACGATTTGACTTCTGCCAGTCTTCTGAAAATTGACTAAAAGTTTTATTGCCTTCTTTTACACATCGATTATAGGTTTTGCCGAAGAGTTTTTGAGTTCCTGCCTTTTTATAACCTTTCCAACACTTCTTACCTTTTCCTTCTTCAAGCATCCGACTTCCGATACCATCTGATGGTTGAAGTGGTGTTGTTTTAATAATATCAAATGAATCTATCTGAAGTGCTTTGAAATCATCTCTCCAGTTGGAACAGTCATAATCTTCTTTTTTAATAGAATTTCCCCAGTTAGCAGCACCCTTTTTACGGCACTTAACTAACGCACCAGATGCATAAGCAGAAGGCCATACAGAATAGCGTGACTTTACCTTATGATAACAAGCATCCTTCTTACCCTCATCTACAAGGTTACCTTCTGGTTCAAATGAATTTTTTTGAGTCACGATTTTTGCTGCTCCTTTTCTATCGGGATTTGGATCTTCTTTGCGCTTTTTAGCAGCTCTTTTATCTCTCTCGTCTTTACTCATTGCAGAACGATCATCCGCATCACGGCAATATGGTTTAGTTGTTTGACCTGGTTGTTTAGCACAAGGTTTTCCATCATATTTACCACCAGCTTGTTTCCAACCACCACCTTTAAACCAATCACGAAGAGAATATCCTTTATCCTTTGCCGACTTACCATCTCTTTTTTCCGTGATGGTTTCTTCATTATTCATTTTTTTTCTCCCTTGACAGTGTGATTTTTGTGAAAATCCTTTTGGGTTGTCGCAGTTAATTGATTTTTTATATTTTTGAGACCATCCTTCGGAGACACCTCCCCCGCCGCCGTTACTACCTCCATTAGAAGATGACCCATTCCCACCTTCATTGCCATTTGAGTTATTTCCATTTTTGTTATCATTGGCATTGTTCTCATCAGATTCTTCATCTTTTTCACGACGAAGCCACCCACCTAAACCCACACGATATCCCATAGGGATTTTCTTACACTTTTTTTCTTTATAGCAGTAATAATAATTCTGCTTACACTTTTTCATCATTAGTGTCTGAGTCATTATTATTTAGAAAACCTTGCTTTAGTATTTTTTGAAGGTCTGATGTTGATCCAACAAATAATGCATTATTAGTAACATTATTTGTAGTTGATTTTTCAGTTTCTCCTTCAATATCTTTCATTTTCTTTTGTAAATCTACTAGTTTATCCGTAGTATCAGCTACGTTCTTAATTAATTGACCAGCAACTTCATACGCTCTAGGACTGGCACCTTCACCCGCAAGTTCTAAAATACCATTTATTGCTTCTTGACCTTTTTCAATTAAAGAGTATAAATTTCCCCGAGTATATTCATAGTCTTTTTTTATATCTTGTGAATTTTCAGTTATTCTTTGAATATTTGAAGAATCATTTGAAGGAACTATTTCTGTATTGTCAGTCATAATATCAAATATCTACTTTTCTGGTTGGACTAAAATCAGCACCACTCTCAAAGAATGATGTGGATTCACTAAATCCAAAGTCATCACCAACAACAATTAATTTATCATCTGCGGTCGTTAGTAAATTAATCTGCGCTCCACTTTGATGCACTTCCGCAATAGTAGAACTATATGCTCTATTAACAGTGATACTATTACTTGTTACAGATGTAATCCTCATAATTTCACTGTCAATAATAATTCTATCACCATTACTGAATGAAGATGTATCATTTACATCAACATGAGTTTCTGTAGTATTTAAGTTTTCGGATAATAATGCTTCATTTCCAGCATCATAATCTTTTCTTGCAGTTGGTGTTGCAGTATAGCGAACTTCTCTTCTTGCCCTTACAGTATCTGTATCCGTATGATAATCAACTTGAACCTTACGGATAAGACCATCTGTACTATCTGCAATTGGTCCAAATAGGTAGGTTTTTGCAGTAAAACGTAAAGTATAAATCAGTGCTCTTCTAGTTGAAAAATCTCCCTCGTAATCATCTTGAAAATCAATATTATCGAGAACGACTGGAATATCTCTCTTTTCTCCAATTGAATCTATTAATTCGACAGTTATATTAAATGACGGTTGAAAATATGGAAGGATTTGTTCGATTATTTGTAATGCATCATCATTTAATTTCGTCATAATATTGAGTTCAAACCCAATATTATATGGAACAGGCATATAAACTTTTTTAACTCGATTGTTTTCGTCAATCGCTTTAAAAGTTTGAGTTACTGATGTTTTTCTTGAAGAATCATACTGAATTGTATTCATTTCAAATGACATTCTTGGCAATGTAATTTGAACAGCTCTATTAAGTTCAGACTGCTCATCCAATCTGGCAAGAAATTTTTGTCTTGGACCATAAGCAAGAGGAACCTTCATCTCGCTTATATTTTTACTTTGAGAATCTTGATGCTTAATATAAATTTGATTGAATAAAGTTCCGAAAGATACAATAGTCTTTCTTATAACTTCGTGATAAAAATAAGTTCCTAACATCAGTAATTACCAAATGGATTTGATTCTGTAAAATCTAAAAGAAGATCTGCTTCTTGCTCAATTTCGTCATTTTGTGTATATTTATTGTAAGTATCATCTGGATCATAATTATCAAGAGCAAAAGTTGCAGAAGAAGCTACACCAATCAAAGTTTCTCCAAAAACATAATTTCCAGAAAGAAATGATATTTTAAGAGTATTAGATGTAGAGTCCCAATCTTTTACTCTGGATCTTGCTGCAGATTCTGATCCAACAACTTCTTCATTAAACTGATATGTTCCAGTACCAGTAATTAATGGTGGTGCAGAAACAGTTACATTCGGTATAGAACTATATCCAAATCCAGGATTAGTAATTCTATAAACAGATACTACATTTCCAGTACTAACTCCAGATATAATAGTTGCAGTACTTAAACCTGAAGTTACATAGTCTTTGTCAGCAACACTATTTCCAATACTGACAGTAGGTGCAGAAGTATAATTCTGACCACCATTTGTAATAGTAATTCCACTAACAATTCCGTTAGAATTAATACTTACACTTCCAGTAGCAGTAACTCTTTCTCCACCATTGAAGAATAGAGTATTTGCGATACCAGAACTTGTTGAAGTTGGTAATGTTGGCGCTGCAATAGAATCATCACTTGTAAATCTTACTTCATCAACAAATATTTGGCCATCACTAAAATCACCATCCGGATTAAGTTCAAAACCATCACCATTCATAAATGAGGTATTAAATGTTGAGTTTGAAAAACTGCTTATCGTTGAACCAGAACCAAAGAAGTGAGATGCTACCCTATTTGTTCCACTATCAGTTTGTGCAAATCTAACAAAATTCCAACGATTTGCCTCGCCAGACATATTTAATTTGACTGGAACAGACATTGTTGTTGAATCTGAATCACTAGTCGGTCTTATTAAATATAGATCTGTTTGTCCAGAAGTATTTGTTAATCTCAATTCATACTTAGAATTTCCTGCATCATTTGCTCCCCATTTAGCAATAGATCTTGATGTATTAGTAGAAGGGAAAGAATTAACATAGAACCAGAATTCGACAGCACCAGTTTCGCGAGTTACCAATCCTGTTGTTGGGACAGTAACCCCAGAATTTCCTCCGTCATATGCTCTAGTACCAAACTTAACGATACTAGTTTCATTACCACCGCCAGTTGGATTTGAGAACGTAATAGCGGGTGATTTAGAACTGTCATAGTACTGACCAACGGTAGAAATAGTTGTATCCGTTACACTTCCTATACCATTAACTGTTGCTGTTGCTGCTGCCCCTACGCCAACAGGAGGCGCGACAGTTATGATTGGTGCAATTGGGTAACCAATTCCTGCAGAATCAATTGACAGCGATACAACGCCATTGTATGTAGTTTCTATAGAGCATGTTACCGCAGCACCTGTTCCTCCACCACCAGTAATAAAGATTGATGGTGTAGAGGTATAACCAAATCCAGCATTGGTCAATAATATTTCTTTTATAGACCTAACTCCACCAATAGAAGTAGTTATAGCAACAGCTGTTGCAGTACCTCCACTTACAGGAGATTCGTCAAATTTTACTAAAGGTTCTGATATATAATTATTACCATCATTATTAAGAAATAATGATCTAACATATCCAGAATTAATAGATGCTGATATTTGAGCAGTTTGTCCCAAACCAATTAATTTAAGAGTACTTATATAACCTTCATCTTCTAATTGAGTATCTATTTCTTCGATAGAAGTATCAAGAACTTCATCTTCATATTCGAATAACTCACACTTCAGTTGATAGACATAATTTTTACCTAATTGATAAAAAGGATCTTCATGCTCTACAAACTTAACTTCAAATAATCTTTGCCCTAAAGGAAAATATACTAAATCCCCTTCTCTAGGTCTAGTTGTAAGAGGAATTTCATAATCGGATTCTGAAGCAAGAAATGGAGATATAAAATCTTCAAATCTTTCTTTTGATATTGTTATTGTCAATTCATCTTTAATGGACATTCCAAATTTTGATAATATATCTCCGGCACCTGTGTGCCCTTCAAATGTATTAACATACGCCTCAATAGTGTAGTTATCATCAAATCTTGATGATTGTATTTCATTAAATATGGTAT
>Ga0257114_1001596_pt1 | contig 15877 bp, 13 predicted proteins | sample SI112_10mmetaG_FD_190149 | JGI IMG/M metagenome (GOLD analysis project Ga0257114, IMG submission 190149) | Marine microbial communities from Saanich Inlet, British Columbia, Canada - SI112_10m | ecosystem: Environmental > Aquatic > Marine > Inlet | place: Canada: British Columbia | collected...
CTAACAGACGCTGCGCATCAACGACGAGGCCGCGACGTTGTAATACCGCCAATTCATTATCAACAGCCAGAATCTCTGCCACATTGCCACTCTCGACATTACGCTGCACTGCGACAGCCCGGTCTTGTGCAATCACCAAAAGCTCAGAATAGTCATTCAGTAATCTGGCTGCCTGTAACCACTGTGCATAAGTAATATACGCATCCTGAAGAATGCCAATCATGTCCTGTTGCAGTTGATAGCGTTCACTCAGCGCATCCACCCGGGCACTGGCTGTGTCATACCTGAATTCATCGATGTCACGATCCCGCCACAGGGAAAAGGACATGCCAATTCTGGATTCACCATCGTTGGCCGTGACAAGGTTGTTCTCATAGACTGGAAAATCACCATTGGAGCGTTTAAAGCCAGCAAAAACTTTTGTGCCTAAGGCGGGAAAGCGTTTGCTGTAAGTGGTTTCAATACTGTTGCCTTCGTAATAGCCGCTCAACCGGTTTTTAATCGATCCATCCAGAACAGGGTCAAAAGCTCCCTGCGCCACCTGAATAAGTGCATCCTTGCCGTTAATTTCGGCACGCGCAGCTTGTATCAAGGGATAGTGGCGTTGAACACTTTTGAGCACTTCGCTCACCGGCGTGCCAGCACCCTGATCAAGAATGCTCGGCTCATTCTGGGCGGCGAACAACATAGGTGCGAGTAATATCAAGCTCAGAAAAAGACCTTTGCATTGTGTTTTGATGTTCTTCATTAGTTAGCTGCCATGTTATTAACCGGCGGAAAATTGTTGAGCAAGCGCCAGAGCTCAAAGCCAAGGGATACGGTATCCAGTAAAATCCAGCCACGGGCATTGGCTCCCAATCGAATATAACTTTCAGGCGGCCAGCCACAATTAATCATGTTTTTGGAAAAATCCGGCACATCACTGCCCAAACAGTCAATTGTGTTTTCAGGCTCTTGAACCAGTACCCGGAAAGTGCCGTTAGGTCTTGCGCTGGGCTCTACAAAAACTACTTCGCCACTGAAGATACCAATAGCCTGATCAGGGATGCCACTGAACTGAAAAGCTGGCCAGCCTTCAAACTCCAGGCGTACCTGTCTGCCAGGGGTAACCAGGCCTATATCTCGCCCATCTACATAGACTTCCACTGCGCGCTCGGCATTTGCCGGCATGAAACTGGCCAGTGGATCACCAGCACTGACAATAGTGGCCAGATCTCCGGCTTCAACATGAATGATGGTGCCGTCTCTGGGGGCAGTTACAAGCTGACTGCCCTGGCGGGAAAGGTTTACCTGTGCAGAATTCAGGTCGGCAGAAGCTTCCTGTTCTTTAGCCAATAACTCCTGCACCTTGATGCGTGCCTGTTCATAGTCATAGCGTGAAGCCAGGCCTTCGTTAAAAAGGGTTTCCTGTCTTTCGTAATCAATACGGGCAGTGTTCACCGCTTCCGTGGTGGCGTTGTATCTTCTTTCCGCGGCTTGACGTTGGGCTTCGAGTCTTGCCAGCAGATTAATGTCCACATCCTGAATCTGAACGATTGGGTCGCCAGCGCTGACGCTGTCGCCATCATTCACATACCACTGCGCAATACGGCCGGCCACCACGGCATTAATATTCTGCACACGGTCCCGTGGGTTCATGGTGGTGACTTTGCCAGCACCGGAAGTAGTTTGTACCCAGGGAATAAAGGTCAAGGCCAGGCTGGTGACCAGAAAGCCGGCAAGCAGAGTCCAGGCCACTACTTTTAATGGTGCCGGGGTGACAATACGGTTCAGGCAAGACAAGTGCTCCAGGTAAGAGGAGTCCATTGGATTGGCAAAGCTGAAGCGCTGTGCGTTTACCCTGGTTTTTTTGCTGTTCATTCCTGGTCTCCAGTATCGAGATTGAGCTCGCGGGTAAATACTGAAATATCTTCACGCCGCGTAAAATATATTACGGTGGTGTTTTCTGATTTCAACTGAGTCAGTAAATGCTGCAGAATTTTGCCATCAACCAGGTCAACTATCTGGTCGAGTACCAGTACCCCAGGGCGTGAAAGGATGGCCGCAGCCAATTTTAATCGCAGGCAGTGCTCCAGACTCAGCGGCCAGGCATCTGCACTGATGATTGTGTCCAGTCCTGCGGGTAAGTGGTCAATGACTAAATCCATTCCTGCAAGTTCCAATGCCTGTCTGATCTCAGCCTGCTTGGCATGAGGATTGGAAAATTTCATGTAATGACTGATGCTGCCAGGGATTACACTGGCGCGGTCAATCACCTTGATTTGTTTACGCAGTTCAAAGGCATTCAATTCCTGCATGGATAATTTGCCGAAATAAACTTCACCTCTGCCTGGATAAATATTTGCGGTCAGACAGCTCTTGAACAGATCTCTACAGCGTTGCAGCTCAGAGCTGGCGCGCAAAATCTCACCTGGTTGAATAGTCAGATTGAGGACTAATTCATCTGCAGAGCCTTTATCTCCAAACCCGGCTTGCTTGAAGCGAATTACCTGATGCGGATCTTCCAGTTTGTTGTCATTATCAATCGTTACCGTCTCTTTAGGCAGCTGCTTGAAACGACTGATTTCTTCTACTGCAGCACAGATGTCATAAAAGTATTCCAGATATCCAGCCATCATTGGCAGGCCGGCAAAAATACCCAGCATGATGAGTTCTGCAGCCACCAGTTGACCCAGAGTCAGCTCACCCTGGATCACCAGCCAACCACCCATGCCCAGCAAGACGGCACTGGCCAGGGCGTTGATAAGCAGAAAGCTGAGCAATTGCCTGTAGTTATAGGCAAAGTGTTTTTCCTGCTCATCCACATGGTGATTTACCACATCGTTGAACTCTTCAAGAATGTATTCGACATTGCCCGTGGCTTTAAAGTCACGCAGGTTGATGCTTAGCGTTTGTAACCAGTCAGCAGTTTCGTATTTGGCTTCGGAAAGTAGAAAAGCAGTATGTATTGCTTTCCAGCCCCAAAGCCGCCATACCAGCCAGATCAGCAGCACTAACACCATGGCAAACAGGAAGAAATAAAGGTGGTAAAGGGAAACCACGAGGAAGCCAATGATGGATTGTAAAACCAGGGAAAAGCCATTGGTGAGGATGTGCGGCACATTTTTCTTCAGGGTCATGATGTCAAAGAAACGGTTGAACAATGCCAGTCTTTTTCTTTCATCAGTGCCTGATTCGCGTGCAGCAACTGCACTCAGGGCCATTTCTGATGAAATGCGGATAAACAGTCGACGGTTGAATAATTCCATGATGTAGGCGCGCAGGGCATACAGTGCGCCTGAAAAAATCAGTAAGCCAAACAGGAACAGGGAAATCACCACAATAGCCCTGACCAGACCAATATTGGCGATGGTATCGATAAGCGCCTGTACTGAAATAGGTATAGCTAGCGTCAGCAGGCTGATAGCGACACTGTAAATTAGTACCAACTTGTAAAAGCGTTGTTCAGGCCCCAGCAACTGGAAAAAAAGTTCCCTGAACTCGCTTACACTGGGTAAAGAATGACCATGTGAACTCATGGTGGTGTGCACCTGTTATCAAGACATACGCCACTTTAGTGGAAATTATTATCTCAATAAATCTATTTAGTGATAGTTTAAAACTTTCACATAAAGACTCTCAGAATGAGAATTTTGAGCGGGGGACGAAAAATTTATTTACAAGGCGTGATGTTTAAGCTCGAAGCCCTTTTCCTTGTAGGTATTCCAGTGCTCACGTAAATTGGCTTTTGCGGTTTCGGAATTGGGGACGATTTCAGCGATTCGTTCAAAATCAGCATGGAAGCCGGGAATTTCCTCACTGAGATTAATCAGCACAGTGGCTCTGCTATCACAGGCTTGACCAAAACCGATGAACACAGGAATTTCCTCATCTGAATCGAGCTCCTCATCAAGCCCGATAATGGCATGAGGAATAAAACTCTCCGGTTTGTAGGTCCAGAGCAGGTCGTCCATTTCCTGGGCAGCCTGCTCTGAACCTGTGTGGATATAAATTTTCAGGCCCTGACTGATGGCCTTTTCACAGAGACGACAGGCAAAGTACATTCTGCCCTGATCGTCAGACTGTTGAATAAGATAAAAATCGACTTGTGACATTTATATGGAGTTTCTTTAGAGGTCTGGATTAGTTATTCAACAGGTATTCAACCAGCAGGGGTACCGGTCTGCCAGTAGAGCCTTTTGCCTTACCCTGCAGCCAGGCTGTGCCGGCGATATCAATATGCGCCCAGGGATATTTCTTGGCAAATCGTGACAGGAAGCAGCCCGCCGTAATGGTGCCGGCTTTCGGGCCACCAATGTTGGCAATGTCAGCGAAATTACTGTCCAGCTGTTTCTGGTATTCATCCCAAAGTGGCAGGCGCCACACAGGATCATTGATATCCAATCCATGCTGGTAAAGTTTTTCGGCCAGTTCGTCATTGTTACTCATCACGCCACTGGCTACTGAGCCCAAAGCGACAATACAGGCTCCAGTAAGCGTGGCAATATCAATCACAGTTTTGGGCTGGTAACGTTCTACATAGGTAAGTGCATCACATAGCACCAGCCTGCCTTCTGCATCAGTATTGAGCACTTCAATGGTCAGGCCGGCCATGCTGGTGACTACATCGCCGGGTTTGGTGGCGCGGGCGCTGGGCATATTTTCAGCACTGGCGATAATACCCACCACATTAATTTTGGGTTTCAGGGCACACAGGGTTGCCATGGTGCCCATGACACTGGCAGCGCCACACATATCAAATTTCATTTCATCCATGCCATTGCCAGCTTTCAGACTGATACCGCCAGTATCAAAAGTAATGCCTTTGCCGACAATGACATTGGGCTTGGTTTTTTCACCGGCACCACGATATTCCATAATGATGAAAGCAGAATTTTCATCACTGCCATGTCCAACTGACAGCAGAGAACCCATTCCTAATCGGCGCATTTGTGCCTCGCTTAACACCTTGGTCTTGAGCAGCTTGTTACGCTTGCCCAGGGCCAAAGCCTGTTCGCCCAGATAAGTCGGGGTACAGAAATTGGCAGGCAGATTGCCGAGTTCCCTGGCCACGGCCATGCCGCTGGCAACCGCAGCGCCAGTATCAAGACCTTTCTTCAGGGCTGAGCGTTGTGACTTGTCTGCCAGAAAAACATCAACCTTCTTCAGTGCCGGTTTTTTTCCTTTATCTGATTTGGTGTGGCTGTACTGATACAGGCTGTCTTCAATTATCTGGGCCAGCAATTGTCCGCGCTTATCTGCACCCATGTCGCGGGTAGGCAGATTCACCAGAGTATCCAGTGCATCGGTTATGGCATGTTTTTTCAGGGCCTGGGCTGTGCCGTTGACTGCCTGAACATAATTTTTTAAATTCAGATCACTTTTCTTGCCCAGGCCAATCAGCAAAATACGCTTTGCACGAATACCGTCGATATCGTGGATAAGCAGAGACTGTCCAAGGGCGCCATTAATATCGCCGGCATCAATGATTTTACTGAGCTTCTTGCGCGTCAGTTTGTCTATTTCAGCCGTGATCTCAGGCAGTGTTTTATTCTGATACACCCCAAGCACCATGCAGGAAGTAGAAATATTCTGAAGAGCAGCAGTCTTGATCGTAAAGTTCATTGAGGTTTCCGTTATTTGACTAAAGTGAAGTGAAAGTCGAGATTGGCAAAATTTTACTCTTGCCTCCCCGATATATCAAAAACATCCGGGGACTTTCCCTGAAAAAGCTAAAATTCAACATTATACCGGGGACTGCAATCATACAGGTGGCTGTGTGGGAAGCGATACAATAGAATCTCCTAATGATTATTTCTCGGTATCTGACAAAGCAAATACTTCAGGTGACTACTGCCACGACAGTCATCCTGCTGGCAGTTGTCGTGCTTGGGCGATTTCTTAAATATCTGGCCCAGGCCTCCCAGGGGGAAATTGACCCTGGTGTGCTGGCATTGCTTATGTCTTATCGAATCCCTGAGTTTATTCAACTGATTTTGCCATTGGCGCTACTGCTCAGCATTCTTCTCGCTTATGGAAAGATGTATGCTGATAATGAGATGACAGTCCTGTCAGCTTGCGGTCTCAGTACCCGTCGTTTACTGGGAATAACCCTGATCTCTTCAACTCTGGTTGCATCCACTATTGCTGTTCTTTGTTTCATGCTTACTCCCTGGGGTTTGGTAAACACAGATAACTTGCTGGAAGCGCAAAAAGAACTGAACGAATTTGATGTGATGGTGCCAGGCTTGTTTCAAAATATTTCCCGTGGTGCGCGCACAACCTATACCGAAGATATTGTCGATGATGAAATGCAGAACGTTTTTATGCATGAAAGTGAAACGGGCCGGATCACTGTCGCAAAATCAGCAATACCATCCGAGGATGAAGATGGCGGTCGTTTTGTACTTTTTACCCAGGGCTCTATTTCAGAAAATGAACTGGAGGATGGCAGTTATCTGTTAACCCAATTTGCTGAAATGGGCGTACGAATACCAGCACGCGAAATCAACATCGATGTTGCTCTGGAAGAAAGGGCAATGAGTACCCTTGCGCTTTGGCAGTCTGAGGAACCATCACATATTGCTGAATTGCAGTGGCGAATTTCGCTGGTGCTGATAATCCCCATACTGACACTAATGGCTATTCCCTTAAGCCGTGTGAGTCCCAGGCAGGGGCGTTTTGCCAAACTTGTGCCTGCGGTGTTTCTGTACATTGTGTATTTTGGGCTGTTACTGGTCAGCAGGGACCTGATCTCTGCCGGGGATCTGCCTGCCATGATTGGCTTGTGGTGGGTGCATGGTGTATTTCTGGTATTGGGTTGGTTGTTGTTTAACCGGAAATTACCGGAACTGGCAATTCCTGGATTCTTAAGCAGATGATCAAGATAGACCGCTATATTCATAATCAGGTTCTGCTGGCAATGCTGGTAGTTTTATTTGTACTGGGTGGTCTGGATCTGGTTTTTGCTCTTGTTGATGAGATTGGTGAAACCGATGCCGTCTATTCATCAATGGATGCAATGAAGTATGTTTTGTTTGTATTCCCCCGACATATTTACGAGTTACTGCCAATGAGTGCATTGATTGGTGCGCTGGTAGGTTTGGGTGTTTTGGCCTCATCAAATGAACTGGTCATTCTGCAGGCTTCAGGTATCAAGGTGATGCGTATCGTGTGGGCGGTCATGAAGCCCGCCATGTTGTTGATGTTTTTTGGTCTGGTGCTGGGCGAATTTGTGGCACCGAAACTTGAACTGCAGGGAGAATTAAACCGGGCACTGGCCCGAGGCGAGCAGGTTGCCCTTTCCCGTTATGGTCACTGGCAAAGAGATAGTGAAGAGTTCATGCATTTTAATGCCATTGATCCGGAAGGCACTTTACACGGCATAAATATTTATTCTTTCACTGAGCAGGAAACTCTGGCAGGACAGATAAATGCAGAAAGTGCCTATTTTAAAGCTGAGGGGGAGGGTGGCTACTGGTTACTACAAAACGGTAAGGAATCAATTTTTAACACAGAAGAAAATCAGGCCAAATCAGTAATCACTGAGTTTGAAAGCAAAGTATGGGATGTCGACCTGAATCCGGATTTGTTAAAAGTTCTGATCATTGATCCGGATAAAATGTCTATCTCGGACCTTTACAGTTATGCCAGCCGTTTTGAAAACCAGGGTCAGGATGGCAGTTCTTATTTCCTGTCTTTCTGGAAGAAGGTTTTACAACCCATCACCACCGCTGCGTTGGTAATAGTGGCAGTGTCATTTATTTTTGGTCCATTGCGCTCCGCCACAATGGGCTCAAAGGTATTTACCGCTATTAGCTTCGGGATTGTTTTTTACCTGATACAGAACCTGCTGAGTACAGTCAGTCTGGTGTATCAGTTAAATCCTCTGGTTGCGGTGACTGTGCCCATTATTTTTTGTCTTTTGCTGGGAAGCGTATTGCTCAGGCGTGCTGGTTAATCAGTTTCAGCTGTTGGCTTTTTTGCTGACAGGAATCCAAACTCGAGAACCTAGTCTTTTTTGTTTTCCATTAAAGGCTTGAGAACTAATTGCGTATTGGAGTATCTGTCATGCAGGGTTTCTTTTTTTGAATTAAACAACATCATTAAAAAACCAAGACCGAATAATAAGCATGAGACAAGAGCCAGGGCGAAACGGCTTACTGACTGCCCCGCTGTTATTGTTCCCCCATCATTATTTACTACCCGGACTCGCCAGGCTTGCATGCCGAGCGTCTGGCCACTATGGGTCCAGAACCAGCCAAAAAATGCATAGGCACTTAAAATCATGGCAGCCAGTAGAATATTTTTATACAAGGGATCCAGTGCTACGGTTTCACCGTCTACAGTGCGGGCATTATCAATACCGAAAAGTGATAACACCATAAAGGCAACGACCATCCAGATGGCGAGCATGAGCACGCTGTCATAGACCATGGCTGCCAATCTGCGCCAAAAAGGGGCTGGATCAAATTTCTCTGTGAGATCATTCATACCTTGATTTTTCCCGGTGATTTACTAGGATGCGAAGTCCTGAAACGTGTATCCGTCAATATGAAGCAGTATTGTACTCCACCGTAGACAGGAATCTAGCAAAGCCTTTTTAGTCTTAAGAATTTTTTCACCACATGAGCACTTTATAGTATGGATCTTGAACCCTACTTTCAACGCATAGGTTTTACCGGCACAGCAGATAATTCTCTTGCAACGCTGATGGAAATCCACCGCTTACATCCCCAGGCAATTGCTTTTGAGAACCTTTCCAGTTTTCTTGCCCGCGAGGTTAGTTTGCAGCCTGCCCATGTGGTTAACAAACTGGTGGTACAGGGCAGGGGCGGTTATTGTTTTGAACAGAACCTGATGCTGGCCCTTGTTTTAAAGCAGCTGGGATTCGAAGTCAGCGAACATGCCGCAAGAGTCATCTGGCGCTCACCGAATAAAACGCTGATGGGACGTACGCATATGTTGTTGAAAGTGATGGTGGATGGAGACGCCTATATTTGCGATGTGGGTTTTGGTGGACTGACAATGACGGCGCCTTTATTGCTGGAGCCTGATCTTGTTCAGCATTCCCCTCACGAGGATTTCAAAATTTCACAGGATGGGGATGGGAAACATAGTAAGCATAGTAAGGACAATAAACAGGAATACACTATTTCCGTCAGATTAAAGAATGAATGGAAGGACATGTATGTCTTTGACCTGGTGCCTCAGTATCCGGTGGATTTCGACATGGCTAATTACTTTATAGCAACACATCCCCAATCACTTTTCATTATTAACCTGGTATTGGCCAGAGCAGATGGTGATTGCAGGCATGCCTTACAGAACACCACTTACACAAAATACAGTACCGATGGTACGAAAGATGAAACAGAAATAGAAAATGCGGATGCCTTGATTAAACTGCTTACTGGTACTTTCCATTTAAACCTTACAGGCACTGTGGATGAAGATGTTCTGCGGGAAAGGTTTGAAAAACTTGTTTAATTTCCGGGTATTAAGAGTCAAGACTTGACATTAAAGGTCAAATCCCCAAAACTTCGCGCCATGAATAAGACCGCAATAATTATCAAAGGCATTATTATCCATCGCTGAAGGCGGGTTGGATCTTTGGTTATTTGTTTGAAAAAGATTTTTAAAACCCGCCATCAGGCGGGTTTTTTCGTTTTGATTTGTTAAATGAGTCAATAATAAGTGGAGTTTGATGTGACTGACCAAGTTGTCACCCTGCCAGAATATGTGTCTCTTATGGACACCACCTTACGCGATGGCGAACAGACCCAGGGCGTGTCATTTAGTGCCGGCGAAAAACTTAATATTGCCCAGGCCATGCTGGAATCGCTGGGCGTTGACCGTATTGAGGTGGCCTCGGCTCGCGTCTCCGATGGTGAGCAGGATGCGGTGCGCAGTATTATCGATTGGGCTAAGGGCCAGGGCCTGGAAGGCAAAGTGGAAGTGCTCGGATTCGTGGATTATGACCGCAGCGTTAACTGGATCAAGGAAGCAGGCGGCCAGGTGTTAAATCTGTTGGTAAAAGGCAGTGAGAAACATTGCACTAATCAGCTGGGTAAAACCCTGGATGAACATGTGGCAGATATTCACAACACAGTGGTCTATGCCAGAGAGCAGGGCTTGCAGGTAAATGCTTACCTGGAAGACTGGTCCAATGGTTATCACGACAATAAAGACTATGTCTTCAAATTAATGGCCGCCATCAAGGACTGTGGCATTGAGCACTTTATGCTGCCTGATACCCTGGGTGTGATGAGTCCTGATGAAGTGTTCTCAGCGCTATCAGATATGCGCACAAATTTTCCGGAGCAGGTCTTCGATTTTCATCCACACAATGATTACGGTCTGGCGACAGCTAATTGTATGGCGGCAGTGAAAGCCGGCATTACTAATTTGCACTGCACTATGAACTGCCTTGGCGAGCGTGCTGGTAATGTCAGCCTTGCTGAGCTTACTGTTGTCTTGCGCGATAAGCTGGATATCAAAACGGGCATTGATGAAACGCATCTGCACGCTATCAGTACTATGGTTGAGCAATTCTCCGGTAAATATATTGCAGCGAATATGCCGATTCTGGGACAGGATGTATTTACCCAGACTGCCGGTATTCATGCCGATGGCGATGTGAAGGGCGGGCTCTATGAAACCCAGCTCAGTCCGGAGCGTTTTGACCGCAAACGCACCTATGCGCTGGGTAAACTCAGCGGCAAGGCTTCTGTGCTAAAAAATATTGAAGAGCTTGGTATCACCTTGTCCGATGACAATCTGAAACGCGTGTTACAACGGGTTGTCTCTCTGGGGGATTCCAAGGAAACCATTACAGCTGATGATCTGCCTTTTATTATTGCCGATGTGCTCGAGAGTAGTGATTATCAACATATCTCTCTGGTTGAGTGTCAGATTCACAGTCAGTATGAAAAAGATTCACAGGTAAGCCTGACCGTGGAAATAAAAGGCATTGAGTATTCTGAAAACGGCACGGGGAATGGTGGCTATGCTGCCTTCATTGATGCCCTGAAAAAAATCATGACGCTGCAAAATTTTGAACTGCCGGAATTGCTGGATTATTCAGTCCGTATTCCCCGTGGTGGTAAAACCGGAGCATTGACCGAATGTACTATCACCTGGTCAGGCGACCATGTCGGCAATACAGGGAAGAATTTACGCACACGCGGCGTGCATTCAAATCAGGTGTATGCGGCTGTTGAAGCTACTCTGCGGATGATTAATACTCGCCTGCATAATGGTTTATAGCTGAAGGCTGGAAGAAAAAAGAAAAAAGAAAAAGAAAAAGGATAAAGGATAAAGGAAAAAAGTGAGAAGGCTCAGGTAAGCCTGCTTTTTAAATCAGCTTTTTTAATTCAACAAGGGGACAACTGAGAATACCGTTATGATCGATCTCCGCAGTGATACTGTAACTAAGCCAACACCTGCCATGATCAAGATGATGGCTGAAGCACCTGTCGGTGATGACGTCTGGGGTGATGACCCCACTGTAAATCAGCTGGAAGCCATGTCAGCCGAGATGATGGGGACGCAGGCAGCAATCTATGTGGCCAGTGGCACACAATCCAATTTATTGGCGATTATGAGTCATTGTCAGCGCGGTGATGAATATATCGTGGGTCAGGATGCCCACACTTATAAATATGAAGCGGGTGGCGCTGCAGTGTTGGGCAGTGTTCAACCTCAGCCACTGGAAATGGAAGCTGACGGCACTATCGCGCTGGAAAAAGTGCGTGCTGCCATCAAGCCTGATGACTTTCACTTTGCTATCACCCAACTGCTGTGTCTGGAAAATACCACCGGGGGTAAAGTACTGCCTATGGACTATATTAGCGAGGCGGCGGAACTGGCTGAGTCTCAGGAGTTGAAATTTCATTTGGACGGGGCACGGGTTTTTAATGCTGCGGTAAAACTCGGTATTGATGTGAAGGAGATTACGCGTTACTTCGATAGTGTGTCGGTGTGTTTGTCAAAAGGTCTGGGTGCGCCGGTAGGTTCAGTATTGTGTGGTTCACAAGAACTGATAAAAAAAGCACGCCGCTGGCGCAAGATGCTCGGGGGCGGTATGCGCCAGGCAGGCATCATCGCCGCGGGAGGAATCTATGCCCTGGAAAATAATGTTGCACGCTTGCAGGAAGACCATGACAACGCGACTTTGCTTGCAAAGGGTCTTGTAGAAATTGATGAGATTGATGTGGATTTAAATGCCTTGCAGACCAACATGGTTTTCTTTTTCCCTAAAGATGGTAATGGAGAAGCCTTGGGTGATTATCTGCAGTCCAAAGGTATTCTGATTGAGGCGGGCAATAAAATCCGTCTGGTGACTCATATGCAAACCAGCAGCACGGATATGCAAACGACCATTACCGAAATTAAGAATTTTTATGCCAGTGAAGGCAGGGCCCGGTGAGCCCGATGCAAGAGGAATTGCTCATGCACCCCGTTAAATCTCTAGTCGAGATGGAAAGTCATCTTGAGTTGATCAAACAGTCTCCCTCGACGAAAGGGACTGTGGAGATGATTGTGTCGCGACCGATAACAGGAGGTCGTGAGGTGATGGACCATTGTGAGTTGAATATTCAGGCAGGGCTGGTAGGTGATAACTGGCAGACCCGATGGGATAAACATACTGCGGATGGTTCTGCTGATAAAGGCAGGCAGCTGACTCTGATGAATGCCCGGGCCATCAGTGCAATAACTGAATCAGAAGAACGTTGGCCTGAAGCCGGAGATCAATTCTTTGTGGATTTTGATCTTAGTCTGGAAAATCTTCCTCATGGTACTCAGTTGAGCCTGGGTCAGGCGGTCATTGAAGTAACGCCATTACCCCACCTGGGATGCAGGAAATTTGGCAAGCGTTTTGGGAAAGAGGCTAATACTTTTGTAAACTCCGCTACAGGCAAGATGCTGAACCTGCGTGGCATCAATGCCAGAATCATCAAGCCTGGTGTTGTATCAAAAGGTGATGTTATTCGGAAACTGCCCTGAGCTATTGAAAGATTTTTTGTGCAATGAAACTATATCACCATGGATCCTCCGCCTGTGCTGCCAAAGTACGCTTTGCCCTGGAAGAAAAACAACTGCCCTGGGAAGGATATTACATAGATATTCTGAAAGGGGAACAGTTCCACCCGGACTATCTTGCCCTGAACCCTAAAGGCGTAGTGCCTCTGTTAATTGATGGTAATCTGGTGCTGCCGGAGTCCACCCTCATTTGTGAATACCTGGAAGACAAATATCCAGCTCACCCTTTATTACCAGCCAGTGCTGAAGATAAAGCCCATGTGCGCTTGTGGACTAAAGCCGTCGATGAAGAACTTCATCCGGCATGTTCCGCGCTTACCTATGTGGTTTCCCACCGGCATACTATTTTGCGCAACGGGGTGGGTGATTTTGAAGAGTTTTTAGCCGCTGGTGGCAGTGAAGGCAAAGCAGCACGAACACTGAAGTGGCAATGGATTCAGGAAGGTATTAAGGCACCGGGCGCTGCAAACAAGATTCTTTTGTTTTTAAGTTATATGGACAAGATGGAAGCCGCTTTAAGTCAATCTGAGTATCTGGTGGGTGATTCTTTTTCCCTGGCGGATGTGGCCATGGCGCCCTATGTGAATCGTTTGGCGGCGCTGGCCATGGAACCGGTGTGGGAGAATGGACGCATGCCTGGCGTTGATCGTTGGTTTGAGGCAGTAAAGTCCCGGCCGAGTTTTGAGCCGGCATTTATTAAATGGCTGCCACAGGAACTGCGCGATGAGATGTATGCCAATGGGCAGAGGTCGTGGGCTGATATTGAGAAGTTAATTTTCTAGTTTGCTTGTTTCTCTAATGGATACATTTACTTTCTTTCCCCTCGCCGGTAGGGCCTTACTTTCTTTTAAAAGAAAGTAAGCAAAGAAACCTGTCTCGGGTTCGCTGGCCTACGGCTTCCTTGGTCACATGAATATCACGACGGGCCGCCGGGATTCGCCATCCGGGCTCAGCCCGGCTCAAATGGCCGTCCATGGCCATTTCAGGCGTCTCGTGGCAGGAAGCCACGTAAAGCCGGCCTCGATAAAATCCGTGGAATGAGGGAAGCCGCGGGCCTGGCGACCGGGGGTGTGTTTTCTTTGCTTACTTTCTTTGCACAAACAAAGAAAGTAAGGCCCTCCCGGCAGGGGAAAGAAAAGAAACCTATAAGAAAAAAATAAAAAACCAAAAAAATTAATTAGTGGTTTTCAAAAAAGCCTCAGCCACTTTATCGCCAAAATCAGTAGTCGATAGCATTGTTACTCCGGACCCTTCTTTTGATAAATCAGCGGTGCTGAAACCATCAGCAAATACACTCTGCATGGAATGCCATAAATTCTTCGCTTCAACTTCCATACCAAAACTCATCTCCAGCATCATGGCGACAGAACCAATCATGGAATACGGGTTGGCTATATTCTTGCCAGCAATATCCGGTGCAGAACCATGGGAAGGTTCATAATAGGCTTTCTGGTCACCAACACATGCTGATGGCATCAACCCCAGTGAACCAAGAATGCCACCACCCTGATCGGAAAGAATGTCACCAAACATGTTCTCCATCACCATAGTGTCAAACATTGTTGGTTTCAGGCACAGATAGGTCGCCGCTGCATCCACCAGAATATTGATGACTTCAACTTCAGGGTAGTCGGCATGGACTTCTTCCATGACTTCATTCCACAACACACTGGATTTCAGTACGTTGCTCTTGTGGATATTGTGCAGCACTTTTTTGCGCTTCATCGCGGTCTGAAAGGCGACTTTCATGATGCGTTTGATCTGGTCTTCGTCGTATTCAAGAGATTCAGTCACATAACGGCGGCCATCTTCATTGATGCCGGTTTCCTTGTGGCCAAAATACAGGCCACCAACAAGTTCTCGGATCATCATGATGTCGATACCTTCACCGATGATTTCTGCTTTTAAGGGAGAGAAATGGGCCAGGCCCTTGGGCAGGAATACCGGGCGAAAATTCGCGTAGGTGTTGTAACGGCGGCGCATGGGCAGCAGGGCGCCACGTTCAGGTTGTTCGTCTACCGGAATTTTCTTGGATTCTTCATGACTCAGGCCAATGGGGCCTTTCAGAATTGCATCCGCGTCATCACATACGGCCTTGGTTTCATCAGGAAATGCACTGCCACACTCGAACCAGGCGTTGGCGCCGAAAGGGGTGTGGATCAGCTCGAAGGTGACATCATTGCGGGCTTCGACCAGTTTCAGGATTTTCACCGCTTCGACCATGATTTCAGGGCCAATGCCGTCTCCGTCCAGAAGTGCAATCTTGTAGGTAGTCATGTGGGCTCCAGCGTCGTTAAATTAGTAATTAATAATTTGGGCGGGACTTTGTACTTAAGTCCTTAAAAAAAGCGCGCTAATGTACCACTTTCGAGGTTGGCATTCAAAACAGCAGGGTAATTTTTTCGCTGGCAGGCAACGGGGAAGAAATATCTCCTTTTATTCTCAGTAATTGTCTTTAGACGGTACTCAAAAGGTCGAAGACAGTCTAAAATGCACGCCTCGGAAAACATGGCTACCCGCCATGGGAAATTAGCGGAGCAATACACCCAATGACCTCTACCCAGGCCAATACGACCAACCAGAAACTCAATTCCTGGATCAAGGAAATCAAAAACCTTTGTAAACCCGATGCCATTCATATCTGTGACGGCAGTCAGGAAGAATACGATAGCCTCTGTGAAGAACTGGTAGAAGCAGGTACTTTTATCCGCTTGAACCCTGAATTGCGTCCTGGATGCTTTTTATCGCGCTCCGATCCCCGCGATGTTGCCCGTGTCGAAGATCGTACTTTTATCTGCAGTGAAAAAGAAATTGATGCCGGTTCAACCAATAACTGGATGGACCCCGAACAAAT